>Ga0153978_1000192_pt1 | contig 14876 bp, 15 predicted proteins | sample TSGA062MetaG_FD_104749 | JGI IMG/M metagenome (GOLD analysis project Ga0153978, IMG submission 104749) | Attine ant fungus gardens microbial communities from Georgia, USA - TSGA062 MetaG | ecosystem: Host-associated > Fungi > Mycelium > Unclassified | place: USA: Georgia, Yuchi Wildlife...
CTTCGGCTCCAAGAAGAATGCCTTCAGTGAGAGTTCCAACATTACGCATGAAATAGTCTACTGTATTTACAATGCATTCGGGTATGATTAGATGAGTGTGCATAATTTACATCCGATCTCTCCAAGCACGCCAGAGGTATACAGCGACGCCGAGCGCAGAGCACGTAGCAGCGGTATTCCATGAAAAAGTAGACTGCCAACACTCGATACCTTTACAAGCTGTACCATCACTTGGTGAGTGACTGGCAGCGTTAAAGGCATACAAGTACGAGAACGTGGGAGTTCCAAGGAATGGAGCGTAGTTCATTATACCAAAGTTGCGTCCAACATTTTCTATACCCCATGCGGACGACACTATACTGGGACTATTGAACGAGACAACGTCAACTGTAGAACCAAGTAAATGGAACGAACGAAACTTACAGGATCGTGAACGTTAAACCATAAGCGGCGCCGGAGCCAACGCTAACGACTTTATGAGAGTGAGAATAAAAACAAGGTTACTGTCACCAACCTAATAGCCCACAAGTCCACTTGGGACCTGACACCGACTACCATCCACAGATAGGATACCACGAGTACCAGTAGTGGGAAGAAGAGAAATGTTACACGACTGATATGGTACTTGCGGTGTATAATCTGAGCACCGGATGGGAGATGGGATGCAACTGGAGACACAAAATCTGCCAGAGGTCCAACAAATAGACGAGAAAGCGTGTTGGTAGCAGATATTAAACGAACTTGCATCGCGGTTGCCGCATCAGTAGATGGAGTTGCAACTGTGCTCGAAGAGTCTAACGAAAGAGAAAGGACTATGGTGCCAATATTAGACATCACCGTTTCGCACTTGGCAACCTCGGAAATCAGCACCATCTGCGGATACAAATAGAACGGACCCACAGAACCCAGTATCACGAACGTGACGAATATCAGAGCCCAGAAGTAGTAGTCTTTGAAAAGAGCGGTGACCGAAACGTCCTTAACAGGCGAATCGGTATCGCAAGCCTCAACATGAGTAGTATGATTGCGAGTTCCCTGTAGCAGAGCTGTTCGCTCGTCGACATGTACCAGCCCTTCCGCATCCTCCAAGGCACTCGAGACAACTTCGGATGGAGGTATTACGTGGAGAGTGAGACCACCGAGTAAATGAACGGCGCCGCAAGTGAACGAAAGAAACTGTAAGAAGTGCGTGACATCAAGACCATCTTGTGGATGCGTGAAGAACCTCGAGGCTAGTATGGATATGAACATCGGCGATAAGCTAAAGCAGGCAGTGCTTGTTCCAGCTGCTATGCCACTAAGATTCGGGAAGTTCTTGGAGGCAGCAAATAAAGAAGAAAACCATCTAGATTAGCAGGTAAGTGTCAGATACCCAAAGAACCAAGCAGCTTACGAGAACGAACTTCCAAGTCCCGCGATGAAGAAGCAGAAGGTGAGATGATGAAACGATGATGCCGAGGGTGATGTGATGTCATCTGGTGCCTTAGCAATTTCCATCGCAGACAACCCAAAGCCTGAAAAGAATAGGCAACTAGCAACGATGGAACAGGCCCAAGGACCATATCTGTCGATGACCTTGCCTACGATAACAGCAAAGGGATATTGACCCATCATCCCACTGCGAAGGCGATCATCAGCCATAATAGTTTTTGTTTCGCCAAACAATGCTTACGCCAAAGCTATGGTGGTTATTTGAGGCTGGGTCAGCTTCAAGCGAGCCATTAAAGAAGGCGAAATAAGGGGAAATGTGTAGATGGCTGCACCAAAGAGCCTGCAGCGACATTAATTAGCTCGTGGTCTGTACACATGTGGGTATGACAGACGCATTAGCGACAACAGACACGCAAGCGAGGGCAAGCCGAGCTCGACGCAAATAATCCGTCCGTCGAGACTGAGACTGTGCAAACAAAGTCATGATGGAGTGTACTTATAGAGTCTGAAAGACCCCTTGCATTAAGTCCAAAGGCTGTTTGGACAAAGAAGAGAACCGTAGGGTAGGAAGCTGGTTTTGGAAGTCTTCTCGGAGAATTCCGCAGCTAAGTTCAAGTTGGCATACCCCAACTGTGACGCAAACAACAGCAATATGTGTACGGTATGAACAAAAGAATCATGTAAGAGTACAGTGGTTGACAACACGTTGATCAACTTCTCCCGTTACTTCGGCTGTCCCACAGTTCATTGCAATTGTTCCTATCTTCCTTATATCGTACAATGCTCTGACTAGTATGTTCTGAGCTCTCCGACTCAATCCCTTCCTTGGATCGCCTCTGCGAGGTGTTCTCGTCCGTTCACTTTCATCGACCTCTGGAAGGTTGGTATCCTGTCTTTTATCCACTTATCCTTTCATCCCACCGCACGAGCCGCTACGACAACAAATTATACCTCTCATGGAATCCTTTCCTGTATTCTTTAAAGTTCGGGCTGTAGTTTTCAGTGCGTGCCCCATATCATCCTTTCACAAAGTCCTAATCACAAAGTCCAATCAGCCTGTATCGTTCTCATCAGTTTTCTATGGACTGTACTTCTGTCAGTCGAGGCTTACGCTCGCTGGGATGTAGCTGATACTTGCAGTCGTGAGCTATTCAATGGCAGTTATTTCAAACGAATTGCTGGTTGAGACCCTCCTCAGGCTCGTTAACAGCTGTCCTCATCTTGACCAACACGACCACCATGCTAATGTTACCTTTCCTGTGGGTCCAGTCATAGTATTTGCCTGACCTAGCGTTGACAATGGCTTCTCAGATTACTGCTAGAGTTCCGAGTGTGGTTAGACGCTGCTCGAATATTGTTCCTTATGACTCTACAGATAGGTTTGTTCTCGCAAGTAGTTGTATGGCACCCCTTCAATATTGGTTTTCAGGATCCGCCGGTGCTTTCAGTTATTGGAATCCTCAAATACAATGTCCGGATCAAAGTATGTCTTGTATAATTGACAACACGTATGCACGGCTCTAAATTTATCACAGCAGCCGACCAGTTGGGTGTCTGCAAGCTGTTCAACATGTATACGCTCATAGCTTGTTGGATCATTCCGGCCATATGTTAGTTGTTACCTGTCTTCGTGAGCACTACCGCTTACAACCTACACAGTTATTCTATATGCCGGTTACTTTGTTGTCATGGTTTATTGCCAGTCGCGGATACCTGTAGTGCTGGACTCACGCGAAAGACCTGTGAATAGGCGATCGATATCCCCTTCCATGGTAGACCCGGAAATGGGGAATGCATCACCCTCACTTCCTGTTATTAATTCTTGGGCTTTGATGTCCCCGCCTCGCATTTCGTCATTCGATTCTTTGCTTTCTTCACAACGGAAGTCGAATTCTGTATCTACACTTGCAGGCTCGGCCTTTCCATCCCCCGTTTCTGGCGCATTCCAACCCGTTGTCTTGCAACAAGGGGCAAATGTACAATCGTCCCACCGACACATGTCTCTCCCGCCGTCGTTTGTTGACTCCAGGAAATCAGCTGTGCAGGCGGACAGTACTAGTTCGACTTGCAAGTCAGGACGGCTATCGAAACCCTTACCCCCTTGGTGTATATAAGTATAATGTATCGATATACCAGTATAATATCACGAGTCTGAAGGTTTATTTACGAAGTGTACCAATAACTCTATTATAAGTCCTTGGGAATTATATGAACTTTGATGTAGTAGCACTGCCCGACTCGGAGCAAGTACTGGCCCAAACCCAACTTACAGACTTGCATGACGACTGACTCGTAGCTTCGCTCGCTCACCTACTTGCGCTGGTTTCAAGGTGGTTTCATCTTAGGCAGACACAGTACTTAGAAGAAGGAAGAGTGGGTATTAGGCCTTTACTAAGTGCTTGGACACAATGAGGAACTGGGATCCAACTGCAACTAAAGTAGGCACAATTTTTTCGTCCTCACCACGCATCTATAATAACATGCCCCACTCGGAATTCCTTGCAGACCTTACTTCGGTCGACATCTCAACGACTCGGACAGATTCAAGAGCGAATAGACTCTCAAGCACAAATCACCAGACACGACATCGCCACATTATTGCAACAAAATAACATTCCTCTTGCACACGCGAAGGCGCAGAATCTCATTCAGGATGATGCAATGGGCGATTTGTTGGAGGTGTTGGAGATGCACGTCAGCGCAGTCATTGAACATCTTGGCGAGCTGGAAGAAGGGTCGGTCTCTGGTTACGACTGTAGGGCTGCAACTAATCATCATTAGGCGATCACCAAGCCCTGTGCTCACAGAGGCTACAGCCTCTATCATAGTTGCAGCTTCCCGAGCTCATATTAAGGGTAAGCATATGTTATCTCATATGTGTTTTCGCTCAGAAAAAAAAAGAGCTCTATGCCGTTCGGGATGTGTTAACTCAACGAACGCATCACCATTTCTCTGATTCACCTGCGGGTAGCCTCGAAAAACACGTCCCCCTACGTGTAAGTACATCCCTAGTTTCTGTACTATCGACTGAAACCTATTAGGTCATGCAATTACTTGTCCCCCCTACACCTTCTGCATCCATGATAAACAACTGCCTGACTAATATAGCAAAGGTATATGGTGTAAATTGGGTTGCTGAACCTCCCCGGCAGGATATGTGCGTGTTTTTCTACATAGTCTTTTTGTTATTACGCAAACTTAAGGTGGATTAGGCTGAACGCCATGTCCGAAATTTTGGATTCACAAGGTTCACCTATCGTAGATCTACCCCGTCTGCGGAAGCTATGTTCACATGGTAAGGGGCTAGGAGTTGTTATAGAGTAATTCTTAATTCGTCTCACTAGGAGTACCTGATGAACCTCCATGGCTTCGGCCTAGGATATGGAAGTATGTGAAAAGTTGGCATGTCTTACGCTTGGATGATCTAATTCGCATCACAGGGTTCTACTGGGAGCTGTTCCGGTTTTGAAGTCAACTTGGCAAAAGGAAAATCAGAAACAACGAGACAGCTATTATGTATGTGCCACTGATGTCTTGGAACACGCGCTGATACATGAACAGGATCTTGTATGTCGCTTGTTGACCCCATTATCAGACATGTCTCCACCGACGAAGCCGCTGAGTGGTATAGATACGACTCTAATGACAATATCCGACGCTTTATTTCGGCTTCCACCTGGATTCTTCGACACTCTCGATGGTGACCTGAATTGTCCTGCTTTGTCGCCATTAGACGAGAATGCCGATGAAACTAAAAGAATCAGATGTGCCCACCTTCTCGACGCACGTCTGCAGCTCCTTCGTGGACAAATTTCCGAAACGGAGCCAACAGGTATTCCTGAAATTCGCCTTGAGCCTGATGCCGGTGGAGTCGAGCTGACCGCACCATCGAACTCCGGTTCCATCGGACTCCGTAGACCAGGGGCACCCACTATGTTATTACGCGCTAAACCATTCGATGCTTGTAACGCACATCCAAAGCACTTTTCGGCACTCCTCCGTTTGTTGTACTTGCATTCATGCATAAATCCAGCGAACCAATCCCCGCACATTCCTTCTTTACTTGTGCCATTGTATGCTGTTCTTGTCATGGAGGTGGAGCCAGAGGATTTGGCCCATGCTGAAGCGGACACATTCTGGCTATTTGAAGCTCTTGTTGGCGAGTTTTCTGAACTGGAAGATCAAGAGGGTGGCAAGGGTTGGATGAAGACATTTAGTGATCGGTTAACACAAGCCGATGGAGAACTTGCTGAGCATTTGGTACGTGCTACGCTTAATAGCAAAGCAGTGGACTGCTCTAACTTTAAACATAGCATGCCCAGGGTTTGGATCCCATGCTTCCACATTACTCCTAGTAAGGTGCCCTTCTTCACCAATACTTCGTGACTAACGGACGCTTGCAGTCGCTGGCTTGCATCTCTCTTGACGCACACACTTCCTATGGCTTCTGTCCTACCTGTATGGGATGTGCTTTTCTCGTACCCAATGAGAACTCGAGATTCAAACCCGAAACTCGATATCCTTGTCGATATTTGCACAAGTCTTTTGATTCGTGCGCGTGCGCCGCTTTTTAGGTTGGTCAAGCATTCGTTCAATTGGCTATCGTATTGAAAAATTTCAGACTTGGGAAGCCTGGAGGTAAGTCTCCGGGACTGTGGGCTGAAGAGTATGCCACCATGCGTCCTCCTTCCCCACTTCGGCCATGGGAACTGAACAATGCCTTCCTCGAGGGCATTTCTCTACTACAGTCCTACCCAATTGACGCTAGTGGTGGCATCGACCGGGTCCTGCAAACTGCACACGGGTTGGCTCAGAGACGTATTGGGGAGAGTGAATCTTCAAAGGTGGAGAATGTTAGTCTTGGTGCTCTGATCAAAGCCACCGTGTGGAAGGGATTTACAAACCAAGTCACCGATGCCGATGATGTAGAAGAGGAAGAGGAAGAGTCGAGCTCGGATGAAGAGGACTCCCAAGAAGATGGCAATGAGACAGAAACACCAGGAGGTCCAACTCTGACGTCACGCCTCGCGAATACAGTGTGGAGAGGGATTACCAACCAAAGCTCCATGGACGAATCACCATCGCCGTCATCACCCACTTTACCTTCACCTTCTCTATTGTCCCCTCAGAGTCCTGTAGAGCCCGTCGCCTCTAGTTCATCTCTCGGTCCTCCGCCCTCTATTTGGGGTTATGCAGAAAAGCTCAAAGATTCTGATGCAATTGCAACGTTCACAAAGGTCAGCACAAATTGGCGTGCAAAGGCGATGAATGCATGGAGCAGTCGACAGAATAGCTCGGCGTCGAGCGGAGATGTATCGTCACCGGCGAGTACAAAGTCTGACTTACCACCCTCAACTTCGGATGGTTGGTCACTACAGCGCGGCGGTGCTCGCCATTCTAGAGGCAGAAGTGGGAGTACTGCTTTTGACGACCCCCCTCGCCCCACGTTCTTCCGATCGCCTCGAGAAAGCTTTTTGCCATTGCCACGTAGAGAAGCCAAGACGGCTCCCCAGAGTCCGGAACTCTGGCCTCAACACGACTTGATGCACAAGGCACAGGCCTCTCTTGTATCATTGACTGCCTTCAACTCACGTACTGAAACCCAATCCCGATCTCCCAAGAGTGCGCCCCGGCCTCTTCTACTGAACTCGAGGTCTTTAATCACTGTCAAGTCTCCACCATCTGCGTATTCAGACAGCGGGCTGCCTGTTAAGCGTTATGGGGAGTGGGCAGATGTCACCAAAGGCCATGCATTACATAAGGATTCGATATCCTCGATTTCGTCACTGTCGCCCTCGGAAGCCCTCAACAGACCACATCCAATCCAAAGCAAATCCGACGTTGAATCTGATGGTGGAAGTCGGAGGGTAGCATTAAACCGCAAGTCGATATCACCCATGGCACCCGCGTCCCGCGTACGGCGAACCCAACAGGCAATGTCTCCTCTGAGCGGGACGTCTGATCTAAGAATGCACGATCCAATGAGTAGAAACCATACTGGGTCCATTGCAGAAGATGGCTCATCTGAACGGGGCTGGCGTGGCTACTATCCCACTGATTCACCCACAACGGTGTCATCTCCGCCTATTCCTCCGACGCCTATCACTGTAGCTTATGAGGCAGGTGATGTACAGGTGAATAGTAATAGTCGGCAGGATTCTGCCAGTGAAGATAGCGTACCCCTTATAAGGCCACACACACCGAGCAAGGTTATACTACAAAAGAAGACGCCGCCACCTGTACGACGTGATACAGACAAATCGGATTCTTCACAGGCATTGACGCCTTCTAGGAGTCCTCACCTGCGTTCGAAGCGTCGCCCAAGACTACCCAGTCTGCGGACTCGCGACAATAACCTTAGGCCCGCTTCTGTAGTGGAGTACAAAGGTGTAAGCCCAAATACACTCGCCCCTCCCGCGTGGCTTGAGGAGCAAGAAGCAGCTATAACACCTCGTGCTGTCGAGTTTCATTCTGCAGAGTCCCCATCAGCGTCCACGACTTCGCCGCATTCACCGCGTCCTAGGCGGAAGACATCAGCAGATACGGTTCGTTCACGGAAAATATCAGGGGGATCGGACAGCCGATTCACTAAACCTTCCTTTACTGACGTGCATGGAACAAGAGACAGCGCTGCAGAAGAAGGGGATGATGAAGGCTATGATGATATTCTGAGTGCATATGAGAGTGAGGAAGGGAGTAGGGAGTAGGCAATCAAACTGTGTTCGCGATTATACGCAGTCACGTTCGTTGGTTCTACACTAGAAAATAATGCTTAGAACTCTATGAGGACGAATTGTGTTGATCGAAAAATGCTAAGTGAGGGTATGTGTACTATTCGTGCGATGATGGAACATGAGCTCTTGCACCCCGCGATAAACAACCAAGAGCACAGGAAAGTATGGTAAAATATTCTGAGCAAGACAAGATCAGGCTAGGGAAGGAAAAGGTAGTGGTCAACGAACCTCAAACGGCACATCTATAGCAAACGCGTCCGCGCTAGATCTGTGCACAGCAGCGAGATAATAACGGACATTCCATCTCCTCAGACCCTCGTTTATTATGAAGTCCTCCAAAAGGGACGCGTGAACGAATCGCCTAGACACGAAGAACGGCTTCAGCAAAGGGTATCCCCGATGCGTCTCGAGCTGTATACCATGGGTTGGAAAAACTAGCACCGATTCTGTTCCATGACAGTCAGCGGGTACACAAATAAAATTGTTGAACATACCATGAAGAACTTGCGTACAACGGTAGTACACGATGAGCCCAGCTGCGAATGCACAGAGGATGGCACTGCCGCGAACCTATGAGAAACATCAGCTCTGAAGCTGGATGCCTTGCATGTGACACTGACTTTTGGCCATATGAATGACAGGAGCACCGGCAGGCACAGGTCAATCCATGCCCATGATGTCGCACCGCGAACGATATTCCCGCTCCCATCCCGAGCAAGTCGCCAGTTCTCAACACGATACTCCCGAAAACTAGGCCATTCTATAACGGATAGCTCAGGATGAGTGTCAGGTAAAGGTCTAGTCCGTCGCATTCATCGAATTCGCTGAACAGGACAGGAAAATAGAATTTAACAGGCAGGATTGGAACAAATAAAACCTAAATAAAAATAAAGATAAAAATAAACTGCCCCAGTGAGGCTCGAACTCACGACCTTCCGATGCCAAGGGGATAACAGTCGGACGCTGTAACCAACTCAGCCATGGGGCACGTATTAATGTCCACCCATGAGCTATTATAATTTGCTGGAAGTCCTCTAGCGGCGCTTTCTGACAACCAACCTCATCTTCCAAGTGACTTAACGACATGCCAAAGAAGTTGAAAGTTTCGAACAACACCTCGTCGGCATTATCCAAGTCTGTGGTGTCGTCAGATCTTACTTTCCCAGAAATATCGCCGAAAGAAGATCTCGAATGTCGCGTGCTACTGGAAGACCAGATCATCCTAATTGATGTTCGTTTTATTCTTGCCGTCATGGTAAAACGGCTGAGCCGTTCGAATCTGAACATTGAATGTTGGACAGGGGTTTCTCTCTGTCGAAGAATGTAAACGCCTTGTACAATTTATCAACAATGTTCCTTTGGAGTTAACCCCACCCAAGAAGAAGGGAGAGGCTGAGAGAGTCAACTGCAAGTGTTCACAGCTAATGCCTGATGCATACATGCAGCATGTTTGGTACTTACTTGCGCTCCTCCCTGTAGTTCGCTTTTCTGTGACCTCTGTTCCCTTTGCGCAAAAATTACACTATCTCCTATTGCCACACCTCCCATCACTTCCTCCTCCGACCACAGTCAGGCGGCGTCTTCTCCCCGGCGAAAAACGTGTGCCTCATTCTTGCAACTCGAATATCCGCATGTACAAATATACGCCATCCCAGTACTTTGGTCCTCACTACGATGATTCCGTCCGTGACCCAGAGACAGGGGCAAAATCTGAATGGACAGTCCTTGTTTACTTGACCGGGATTGAGGATGGAATCGAAGGCGGCGAGGTGATTGATGACTATTATGTTGTGACGATTTTCAACATTGACTGCCTGTACTCCACAAGACACTATTCTACAAGGATGAGCGGGGAAAGCCACGCGAAACCATCGTAGCCCCTCTAACGCGTGGAACTGTCCTCCTCCATCGGTTCGTGATGCCTACCTTTGTCTTCAGGCTGTATTGATTAACATCTGAATAGCCACGGAAATGAATGTCTACTCCATGAGGGTTCGCTGGTACGCAATGGCACTAAGTACATTCTCCGTTCAGATCTCATGTTCATGTGATGATCATTACCGCTGCTACATATCCTCACTCCTGCAATTTCGCAGCGCTACCTTGACATTAGCAAGTATGACCAACCGTCGACTTATAAAGCGACCGCTTTGTTGAACTGAATGATGGCGGGCTGTGATCTTCCGATAAAATCAAATTATTCGGCGAGGCGTATGCAAATACAGGAAAGACTATCGCCTCTTTTTTGAATGCTTCCTTTTTGGAATACCTGCCTCCACGACATCGTCATCACGATCTCTTTCATCCTTTCCACCCCCATCCTCACGTCTGCGTTTCTTCCCACCTGTTTTAGATTCTTCTTTGAGCTCATTGATTGCCAGCCGGGCAGCCTCGTCCACACGTTCTTTCAGCAGCATCACTTCTTCCTTATCTGTGGGCCAAAGCTCCATTTTCTTGTCAATGACTTTTTCTATCCGCTGAATGAGCTCCACATCGTATTGCGTAACCATTGTGATCGATTTTCCAGAACGACCTGCTCGCGCAGTTCGTCCAACGCGGTGAATATAGTCTTTCGAATGAGTCGGAATATCGAAGTTGATGACAACGTCAACGGAAGGCAGATCAAGACCACTATAAGCAGAGTGAATCAATCGATGCGCATATATGTAGAAGTAAGAACAAACCGGCTAGCTACGTCTGTCGCTACCAGCAGTTTACGACTTCCGCTCTTGAACTTTCCCAGAGCGCCCAAACGTTGACTTTGGCTCAGCTGACCATGCAATGGAACAGCAGGGAAGCCAAGCGATCGCAGCATAATCGACAATCTAGAGCAAGCGATAAGAAGCTAAGCAAGAAATGATGGCAAGCATCGCCCACCGTTGAGCATCATGCACCGTCCGAGTGAAGATCATGATAGAATTTGATGCCAGATGGTTGGCAAGATATATGAGATGCACATCTTTATGAACCAAGGGGACGAGAAGATAATATTGCAGTAAGGTGGACACGGTCTGGTATCTACACGGATGGTCTCAGTACAGCTGGCGACATCGATGACTGGCCCATACTTTGAAGAAACTTCGACCCGAACAGGGTTGACTAGACTGGCTCTCTGCAGCTTTGCAACCTTGGTGGTCATGGTAGCGGAAAACAGGTATGTTGTACGCTCTTGGGGTATGACTTTAAGAATCTGGTCTATCTCAGGGCCGAAATCCATGTCGAGGAGACGGTCTGCTTCATCCATCACCTATAAATACAACTGTAGGCACCGCTGGAGGGAAAAATGGATGTAAAAGCGACGCACCAAGAATTTTAAGCTTCGGAGACTGAACCCCTTCGTGTTCTGAAGATGATCATTCAAACGACCAGGGGTTGCTACTATCACATGGGGCCGCTTGGCAAGTCCAACAGCCTGTTGCATCCTATCCATTCCTCCAACAAGAACCAGACACCGCACCCCCATAGCGGAACCCAGGCTCTCGAACTGTTGTGCTATCTGGTATGCGAGTTCGCGAGTTGGTGCGAGAACGCACGCAAACAAGCCTTTTGGTTCCTCCCAAAGTTTTTGTAATATTGGGAGTGCGAATGCAGCAGTTTTTCCTGATCCTGTTTCTGCCACACCGATGATATCTCGACCCTGCAATGCATGAGGAAGTGCTTGTTGCTGAATCTCGGTAGGTTTCTTGAAATTGATCTGATCTAGAGCTTCTAGTAAGGGGTCTATGAGACCCAAATCCTTGAAGGTCTCTGGTGGTGTAGTTGACGTGGTTGCTTCTTCTGGAGACGGCATCTTGAAGAGGGAGCGTTGGAGATGCAGTCTCGCAAAACTGCCTTCCTCTCACGTGATTATACGGTACTACTAAGTATGACCTGGGTCACTTAACATGACACTGACCTTCCCAGACACCTCAATACCTTGGAATGTCAAATCAGAATGTCCTTGTGACATATTCTGGACACGCGTCTTTTCTCGCCTCAGATAGTTGCAAGCAAGTCCTCGCAGCCTTACAATCTCAGCTACCCCTCCGAAGCATTCATTGGAAGTCAGCCTCCCGCCCAAACATTAGGACTATTCAAGAGCTTGACCTTACTTTCCTTCCTTTGGATTCTCTCCGCGATGAACACGCATCACAAGTGCCGGTCACTCTATTGGAAAAGCCCCTGCTCAACCTTTACATTGTGACGTGCGAGGTAAATACAGTGAACAGGTCATACCAGTAACCTGACAAGGCATTCAGGATAACGACTCGTACAGAACCGCAGTGAAGAAACACATCAAAGACTGGCATTCTGCGATATCACAACGGAAGAATCAAGATTGGCTGATCGTGCATGTCGTTCGTTCTGATGTCAAAATAGCAGACCGCAAGTTCTTTAACATGAAGAGCTCTGTCCTTGATAAGATAAAGGCGGATTTTAACTTGGACAAGCGCGACCGGTGTGACCTCTCCTCTCTGGTATCCTTTCATTTCTCAGACTTACATCTTCCAGATGCGTACAGCTGTCCTGGACGGCCGGAGACCACAGCCCCGTAATATGGGCTGATCTCGTAAATAAGATCAAGGACGGGTTATTATATGCTTTGAATTCCTCCGTTTCTCAGCGTGAGGAAGAGGTCAGACGCTCTGAGAGTCAGAGGCAAATGCCCGGCTGGAATTTCTGTACGTTTTTCATATTGAAGGTACGTCCATGTATATATCAGACGAATGTTACCTGAGTGGTTGACATTTAGGAAAGCCTCGCTAGCTCCTTTGAAGGAGTGAAGCTTTTTGAAGACGCCCTGCAGCAGTACAATGAACTGGAGGAATCTTTCATCCAGGTTTTGAGGGAGAAGAACATGTCTTGGTTTGGTAGTCTCATCCAGCCTGTGTACAAGGACGACTCGATGCCTCTGCTCTCCGTTTCCAAGAAACCATATCGTGACCTCATCCTCGCCAATTCCATCTCCGTGTTTGACTTCCGGATATACTTGCTTGCTCGCCAGTGTGCTCTGCTCAATAAGATGCGTCGCCCTTCCGAGATTTGTCAGAAGGTGACCACCTTTTTGGGCACGTTTGGCAGACGATTGCGGGAGGTAGAGGTCAGGGGTCGCATCATACTGTGCTGTATTGTAGAAGCTCATGCCCTCTATAGGCCACGTTACCAGAACTCTTTATTGAGTCCTGGATATTCTCTTCTGCTCTCAGCGTTATCGATCAATGTGATACATGGGTTCCATCAACAGACCTGGATGCTATCCAGCTCGCACGATTCAATGCAAGCAAAGGTGAACTCGTTGAACTTGCCAAGATTCAGGTCAGAGATCATCATGGAGACCTCCGCCATGTCCTAATTTTCTTTGTAGCTCGACCTCCTCGGCGTGAAGGTTGGTCATTTGCCCAAAAAACCACCCTTTGCAAACACCTATGTAGAAGAAACACGATCAGAACAGCCCAGAACACACTCATCGACGCACCAGATAAGCAAGCACGAAATCATCCTGGCAATTGGGGACAGGGAGGCATTTTATGACTTGTATTGTGCAACTACAAACCGCGCCATCGACATGTACGTGAAGGCTGGCCGTCGCAAATTTGCGCTAAAGCTCCATGGCTTCCTTGCCGCTCTGGATACGTAAGCATGGTATTTGACATTATCATCCGCCTTCTCATAGTAGTAAAGTCATCGAGGGCGCCTAGCGAGTGCTCTGACAACTTTCACATCCTTGCCTGCTCACTATGCGCCTCATATGTGGACATCATTGGAGTCCTTCATGCTTTCTCGTGCGATTAACACACATGCGGAGCTGGAGGGACCTCAGGACCGGGAGTGGATACATATCCTGCTTTCTTTCCTCAGGACATACACAAATGACATGGCAAAAGAGTTAATATCGGAGGAAGTTATGGAGGAGTATGTCACGCACTTGATTGGCGCCCTTCATACCACTGCCAAGAGTCTGGATTCAGGTATGTGTTTCTGAAGGCAGTGACAATCAGGCAATGATAAACGGTGCGACAAATTATAGACCTCATCCACTCTGACCATCCCACCATGACAATCCAAGTGTCCAGTGATAGTACCTGTAGTGACGACGAAGACTTGGTCTTCGTCAATGCTACCATTTCAAATCGCCTGCCATGTGTTCGTGTCACCCTGTTTAGACATTATTTCTAGAGCTGATTACTGTCTTCAGGATGTTTTTGTTGACGAAGTTAGCGTAACATTGCGGGGTCGAGATTCCGAGCGTCTGAAGTTCTCCACGAAGGTGGATAAGATTTCTCCTGGCCAATCGACCTTGACACTATCTTGCCCGGTACGTGTGACTGTTTTGACGGTCTGCAATGAACCGACTAGCACGTCATTCCAGACATCCTCATGGGGTCTCTATACCCTTGAGAGCAGCGAAATAGTGATGTCGCATCTCCGCTTTCAATGGCAGCATAAGGGTGCGGCGACTACTGCAAAGAACGATCGTACTTCACTAGTGCGCGTGCCACGAAATCTGCGCGCCTTGGATGTACAAATACGCCAACCTCAGCAAAGTAAGCAGCATAGTTTTCTTGTCTGTGCTGGTTTCACATGGTGGATTTAAGCCGAACTCGGAGCGACATCACGTTTCTTACTAGCTATTTCCACTGGCCAGAACGACAACATATCCAGGGTAACTATCAAGGCAGCTCCGCCTTCGGGAGTGCAATTAAAGTACTCCGAAGCGCAGTTGGAGGTCGC
>Ga0153978_1000193_pt1 | contig 14851 bp, 18 predicted proteins | sample TSGA062MetaG_FD_104749 | JGI IMG/M metagenome (GOLD analysis project Ga0153978, IMG submission 104749) | Attine ant fungus gardens microbial communities from Georgia, USA - TSGA062 MetaG | ecosystem: Host-associated > Fungi > Mycelium > Unclassified | place: USA: Georgia, Yuchi Wildlife...
GTTTTGCAGTCCGGTTCTAGCTGGCATAAGAACCATGGACCGGACCACAGAGAACCGGACCAAAAGTCCGGTTCGAACCGTGGTTCTGGACCGGACCGTGGCAGCACTAGACTCACCCGAAAGCATTGCTCGCAACCTTATGATTCGGCGTATTCAGCCTTCTGAGTCGCACATCTATACCAGTCATGGCATAACATGATCGTGGTTGCGAATCCGACATCGACATCGACTTTTTAGTTTACCTGTTAACGGAGGAAGTACCACCACTGGAGCAGTGCTCCAGGGTTACTAGTAGTAGCCGCACTCCCATATGTGCCGAACGCAAAGAACTCTAAGTGTTTGTTGGGACTCCGCCGAGGGTCGACCAATACAACTTTCTCTGGCGGGGTGTTCATGTTACCCTCGAGGTTGACTCGGATTAGACAATCATCAAATGTGTCAGGGAGCACAAAGAAACTGCGCCGGGCCGGGCCGTAATTACGTTAGATTTCAAACTGTTTCGGAATTCAGGTTGTGGCGCCTACTGAGTCTAGAGTCTAGACAACTTTTACTGACTTGAAGTGCGGGCGCTTGAATATACATATTTCCAACTTCATCTACGATGAGGCTCACGTTGATCCACTTTCCGGAATATCATATAGCTTCAACCATCCTGCCCCAAGCTTGCTGGTCCCCAGACTCCCCACCACCACATCGACTTTTGGAATTTGGGTTACACGTGGTACAGTGACAAGGGATACCGCTCAGATATCCTTCTGTCCATTCAGTGTTCATTCAAAGTACACAGTCTGAGAAGGTCATTTTCGAAACCTCTATTATAACTCTCAATCACTCTGATCTTCTGACGCACATCGGAAGCATTTCGTGGGCATGCCATGTGCTTCAGGGATTCAAACTGTGATTACTTCGGCTTTTCAACGTGGGAGGTATGAGGCCTGTTATGCAAGGCTCTGACAACCAGTTGGTGAGCATCATCTCTGGAGGACAGACATCGCTATATCTAAACCATGTAACACCCTCCTCAGTGCCAAAGGTGTATCACGCGATCATATATTCTTGGATGGAAAGACGGAAAGAGAGACTTCGCAAGTAGTTCCTGTTGCACTCATTGGCTCAAATTGTTGATAGTCTTGCCTGGTTGTATGCACCACATGGATGGTATACGGAAACTCCATATCCAGCCAATGGAAATAAGAGTTGACTCCTACATGAGCAACACTCAGCTGTCCCGTATGGTCCAGGTAAGTCGTTCTATCGCGGATATGACAGGCCTAGTCGATGCAGTCCAACTACCATGACACATTCATCCCGTATCTGGTTCATTGAGATTTTTGACTACCATCGTGCAGCATAAAGGGGAACTGCACTGTGCAAGAGTATGTCACCAGTCATTGACCCCCGTCCTGTAACTATTCTATCGCAATGATGATCGCTGCAATGCTTTCGAAGTCTATTCTGACATGTCTCCTCTGTCTCGTTGTTCGCCATGCTGTGGCATTCGACATGTCATCGAATCAGAATGTCAGTCAATCCTAGCCTTTCTCTCATTTGACGTATATTGACAACGTTATTTAGCTGGCTGTGTGGGTGTATTATGAACATATCAAATGACTCTCCGTTGCTGACAACCCACAATCGCAGGTACTGGGGTCAGAATTCATATGGAGCTGTGAATCCCAGCGATACTGCACATTGGCAGCAACCTATTTCCTACTATTGCCAGGTTAGTCTATTCCCGTACCATATGTGCTTGAATGCTTACTCCTTCTCAGGACAACGTGATCAACACATTTCCGATAGCGTTTCTTGACGAGTTCTACTCAACAGGCAACCTGCCATCTATCAACCTTGCAAACGCAAGTTCTCACTTCTGTTCACATGGACTTGTTTAATCCAAATCATAGACATGCAACACTGCTGATGACCCTGTTTTTCCTGGGACGAACCTTCCTAATTGTTCGTTCCTCGCATCGGATATCGAGGCTTGCCAAGCAGCAGGAAAAATAGTTACCATCTCGTTGGGAGGAGCAACAGGTTCCAACGGCTTCGCAAATGACACCGAAGCAGCGGCATATGCGCAAACGATCTGGAATCTTTTCCTGGGAGGCTCTAGTTCTACGCGCCCCTTTGGTGCAGCTGTTTTGGATGGGTAACAGTGCAGATCTCCATAAGAATTGCGTGATCTAACTGCGAATACAGCATCGACATGGACATCGAGGGTGGCACTCAGACAGGATTTGTGTCCTTTTTAAATGCTCTTCGCAGCTTGATGAACGGCGGCAATAAGCCGTAAGTTATGCTCGTTGCATGATAGAATTCGCGGTCTAATAGATCTTTCAGGTACTACATCACAGCAGGTTAGATTTTCGAGATCTATACGACAAGTTGTTACTGATGCACATCACTATCAGCGCCTCAATGCCCTTACCCCGATGCATACATTGGTACTACCCTCAACGCGGTTGGATTCGACGCGGTATACGTCCAATTTTGTGGGTAACTATGTGGCTGAAATTCTACTACTCACAAAGCTCATCAGATAATAACTACTGTGGTTTGACCGAATATAATAATCCAAATGTAGGTGGTCTCCTAGGTTCGAATTACATTGTTTAATAATGCTACTGTAGGATTGGAATTTCGGTACATGGTAAATTATGTCCTATTGAACTTCAAGTTGGACGGGCTAACAGAGGCACAGGGACAATTGGGCAAAAACGGTATCTCCTAATCCAAATGTCAAGGTTTACATCGGGGCCCCAGCATCATCGAGTGCAGCTGGATCCGGATATGTCTCTCCATCGACGATCACCACAATCATCCAGCAAACAAAGGCTGAATATTCATCATTTGGTGGCGTGATGCTGTGGGACGCATCTCAGGCGTATGGTTGAGTGTGATGTTCCGCGCATACGTGTCTGCGAACCTAATGCTTCTTTTAGCGAATAGCAGGTACGATGTCTCTGTCAAGAATGCACTGACAGGTGGAACCGCTCCGACGACAACGACAACGACAACGACAACTACAACGACAGCGACCACTACAGCCACAAGTAGTGGCACGAGCAAGACGTCAAGTGCTTCTTATACAACGACGACGACGACGACGACTAGCACGAGCACAACATCCAGTGCATCTCCCACAACAACATATACTACTGGATCTTGCTCTGGTGTGGCTCCATGGCAAACAGGTGTTGCAGTGAGTTCGCAGATACATTACGCGGAATTCTGCAAGTCTAACTATTGCCTAGTACGTTGGGGGTGACGAGGTCACATATGGGTGCGTGTGCGAGTCGATTTGGCCTCTGTGGACTTGAATCTAGTGTCTTCTCATGACAGCGGGGATCTTTGGACTGCGAAATGGTGGTCCGAGAATGATATCCCGGGTGGTCAGTGAAATTTTTCGGTGGTGATTCCATGTTCCTGACACTCAGCTGGATTGATTTTTAGGCGTTGCTGGTGACTGGTCGGAGGATGGCCCATGCTAGAAACATGACCATTCTATTCTGCCTATCCGCTTTCATAGATGCGATGTGAAGATATTTCTTGTAGGAATTGTTTGATTTTTGAAGAGTCCTTCCGTGTACAATATTCATGTCATGTCATCCCTGTACCAATAAACACCAATGTCGATCGTTTCAAGTGTCCAGAACAGCGAGAGAAAGCAGCGGGGACTAGATGTCTTCCCAATAATGCTCTCGTAGAGCGACCCCAATTTTTAGACAGATAAATTATATATGACTTACAAACATTTATCTGAGGTATACGTTAGAAGGTAGATTGATTCACCTCAATTTGTTGCTCATTGAGGTGAAAGCTGCAGCACGATGCTCACCATAAAATTTCCCGTCTTTCTGCTCGCAGATCACTTCCTTAAATTCATTCAACTTTTTACTTCGTAAAACATTAAGATTAGAAAAAGAAAGAGATACGATGATCAACGGAACATAGTTAGCCCCTGGATCAGCCGGTAATGTCATACGTTATGAGAGAAATATTCAGGATCTGACATTTTGCTATGCATATAGTACTTAGTACTTACTCTCCTGTACCGGCTATATGGGGCATCAGTTGAATTTATACTCCTCTTTTCTACACAAGAATTTTGCCAGTTAGCATCCATGCTCTTCCAATATGACATCCGTATTTCCGTTGTGGAGGGTAGGATGAACCACAGATCTGAATTTGTGGTACTACGACCACAGTAAAGTGCCCAGGTCTTGCGTGATTGATATTCCAGATACGGCAAGACACGGCAGAAATGCAGCAGCATGAATGAAAACAATTTAGCAAGTATGGTGACTGCACAGACAGCTGGAACTCACAGAAGTACTCCTGATTTAGAATCTACAAACACTGATCGCGCCAGGGCATTTAGCAGTCTCAGTTTCGGCTGCGAGTTGTCAGGGGCAGTCAACACCTACGTGAACTTGCAAGGTGTGGAGCAGTCACGGTGATGGGGGGTAGAATCTGCGAATTTTGCGGTGGCATGGGTAAGTACGACGTCAGCCAGGTTGCGATTTCCACGAATGAAAAGAAGCATATTAGATTTCAGGTGCACACCTAGATCATTGGGAATTTGATGCATACGAGTCAATAATGGAAAAAAGGGATCTCAAAATGGTGAGCTTATCTGACCCATGGGAGACGCTACATAGCCATGCCCATGCCGAACACTAGACATAACTTTGACTCTATAAGAACGAAGAACAAGTTGAACACTAGTTACACCACGTGTGATACAGTATGAAGAAAATCTTGTCAGCTATTTTGTCAACAGAGTTCTCGAAGCCGACAGTAAATAAGATGTGAGGCATAAATCAAATGCATGCATCACGCACCGTACAGCCAATGCCATACTTGTAGTATGCGCCCCATATATCACTAGATGAATGCTCGTGGTATGCTTTAAATACGCAATGTTATAAGTGAGGAGCATATTCGTCATGCCGGGTAGTGGGAATAGCGCTAAGGTTGATGATCATGGTACACAAACTTTGGCCGCCCTAGGAGGCAGCATCAATGAATCAATGGCAGGGCCGTCGAGAAACAGGATATCAACACCAGGTAAAATTCCTATTGAACGTAAAGTGAAATTGCGTTAGATACGTATGTTGAGTTGGCGTGGTGGTGGTCCATTGTATGACAGGAGGTGATCATGATGCAGTAGTATAGGCTTGAAATTGGCTTATGTCAGCGGTGCTGAAAAAGGGTTTGTTTCCCAATTGAACGGTTGCTGTCACATTGAACCCTGCACCGTGCGGTGGTCAGACTGCGTGCTGAACACGCCTCTATCACGATCCCGACTACGACAAATACTTCTGAACACATACTTTTAGACTTGTTAATTTAATGGTTTCTCCTTTCTAATTCTTCTACTACCCCCCACTTGACATTAGTGCAATACCATGTCCAATGACATTCAGAAGGCCGATCAGATAGCTCACAGATTCTACACAAAGCTCTGTCTGGTCGTCTCTAACGCTAGGGCCACTTCAGAGTTAAGGTCTCAACAGAGGGTCGACAAATGGGTTCGTAACCCACCTTTGCCTCTCCACACGATCTCACCACTTTTGCAGTTTAACCTTGAAACCCCAGATTCAGAACTCTTCAAGGACCATCTTCGGATGTACCGGGGAGTATCTACTGCACCTGCTCCACCACCACTTGAACTCCAGGTGTTACTCTCGGTCCCAGACCTGACCAGCAATCAAGTCCTGGTCTATCTTGCGCCTGATTCTTCTCGTTTACGCGTCGACCCAACTCCCAGGCACATTGTGCTCGAGAATTGGTTACTCAATTTCACACCTAGATCTCCAGAAGCTCCTGATGATAGTGATGCTGACAGTGTGGCACCATCCACCATTTACAAGCATGGAATACCCCTCTTCCGCAGTATTTACAGTCTCCTGCGTATCCTTCCCTCCTGGAAGCTTTACAAGAAACTTAGGAGGCGAACAAGCAATGCGTACCGGAACGGCAACCTTAGCATTCACCTCCGCGTCAAGGGCCTTGATGACGGCGTTAGCGCAACTGACATCCTCGATTTTGGTAAGTCACGTTACTACCATTCTTTGCCTCGTGGCGTCATCTCATCATTGACTCGCTCTATCACTTAATCTCCATACTGTGCAGGTAAGCCTCCCGCAGCCAACGCTACCCCTCTACGGCACGAAAGTCACCTCTTCCCTGCTATTCCGCACCCCATGGGCACACTCACACTTGCGATTACCTACCTCACTTCTCCGAATTTCCAACTCGACGAACTCGAGTCTCTCCTTTCCTCCCGTTTTCTCTCTTTGGATGAGGGACCGGAGTTCACCCCCACCCTCGTCAAGAACCACCAACGAGATTCATTGCCAGGTCTTCCTGGAAGTTTACCCTCGCGCACATCTCTCAAGTCACCCCCATCCTCGATCGCAGATCGCTTTGTTCTTCCTGCACATGCTCACTCGCGTACAAACTCCATGCCTAGCAGTCAGCAGCGCTTGGGCGCCTTCCCCATGAGTCGTACGTCTACAGGTGCCGGGATCACCACAGGATCAACCTCTGTTCTCTCAATCGCGTCATCCCGTCAAGATTCGAGCGCAGCTTGGTCCAAAGAAGAAACCGGACCTTTATCAGGTGTCTCCGCCGCTGCCCGTGCCAGGAGGGAGAGTATGGGAAGGAGTAGTAGTGCTGTTAGTCTCATCAGGCTTATTTCGGATTGGCCATTGACACTTCTTTAGGACCTTCCCTCTGTCCCTTCTCCACTGCCAATCCGGAAACCGAATATCAACCCAGTTCATCCATTCAAGACATCCACACTATCCTCTGGCTCCCCATCCCTCCACTCGCCCTCACCTTCTCTGCGTCAACCATCGCCACTTTCCACAGGCATTCCATCACTACCTTCTCGGCCTGTTCAAACCTCCCCAAACTCGTCTCGCGTCCCGCCCTCATTTGGAATTGGAAGTAAACAATCACCCAGTAGTATCGAAGGTCGATCAGAAGGGGAGGATACGTCTCCGAAGATACCATCCAGGAAGCGATATTCTAGCAGTTTCGGACACCGCTACGCTGCAGCTGGAGGTGGGGGAAGCGTCGGAAGTACAGGAAGCGGGGAACGAGCAGAGGTAAGCCCGGCTGTCTTGCTTTACACGTTATCCTTTGCATTCGCGCGCGTTGTTCTATTGCATTCTACACACATAAAAACGGAATATGGCACTAACAGCGTTCCTCCGTGCAGAACGCCTCCTTCCTCGGTGCACCCACTGACGACGACGAAATATCCATCTTTGTCCAGGATATTGACGCACGGAAGCCACTCAACTTGCAACGCCAACCCCTGCCACCTGCGTCTACGTCTACATCTGTGCAGAGCCCATCTGCAGAGCCCCCTTCTCACGCGACCGACTCCATGGGATCGGCGGGTCCGATACTGACACGAGAGGCAGAAGTCGACGAACGTTTGCGGCACATGCATGAGATGTTTCGTGCGAGTTTGGAGGGTCTTGGTGGAGGGCGGAGGAGGGGGAGTAGTACAAGTATAGGAGGTGGAAGTCCAGCCTCGGCTGGGGGCAGCACTCGGTCGAGCTTCAGTGGCCACGGACAGGCTGATCGAGCGGGTCGCGTGGAAGAAGGGGTCGTCATCGGGACTCGTGGGGACAGGTCAAAGCCGATACGTGGCAGGTTACGCAGGATGAGCGCTAATGATATTGCTTCGAGTGGTGGGTCTGCGGAGGTGATGGGGAGGATGGAGCTTGATGAAGAGCCATGGGTACGTAGACAAGGTGGCTAACAATGTGTGTATGGAGGTCATCGTCATCGTCATCGTGGTCAGGCGAGACGTCATAGCATTGTTGTGCTGAGTACTTATTGTCAAGCTAATTTTCCATGGTACATCGTGTTCCTCGTACTTTTATTATTTTTTGCGCATTTTATCATCATTTCTATCGTGCATACCCGAACTCTGCCTGTGTAGACATGTTTGTATATGTGGATCCGGAAAGATATGTGACATGTCAGTCAAAGTGTTTGCAGTATACCTGGCCCTGCCCCTAGACTTTCTCGAATCCCTACATATATACGGTATACTCGGAAAATCAAAGTAATTATTATAATCGTATTTCTTCATGAAAGTTGTCATGTCACTGAGTGATGTATATTGACATAATGTTACCAACTTGTTCCTACATGCCTGTCTGTTTTGAATCTTTTTGATTACATCTTGCAGACAATAGCAAGGCTAAGTAAAACGCGAGTTTCTGTCGCCGACGCCGGACGTTCACATACAGTATTTCACCCTTTTATAACCCGAATCATGTTTGGCGGTATATAATGGAAACCATAAGTGGGTGAGCCTCAGTGTTCCGGTTCTTGTTTGTCAGTAGAGAAATCTGGCACCGGTAAATAGTTCGTTATTGGTAAACTTATTTTAGTTACTAAACCTTTGTCAAAAATGTCTGCGAACATGTTGCCAGTGGCTAATGTGATAGAAGCCGGGCCAATTTAGGAGCCTCATCGGCACCGACTTTCACCCATGGGACTTGCCATGGGATGCACTGTTCCAAGTTCCAACTAGTCATACATAGTTGTAATTGCTCTTGTAAGTGGCTGTAAGTACCGCGAATCGGACATTATTGGCACACTGACTACGAGCTCGAGTTCCGGACAATAAAATTTTCACGGTAACCTTCATTCTATTCTTTCAATGCAATACATATTGCAGTGCTGAACACTGATCCCCACTGCGGCAGTACTATACCCAACATACCGCCTTGCTAAGTGTGCTCCGGAAATCGTTGGTGGTTTGCTCCCAACAATTGTCAGTACGACAAATGTAACCGACTCAAATCTTAATTGGTTTTGGTCGTTTGTAACTTGATGTCATTAATATCATTGAGCGCTGGATTCGAAAAACAAAGTCGGCGTTTTGCTTGCTGTTTCGTGGTTACTTGTACTGGAGTTCAAGGTGAGAAATCATTTTCTGAGTGTAGCTACATGTAACACGTAAAGCACATCAAAATTCACGGCAGCGGCGAATTTGCGCATGTCGAAGGATAGGGTTCCTGTGTTTTCATCCTTTAATATATTACCGCAAGCATGATGCGAGACTGTCAAAATCGCCTATGCTAACACCCGATGTCTCAGCCAATGATCATACTTTACGACGTGCCATCCAATATCCCACAACCTTGGGCCCCCAATATCTGGCGCATACGGTTTATAAGGCATCACACTCTAACATTTATATGCGCTAATAGATTCCAGGTTGATACTCAATTATAAACGGCTCCCCTACCGCACCACTTGGGTGGAATTTCCAGACGTCGAGGCAACCCTCCGTAGCATTGGCGCCCCACCAATATCCACTACGAACGACGGAAGGCCTGTCTTCTCTCTCCCAGTCATTGTGGATCCTATTAGATCACCACAAGCACCGATAGCCCTTTCCAATGTGAATAGTATTGCTGAGTACTTGGAGGTCACCTACCCAGGCATGTATACCTTTCTATCGATGATCAAAGCATCCTGAAGGATTTGCAGCGCGCCAAATATTTCCAGAGGGGTCTCGTGCACTACAGACGTTATTCGTGCACTATATCCAAGAGATATTTGTGCAACCGCTGCTTCCTATCATGGTACCTCTTAGTCACCAGCATTTGTCGGAGCGTAGCCAGAACCATTTTCTCAGCGTGACAGCACCGAACTATCTCTCTGTTCCACCAGAACGAGAGCAGGCGTGGAGGGCAGTTGAAGAGCAATTCAATTTCTTAGCAAGTATCCTCGATAAGAACTCGGGCATGGACGGCGATGGCGTAGTTGTCATGGGCCATGAAGTCACCTATGCGGACTTTGCCATTGTATCAGTGCTCGTTTGGATAGAGAAGGTGACACCGCATGATGGTTGGGTGAGGGTTCGGCAGTGGAACGGCGGGCGGTGGGGTAAGTTATTGGAAAGATGTAAAAGCTGTATGGATGTGTTTTAGCAGCAAGTAGATATTAAGTTATGGCTGTGTCATACCTTAACTCCTAGTATATCCTTCCTTGTTAGCTGCGAGATGGACTAATCGATCGGTAGTTCACTGGCATGTACGATCCTCAGATCCATCGACATATTCGTAGCCACGACGGATAGATAACATACGCTATCAGAGGATGGACTCGGACATACCCACGTAGCAGATGCGAACTTGATGAGGTCGTTAATCACGGGATTCTTCAAGCTGGAGTACATACTTACCTTCATCAATTTTTTTGGATCCGAATTCGCTGGCAACAAAGCTGTTGGAATACGCAAATTAGATCTAGATGAAATGCTGCAACGCTGGCACCAGTCACGGCGGCAGGCGAAGCAAAGACAACGTTATAATTCGGAATACCAGTAGAGCTTGGGGGAGCAGCGAGACACCGAACTGAACTGTTACGTTTCCCGCAGGGATCCATGTTGGGCTTCGTGGTTTTAATTTTGGAAAGAAACTTGGTTCTTTTGTTTGAAAACGTAGCACTTCAAAGTTGGTTGATAGTTGTTGGGCAAGCGCGCGGTCTTATTAGTTATCGGTTAGTCCTGGCCAATGTGAGTAGTATTCACAACCTCATGTAGACTAGCCATTATTAAAGTGTCGGTCTCGAATTCATAGTCTCAGAAGATGTCGAGTTCGTTGTCATCATGCTCGCCCTCTTCATCAGCGGTAACCATCCCAATACCAGGCAAATCAATTTTGAAGCGCCCTCCACCCACCCAGACTGGCATCCTTTCTCGAATCAAGGGTTTTCTCCCAACCCAATCTCCTGCTTCTAGCGTCGACGACTCGAAACCTCTCAAGCGTGCTCATTTCATACTTCCCCAAATCGCTACAGTCTATCCTATATCCTCGATCAACCCTCCGTCAACCCCTACGCTCAAAGATGAGAAGCGGGCAATTGAAGACCGGGAAGCAGAGAGACGAAGGAGAGTCGTCAGAGGCAATTCAATTGGTCCTAACGAAACGGAAGAGTGGTGGAACTTGGACAAGGTGGAGTCGTTTTACAGAGAATGTTGTGCCTCGAGAGAGGAAGGACCAGATCCTACGATATCTGCTGCCTTCAAGGTGACAAAGTTCACTCATGGACAGGGCTCATCTCACATGTTGTGTTACTCAACAGCGCGCATCAGGCACGAACCCTCGTTCCGTTGATCTTTCTGGCGTACAATTGACACCTACATCATCTGCCATCCTCTCTGACGTGTTTACAATCGAGTGGGGTCTTCGAAAACTTACTCTCAGGGAATGTGATCTGGATGAATATGTAGGTTAACTTTCTCTCTAACTTCCCTCTGGATCTAATGTATCGAAGAAATTAAAACTTATGCTTCATGCACTTCTCATACCTGGCAGCCTCGTTTTCCTCTCCGTCGCATCAAATCGTCGCCTGAAAGCATCTGCTTTTAAAGTGTTAGGTCATTATGCCTCACACGTGGGTTGTTTTTACAGGCGTTTCGGTAGTTCCTCATTCTTCCCTTACCAGGCAAAAAGTCTACAATTTCTCGATCTCTCACAAACGAATCTAGACAAGAAGGCAGTAGAGTATATTGTGGCTTCATTGACAACAGCACCTGAGCCGGGTTTGATCTCTTTGCGTCTAGATGACTGCAATCTCAGAGTACCGGCGCTAGACGTCCTTGGTAGGTCACTACTGTTCATGCTATCCTGTGTCCAGTTTTTACAAATATTTAGCTCGAGCTGTTCGTAATTCCTCTCTCCGTAACATCTCTTTGCGACACAATCGCATCAACGCAACAGGAGCTGTCGCGCTTGCCCTCATGATCCGAGACTACCCGGACGTGGTCCCCATTACTCCAAGCTCGGCTACTTCCCCTCCGCACCCAGGAAGCGCCATTTCTCCACCTCCCTCCCCGATGCCCTCCAACACGTATTTACCTCCCCCATCGCCTGTTACTCGTACAGGACCTGTACTGCCTCCTCCGCGCCATCCATCATCCTTGCCACCTCAGACAACTTACACGCCATATGTGCCTCGTCGCCGAGGTGCTGTATCTGCCCAACCTCCCCCTCCCCCCGCTTCTGGACAATTAGTCCCGATCATTACGTCAAATTCACAGGGTGGGGTCACCACTCGTCATCCTCTACCAAACGTTGGACTTCAACGGTCAGATGGACCGAATGGTACGAGTCACAGACATGACGATGGTCCAAGCGCTGCGCTCCTGGATAAGGTACGCGCACTTGATGCACTGCCGAGGCTCGGAGCCCTTCGGACGTTAGATTTACGAGGCAACGATCTTCGAGTGAGTCTCTCCCTTGACTATGGATGGACCATTGATGACTCTGGCGCAGAATGGTGTTACTTACCTAGCTCAAGTACTCAAACGCAACAGGACGCTCAAAGTGCTTAACCTGAGCGAGAATAAGTTGGATGTTCAGTGCTTAGTATGTATTGCCGATGCGCTGGTAAGCAATCTGAGTCTCTTCCACCGATTTTCAGTTTGAAAAACAGGCGAATAGAAATATAATATTTGCTTAGAAACTTTGGATCTCAGTCGGAATCCCTGCTCTGGTCCGGGTCTTGAAGGGGTATGTCAATGACTTACTGCATGGTTACTCGAACTGAATATTGTACAGGTTCAATCACTCCGAACAGCCTTTACGTTGAATACTGCTCTTAAGCGACTATTTCTCTCCTCTACTAGCATGACTTCAGCGAGCGCGATAGCCCTCGCTGAATTTCTCCCTGAATCAACCTCCTTACTTCACCTTGATCTCACGGACAACAACTTAGACATTGCCGCCGTCATGGCGCTTAGCTCGGGACTCAAATCTAATCACACGATGCGATGTCTCGACCTTAATATCCCTCCAGATGACGAGGAGTTTGCCAAGTGGGTATCTAGTAGTGTCTGCACAACACATTTGAAAGAATTGATGGTTACACAGAATGTGTCGTGAGATCCTCAACACTTGTATCCGGAACACGGAGGAAGCGGAAAGAGCGGCCCATATTTTTGATGGTTCTCGCACTCAAATGAGCCACAAAGGGGCTGGGAAGGGTGTGTGGAATATGATCGAAGCAAGTGAATTAGCCAAATCGATACGTCAAGGCGGCGGACTCAAGGTGAGCGACTTTCTCCCATCAGCAATCGGCAACCTATTCACAAACTGAAAGGGTAATACTGAAATTGGTTCAAGAGCGCATGTGCTACTGTCTCATATGGAGGGTTCCATCGATGACTCAAGATATACTTCAGTTATACCTTATGGCGTAACCCCCCCAGCCGCCCCGCGACCTGCGAATCACGACCTCGTTGAGCAAGCCAAGACTATGATTGAGGAAATCACAGAGGCGGTACAGACTACGACGGATGTCATTCTCCTAGAGGATCTCTTGGGCCTTTGCGATAGATTAAACAATGCTATTGCACGGATGTCGTCTACTTCAAGTGGAACACTACATGGTCTCAGGATAAAGGCTGCAGGCGAGGTGACCAGTGATGCTGATTTACACGGGAGCCCAACGGATGAGCAACCTCTAACTCCAAGAGTTGACAAAGGAAAAGGTCGAGCAGAACCAGAGCCAGAGGAGCCAGAGAAAGTGTTGAGTCCTACTTTCATGATAACCGAATCAGAGGACGAGGATGAAGACGACAACAGATTCTCAGGCGAGGAGGACCAAGCTAGCATACCATCTCCTGTGGTTAGGTGAGTCATCATTCGAGAGAGATATCTTCATGCTTTAACGATATTCAAAGGTCGAAAAGCTGGGTGGAAGAAGAGGGAGAAATCTTCCGGAAGGGTGCCGTTTTGCTCGGACCTGAGGAAATGGAAGGGGAATATGCTGGTGAAGAGCTCCGTCGTGAGGTGAGCGCATCGGTTGTTCAACTTGGTACACATTTCGACTACTGCCGCAGTTGTTGGAGGCCATGGTTGAACGGCCCCCTCCTCGTGGTATCATCGATGAATTTGGTATCGAGCTAGATACGAGTGCTTCTGGGATTGCCTCTCCTCCAGTGGAGGAACCTCAGCGGCCTCCACCGCGCCCATATATATCTCGTATTCGTTCTTCAAATGGATCGATGGGCGAGGTACAGTCTCCGATTTCGCCCACCAGTTCAATGCCTGTTCCAAGGAGCCCCGCTTCACCCACATCCCCGGTCCTGCGGTCATCCCCTAGGACCTTATCAGCAAGCCCTGTCCTCGAGGTTTGATAAGACCGTTGTGCTCTTGGTGCCTACAAATTACCCGATTATCTCATACCAATCCTCACATGGACATTGCCATATACATGCTATTCATAGTAGCTGTAGGATATTGTGGCACTGCTGGATGAAATATCTATCCTTTAAGGATAAATTTGCTTGCTTGAATTGTTAGACTTTAGCCAACGACATGGACATTTCTATGCTCGTTATTCTTTGCGGTACATACTTCTCGTGCCACGTCAATCGTTCGCTATTGCTCTCTAAGTCGTGCTTGATGTTTCATTTCACCCACCCTCCTCTCCAATGGCGCTCAAATTATATACCCGGCGCAGTTTGGCGTTGGAGATACTTCCAGCAGTGCGTACAGTCTAGAATTTTATTCTTCCGCCCATTATTCACAATTTTGGTAGAGCGCGATTCGTGGTCGGTCGGTCTCATCACCTCTGCACCCCACCTGTTTGTATCCCGCTTTCATCACTCGGAGGACTTCGTTACTGATCTATTTACAGATGTGTTGGCTGACCCATCCACTCACCCGCTATTTCGGACGCAAAAAGACCATTTTTATCACGTGCTTGATTTCATTGACCTGTATCTGGTCTGGACTAACCAATACCTGGTGGCACCTTTTCATCGCACGGTTCTTCCTTGGCTTCGGTATTGGCCCGA
>Ga0153978_1000195_pt1 | contig 14800 bp, 12 predicted proteins | sample TSGA062MetaG_FD_104749 | JGI IMG/M metagenome (GOLD analysis project Ga0153978, IMG submission 104749) | Attine ant fungus gardens microbial communities from Georgia, USA - TSGA062 MetaG | ecosystem: Host-associated > Fungi > Mycelium > Unclassified | place: USA: Georgia, Yuchi Wildlife...
GAGTGCAATAACTTAGTAAAATGTATGCAATGAATTATATTTATCCACACTCAGCCATGTAGCTCCTCAGGCTCACGGATAGGGCTTAGCAGTGTCCCGGGCCACGCCCGAATCAGTAAGCTGCTGTAACGATTGGGACAGATAATCCAAGTTGCAGTTGTGCGGTGTGCAATTCGGCATGTTCCATTTTCTGCGAGCGTTACAACTATACGTACTTACTGGTGTCAGACAGTCATACCAACCGCGCACTACGAACAAAAATAGATTTCACCAGCCACAAGATCATATCGTAATAGCCGTGCTTAGTCACTGATGTGATCTTTCACAAAGGCAGTACATGTCCATATCCGGTTACAATGTGCTATGTGCTCTTTTGTTGACGACACCGTGACATTGATTAATGAGTCCCGAATTCGGACGCGTTTCTCGAACGCGTCTGCATAAACGTCAGGCTGAACCTAGAAAGGTTCAGGTTCGAACTGGAACTACTACCTATGTAGTGCCAGTCGTCGAGCAACGACTTGGATCGGATTCTCAAGGAGCGATTCTTCCATTGGCTTTCCCAAGGATTGGCGCCATGGCTTCAGGGCATCTTTCAGATTCTTTCTAGCCATCGAAGGAACAACGTGCTGTCGTAATCTTTGTGACGCCGCCGCTACCACGTCATCGGCCCGGGTTGATTGCAATATGACTATAGTCAAACAACCTGCAAAAAACTAAAAGTTTAGCACATCCTTCCCCAAAGTTCCGTTATCCAGCACCTTCCATGAGCCTCAAGGCGTAGTAAATGCGGATCCGTGCGTTTTGTTTATGATTCTTGAGGGTCCCAGACCTTGCATTCTAGGCTGAATCCACGTACACCTCGGCTTGGTAACCATTCCGGGGATTCAAAAAGTGATATGAACACGGCCTCACAATGAAGAACTTTCATTGGCGCCGCGCCCAAGCGCACAGCTCCCCGCTCTACAAAACCAGATTCAACAAGGCCTTGCTGTTTCCTCAAGTTTTTTTTTCACTTATCGTCACGGTATTACTATGGCGGACTCATACCAACTTCAAGAGCTCGGAAAATCAAATAAACCTACTTCTCCTGAAGTACTGCAAGTAAACCAAAATCAGGAACTCCCGCTGGATATTACCTCCATTGATAACGTGAGACGAAGGCTCAAACAACGACACGTTCAGATGTACGTCCGTGACAGTGCAGAATTTCCTAATTAACCCATCGTCCGTGACAGGATAGCTGCAAGTCCTTAAATTTTAACCATCTATCGTCAAACTTCCTAACATTGGTTTTACCAGATCGCTGGAACCTTGGGTACAGGGCTATTCCTGGGCTCAGGTGAAGCCATCAATAAAGCCGGGCCTCTTGGTGCCCTGATTGCATTTTCTCTCGTTGGTTCCGTCGCATATGCGTACGTCGTGCGATTTGCGTGATACTCATATGTTCAAATCAAGCCAGGTCGATATGTTCACTCGGGGAGATGACATCTCTGGCCCCAGTGTCGGGAACATTTCCCCATTTTGGTTTGTACATGTTTCCTTTACCCTTGGATGAGACTGAAGTAAGGTTGACTTAATATCTATCACATAGCCTCTCGCTGGGTAGATCCTGCATTGGGGTTTGCAGTGAGTGACCTATGATCCTCCCCATTTGCCGAACTGATATCTTCCTTACTAGGTTGGTTGGGTGTGTTATGGTTAACTACTATCATTCTTAAAGAATATAGCTAATTATCTGTGCCATTCGTTAGAATTACTTTCTCGTGAGTATCGGCTGTGTATCTTTCAAGATTGTGCCCGTAACAAGACTATCCCTTTCATCAGAGTACTGCGTAGGTGTATACAGTCGATTCCAAACTACTTATTTATTCATCATTTTTAGACTTTGCATACCTGCAGAAATATCTGGAGCACGACTCTTGATCAGTTATTGGGATGTGAGTTTCCTCAAACTGTTAATGATCTGTAATGTTAAATACTCAAATCGCGTCTAGACAGGTCACGCGTGGCACTATACTTTAATTATCTGTTTCTCAATGTGTGCCGCGAACATCTTTGGTGTAGTGTGAGTTTTCAAAGCAGGTTATATCACGTATCCTCATTCGTAATTTTTATAGATACTTCGCCGAAAGTGCGTTCGAAGTATTTATCAGGATGGGTTCGATATATATACTAAATGGCGAGCAGCGGAATTTGCCTTTTCTACCATCAAATGTGAGCTGCTCTCCTGCTGACAACGTAGACAAAATTCAATGTCACCATTAGTGACGACGATCACTGGTCTTATCATTGTCGGACTCCTCATTGATCTAGGAGGGTTGCCAAACCAAGATCCAATTGGCTTTCGTGTACGTCTCTGTTCTAGTGGTGTAGTATGATGAACTAATTATCTGATTATTCAAAGTTCTGGAAGGATCCGGGCCCCTTTGTTGCTCCTACTAGTCCTTCAGCACTTGAACCCCAGCATCCTGCACTCGATAATTTTCTAGGAATCCTGAGCGTCATCGTTCAAGCTGCATTCGCTTATCAGGGGATGGAGATAGTGGCCATGTATTTCACCTATCCTGCTACGCTGTTATATATTGATCCGCGGTCTAATAGTGCCGCCTCTGAAACGAGGAATCCGCGAAGGAATATCGCGAAGGCTATTCGAAGAGTATTCTACCGAATTCTGACTGTCTACGTTGAGTTCTTCATAGCTTACGATGATTAGCGCCTTACAGCTTGGTAGATTCTCGGAATTTTCGTCGCAGGGCTTATTGTGTCTTCGGTTGACAGGCATGTATCGAGTCTGTCGTCACAGCTATCAGGCACCGCTAGGCAGTCGCCATTCGTAATTGCAATCAAGCGCGCCAACATAAAAGGTCTGTTCCTTGTATTTATGACCAATGTCATGTCACATTTCTTTTTCTGCAGCACTGCCCTCTATAGTTACTGCTGGCATGTTAACCAGCGCCATATCCGCAGGCAACTCGTACTTGTTCTGTTCATCACGCATCCTTTACGGTTTGGCGATACGGGGTCAAGCACCCCGCGTATTCACCTTCTGTACCAAGAAGGGCTTGCCCATCATTGCAGTGATCTGTTCGGTAAGAATGAGAAGGTTATTGTAACGTCCTATCGATGACGCTGACGGTGGGACCAAAAGACTGCCTTTGCCTCCTTATCTTTGATAAGCATCCCGTCAGGTGCAGACAAAGTGTTCAAGTGAATTCCGTCGCTGGTTTATGCCTAACATCCGCTAATGCTTGCCTCAGTTGGTTTATGCAACTTACCACAATAGGCGGTTTCTTTGGCTGGCTGTCGATCAATACAACTTACATCTTCTTTTGTGGGTACCAGTCCATCTGGTAGTTATGCACCATTTCCGTACTGATGAACTATCCAGACCGTGGGCTACGCCACCAGGGCATTGACCGAAGGAAACTTCATTATTGGAGTCAACTACAGGTCAATTTTATGGGATCACCAGAGCGTATGAAAAAATAATTGACTTATATACAGCCTTGGCTTTCTATCTGGGGCCTCGTCTGGTGTTTTTTATTCATCCTAATAAATGGATTCCGCGTGCTTTGGAATTTTAAACCCGCCGACTTTGTGACAGCATGTAGGCTGGTTCTTCCCCAACGTCGATGATTTCTGATCAGTTATCATAGATGTGGATATCTTTATATTTGTTGGATTATTCCTCTTCTGGAAGATTACACGGCAGACGGAACTTTGGAAGCCGGGAGAAATGAACTTCACGACGGTGAGCGGGTGGCGATCTGTTCAGCGCTTATTAGAACTGACGTGCGATTGCGATCCATCAGGGTATTCCTACCTGTGAACAGACCGAAGGTCCTGAGATCTCCCCGAAAGGTTTCTGGCAACACGTGGCTGCTGCACTTTTTTGACTGGACTAACATAGCTGTAAGGTAACAACCGCGCCTTCCTTGTAGGGCTCTATACCACTGTATTACCACATTTGGATATTTCCTTGCCACTTTATTTCTCAACTGAGGGTTCGGGACCATAGCCTTCCGAATGAGGTCCAGACAACGAAAGGATTGCGTATTCTACCCACTCTAGAATTCCTCCGTAGGTTTATCATCGCACCACTGGCACGGATTTGGACAGTTACAACAGGATGGACGAGGCGACAGTATAACAAGCTAACAATTGTGTGTTGGTATGGGTGAAGGAACAGAAAGAAAACAAGGGGAATCACATACAACAGATATAAATTTCGTGAACATGGCAGGGGAAACGCGGCACCCCAGATAGGCTGACTGTTCGTGCAGGTTGCGTGGTTGAGTAGCAGCCCGAGCCTAACCGGAACATGATTCGAAGTGAGCGCAACAACGACACTGACACTTTGTCGTGGCGGTGACGAGAAAGGTGAGAGCTGCATTGTCTCAGGTCTGGCGGACAGTGTCATGTGACCCCGCAAATTGGATTACATGTTGTGCAAAAGGGTGAGTGGTGACAGCGTCAACAAAGACAGGCTAGAAAAACTGATCGCTGGCAGCTACTAGTACGATGAACAAGGATTTGGTATCAGCCTGCCAGTGGGTGGTCTCGTGCCTTGGGGGTCGAGGATATATGTATAAAGCGAGAGTACGCACCTCCACAGCCCCATATCAAATCCACCTCAAACCATTTAAGTTGGAACAACGTTGGCTGTTGAACCCGTACGCCTCGCGCTCTGGAGAGGAGGAAAGACTCTGATGTGGCCCACGGCAAGGAACAACTACGTGCGACTGTGCTATATGTACTACGTGTCCGGGGAATCCCGACCCAGACCCCTGACACCCCATGCTACTGCTGACACCCCGCTACACTGTATCGTTCCCTTCGCGAGCAAGTCAACTCAGGCAAGACCATCACGTTCGCTAATAGGATGGTGGAAGTAACGCAGTCTATCATTTTATGGTGTCCAATCGATCGGTCGAATGTTATGGAAATAGCATCAGTCCAGTTGTCTTCCCAGATGGACGCCAAATCGTGATGGGCTCGCACGACCAGATCTCGCTTCGTCTGCGGGACTCGAGCGATGGCGTTGTGATGGAGGGGCACGGCAGCAGAGTTCGGGTAGGGACAGTATCAAGGGATGGGCGGTTGATAGCAAGCGGTGATGCTGATTGCTTGGCACGGAGACACAGGCGAACCGCTTACCCATGCCATGAAGGCCCATTTCGACAGGCTCCGCTCGCTGTACTTTTCCCCAAGTGGGACAACACAAAAACTTGGAAGATAGGCTAATTGTGGTACAAGAACGACATGCGTTCAATTTTCACCGACCCGTGATAGCGACAAACGAGTATATCGAAATATGGAACGCACATGGAAATGCATCGTAAAATTCGAGACAGCCCAAACAAATACTCACTAAGTTGGATGCCAGATCAAGGTTGAACGTTGAGGTATGACTTCCGAGACTCGGGGAGGGAAATTTTTGATTTATAAGCAACTTGAACGAGTCGCTGGACTAAATCAATCCAAGGAGATTTGAGGCGGGGCAACCCAAAAAAGTCTAACTTAATATACTTAAGTCTAGTAACCTACAGTTGTCCAGACGACACAACAACTGTATAGGAGTTTTATGTATGATATGAAGAGTATTTGGAACCAAGCGATCAATCATCACATGCTAGCCTCATCTTCAACCTGGCAAGTTCTTTCATCATGTGTATAGTTATCTGACCCAGGGCATGCGGCTTGCTCTGCCTTACACATGATACGAGTTCAAGCAAAGCTGCTACTTAACTAACGCAGTGTTAGATCGGGGTCCCAGTTTTTATCAGGCTTGTACTTACGCCCAGATCGACGGAACAACCTGCGTGGTTATTGCGAAGTGTTGTCGTAATGCGTATGTAAACACAGCCGCTACGTTACTGGTTGGTTGATCGCACTAGTCAAACAACCCGGAGAATCCGGCACCGTGACATTCTTCCCAAAGTTCCGTTATAATTTATTACTAAGTACTCGTCCATGAGCAGGACTACATATATTCACCATCACGATATCATTCTCAAGATTCGTTGCATTCTAATTGGGCGAGGAGTCCGTACACCACGACACGTCGGCCATTCCGGGCATTGAACGGTGATAGTACGAGCACGGCCTGATCACGTATAGTGAGGAATTTGCTGTGCGCCGCGCCAAAGCGCCCGACTCTACAACTCTACAAAATCAGGGCCTTGCCGCTCCCCTCAAATGTTTCGCATCTCGTCACGGCCACCATGGCGGACTCATACCAACTTCAAGAGCGCGGGAAATCAAACAATCTCACTCCCCCCGAAGTTCTACAGGTCAACTCTAATAATCATCTCCCACTGGATGTTGCTTCCATTGATAATGTGAGACGAAGGCTCACACAACGACATGTTCAGATGTATGTTCAAACAGTGCAGAATGTCTTCATTATTCCTCGTATTTATCCATCGTCCATGACAGGATAGCTGCAAGTCCTTAACCGTCAAACCATCAAACCTCCTAATATTGGTTTTCCCAGATCGCTGGAACCTTGGGTACAGGGCTATTCCTGGGCTCAGGTGAAGCCATCAATAGAGCCGGGCCTCTGGGTGCCCTGATTGCATTCTCTCTTGTCGGTTCCGTTGCATATGCGTACGTCGTATCATGTGTAAGGTTTTCGCATGCTCAAATCAAGCAAGGTCGTTATGCTCACTTGGGGAGATGACTTCCCTGGCCCCAGTATCGGGAACATTCCCCCACTTTGGTTTGTAACGCTCATCTGCCTCCGGATGAGCCTAAATTCATACTTATCACATAGCCTCTCGCTGGGTAGATCCTGCATTAGGGTTTGCGGTGGGTGACCTATGATCCTACTCATTTGTCGACCTGACATCTTTCCTAGGTTGGTTGGGTGTGTCATGGAACTATTGCTCTTAAAGAATATCGCTAATCGCCTGCACCATTCGCTAGAACTATTTTCTCGTGAGCATCCGCTGTGTATCCTTCGATATTATGTCTAACAAGGCCACCCATTTCATCAGACTACTGCGTAAGTGTACGCAGTTAATTTCAAGTGACTCATTTGTTGATCGTTTTAGATTTACCATGCCTGCGGAAATATCTGGGGCAAGACTCTTGATCGGTTATTGGGATGTGAGTTTCCTTAATCACCTGTGAGACTTCGTTGTCTCAAATGTTCAAACCCCGTCTAGTCAGGTCATGCTTGGCTTTATACTTTAATTATTTGTTCCTTGATGTGCGCCGCGAACATCTTTGGTGTAGTGTAAGGTTTCAAAGTAGGTTACAACAGATGTACTCATTCGTAATTTTATAGATACTTCGCCGAAAGTACGTTCATCAGGATGGGTTCAACATATATGCTAAATGTTGTATAGCGGAATTTATTTTTTCTACCATCAAATGTGAGCTGCTCTCCTACCATTGCATAGACCATACTCATCGTCACCATTAGTGGTAATGATCATTGGGCTTATCATTGTTGGCCTCCTCATTGACATGGGAGGATTACCAAACCAAAATCCAATTGGATTTGATGTATGTCTCCGTGCGATTAGTCACTAGTGGAATCTGATAGATTAATCGACTGATTATCCAAAGTTCTGGAAGAATCCGGGCCTTTTTGTTGCCTCCGCTAGCCCTTCAGCACTTGAACCCCAGCATCCTGCACTCGATAATTTTCTAGGGATCTTGAGCGTCATCGTTCAAGCTGCGTTTTCTTATCAGGGGATGGAAATAGTGGCTATGTATTTCGCCTGTTCTGCCGGATTATTATTTATTCACCCGCGATCTAATAGTGCCGCCTCTGAAACGAGGAATCCACGGAGGAATATTCCGAAAGCTATTCGAAGAACATTTTACCGAATTCTGATCTTTTACGTTGAGTCCATCATAACTTATGATGGTCAATCCCTTACAGCTTGGTAGATTCTTGGTATTTTTATCGCAGGACTCATTGTATCTTCGGTGGACGAAAGTCTATTGAGTGCGTCTTCACAGTTATCAGATACTGCTACGCAGTCGCCATTCGTAATTGCAATCACGCGCGCGAATATAAAAGGTCTGCTATCGATATTTCTGACTAACGTCATGTCTCATTTCGTTTTCTGCAGCACTGCCCTCTATAGTTACTGCTGGCATGTTGACCAGCGCAATCTCCGCAGGCAACTCATTTATGTTCTGTTCATCACGCATCCTTTACGGTTTGGCAATACGGGGTCAAGCACCCCGCGTGCTGACCTTCTGTACGAAGAAGGGCTTGCCCATCGCTGCTGTAATTTGTTCGGTAAGAATGAAACGGCTATTTATACTTCCCCATCACTGACGTATACGATGGGATAAAGAGTGCCTTCGCCTTCTTATCTCTGATAAGCATCTCGTCGGGTGCTGAAGAAGTGTTCAAGTAAATTTCGTTGCTTGTTTCACGCATAACATTCGCTTATGCCTACCTCAGCTGGTTTATGCAACTCACCACAATAGGCGGTTTCTTTGGCTGGCTTTCGATCAATATAACTTACATCTTCTTTTGTGGGTACCAGCTCTGAGGCTCATTTAGTACTTATGCGTCGTTGCCGTACTAATGAACAATCCAGACCGCGGGCTACGCCACCAGGGCATTGACCGAAGGAAGCTTCATTATTGGAATCATCTACAGGTCAAATTGAATCGACAGAACATATGATGTAATAACTGATTTACATACAGCCTTGGCTTTCTATCTGGGGCCTCGCCTGGTGTGCTTTATTCATTCTCATTAATGGGTTTCGCGTATTTTGGGTTTTTGATCCTACGGACTTCATGGCAGCATGTAAGTTGGTTCTTAACTGATACCGATTGTATTTGATCGTTTATGACAGATGTGGACATCGTGATATTTGTTGCATTATTCCTCCTCTGGAAGATCATACAGCGGACGGAACTTTGGAAACCGGAAGAGATGGATTTCACGACGGTGAGCGGCTAGTGATCTATTCAACTCTTACCAAGCCTGATGTGCGATCGACCAGGGTATCCCTACCTGCGAAGAGACCGAAGGTCCTGAGATCCCTCCGAAAGGTTTCTGGCAGCGCGTGGCTGCTGCCCTTTTTTGACCGGATTGACAAAGCTGTAACTTATAATTCAAAAACCTACTGTTTGTTTTTCGTCTTTGGTGTTTTTATGCTTTCCTTACTTTACAAAGTACCTGTACACTTGTAATATAATGTCGTGTCGTGTTTAGCCTTGGGGACAGATCATGATCCGCGTTCGCGGCTATGTATGATCAACATTTGTAACAATGTTCCACAGAACTTCATGTACAGCCGCGAACTAAATTAAGTAAGGGCGCGCTGGCGAACGCCACAGGACCACGATCAATGAGGTACGGCTGACGTGTGATCAGATAGCAGCCGGATGCGGTTCCTATCTTCCGAATTATCGAGGGCCGAGGCACACCCTTGTGACAGATGTGTCATAAGTACCACAAAGTAATGTCATAGGACACTCAGCAAGTCAAATCAACCTGAAACAACAGCACGCCGCCCACACAATCCCGCTGAGTGAACGCAACGAGTGAAGTTGCGTGATAAAGTTGCGTGATAAAGGGAAAATTGGGTCCCAGATTGACGGGTATATAGGCATACGTACTCGCGACCCAATCGTGCTTCCTTCTCGAAATCTTGAATTAAGTTGGTCGTTGGAGGAACGCTTAGTAGTGCCTTACACTGGCACGCATCTCCGAGCAAGAAATCAGTTTTTATCTTCCGCTGTTTGTCATCGCTGAGGGTTCAAGTTATTTCCTCTAAGTTCGGCAACTCAAGAGTAGTGTCCAAGGCAACTGCATTTGGCGTAAGATCACAGATTGCCCTATAGATATCTCCGTTCACAGGCGTAAGTCTCATCGCTTCGAATCATCAAAGATGGTTACTTACGAATGGATACAATGCTGTTATGCTCAGTACGGCCATCCGCGGAAACTGACCACATTGAGAGTGAGAATGGGAAATATCATGCAATTCTGGAGAAGGAAATAGTCCAACAAACTCCTGTGGTGGCATAGGGACAACAAAGCGAGTCTTGTATTTTCTGGTAAGTTACAGCTGGAGGTGTTCGCTCATTTTTTGTGTTTACACCAACAACATACACAACCCGGAGCGCCATCGGATTTTGACTGTATGATTGTTCACCTTCCGAAGTGTATCATGATGGTGTAGATTTTTTTGTAGGATTATTGAATGGTTAATGTTGTACCTTTGTCACCTAAAATTTCATGCATTATGTAATGTTGTATCGCCACTGGCCGGTCCGAGTCAGCTTGAAGAGAAGAAGGTAGCAATGTCTGGTAGTTCTTTCTCATCAATATGGTAAGTTTCTGGTCACGGCCCGGTTTCAAGCGGGCAGCTTGAGGCCGGGTTTCAGTAAGAAAGGCACAGGTGAAGCCGTGACGAGCCTGAACCTGAGAGGCTGTGAAGTACTGGGTAGGTATTTCATGTCACATGTGTGGAGTTCAGAAGCAGGCGCCTCCTCGGAACTGGTTTCCCCAGGCCTGTCAAAATCCCTCCGCTTAACGTCCAAAGTTCAACGTTCCGTGGTCACTGGTCAGCAACCACCGACAGGCTCAAGTTCGCTCAGATGGTTGAAGCAGCAGTGGCTGCAACGCAGCTCATTCTGTCCGTACCTACTCGATCGTTTCAAGGTCATAAAAACACTGTCAGTGCCGTCGCAGTCTTTCCAGATGGACGCCGGATTGTGATGAGCTCACACGATCAGCTTCGTCTATGGGACTTGACATGGACAAATGGTGTTATGCTGAAGAAAATGGAAGGGCATAGCAGCAGCGTTCGGGCAGTGACAGTATCACGAGATGGGCAATTCATAGCCAGCGGTGATGTCAACGGAAAACTCATCATCTGGAGCGGAGACACAGGGACGCCTGTTAGTACTCGTGCTATCAGTGCCCACACAGACAGGCTCCGCTCGTTGGACTTTTCTCCAGACGGCACAATACTGGCGACTGGTTCAAAGGACAAAAGCGCTAAACTGTGGAACACAAAAACATGGGAGATGCACGGCAAACCCATCGATTGTGGTACAAGAGCGACCTGCGTGCGGTTTTCACCGACTATTGGTGAACTTACACTGGCAATAGCCACAGATAGGCATATCGAGATATGGGACATACGCACGTGGATATGCATCGCAAAACTCGAGTCAGCGTTCCATGCAGGCAACTGCTCGCTCGTTTGGACTCCGGATGGCACACGTCTTCTCTCAGGGGGTTCTACCTGGAACCCCACCATACGAGAGTGGGATACATCGACATGGCAGCCGGTCGGCGATCCTTGGGTTGGCCATACTGCGTATATCGATGCTCTTGCTATCAGTCCCAATGGCAGACTGGTTGTCTCCGCATCTGATGACAACCATGTGCGACTTTGGCGGCGCTCGGACCGACGAACTATTGCTATATTCATGCACTCACAGCCAGTATCATGTGTCACATTCTCCATAGACGGCAAGCATGTCTTCAGCGGAGGGCGGGATGTTAAGATGTCGGAGTGGGCAGTACCAGAGGATGCTTTACTCCTCGCCCCTCGAAAGGATACTTTACTATCGGTTCCTCCAAAGGAGCGGGACCCGGATGTAAGTTCTCATCTAATCCGGCGTTGGCATCCCCTCATCCTGTACCAGGAAGCGTGGAGAGAAAGTAATGCACAGGAACAGACTACTGCTAGTGTTATGAAGGAAAGTTCATATTCTTTTGGTGCAAACGACTACTCGACGTTGATGCTTCATGTAGATCTTCCGTATGGATTCGACGGTCCGCCATGCATGCATTATTGGGGATCTGCAGATGGCTGAAGATTTGTTGACACAAGAGATTGATGTTGATAGAAAATCCAGCTCCTACGCTAATCGCTCGTTCGTTAGGGCGCGGAGAGGTGACTGGGACGGCGCGCTTCGTGATGCACTTAGGGTCAGGTTTTCTGAAATCCCACAATCACCTTGACATTCATTGGCTCCACGTAGTCTATCAGAATTCAACCATCCTTGACAGGTTATCTTTCACAAGGCATCGCCCTGTGCGGACACAAGCTCTTCGTGGACGCAATGAAAGCGTTCGATCTTATATTTTTATTTCTGGGTGGATATTCAAAAACCACTCATCTTCTCCTGGTGAAGGCACGTCAGATGTCTCATGTAATACTATGTCATCATCATTACGTTTTTTTTTCAGGCCATCGCACTCTTCAACGCAGATCAACATCAAGAAGCAATGATGCGTGTCCATGATCTAGTTGCCGCTTGTCCGAACGCGGATATTTTTGCCTGTCGCGTTGTGGAAGTGAGTGTCATGTATAGCATATGTCCAAGTTTCTCCCGTCAAACCGAAATTTGCACTCCAGGCTTATCTGCATGTCCAACTTGGAATCAATGCCTTGAAAGATGCGCGTCATAATGAAGCGGTCAACCACTTGACTGCTGCTATCAACAGCAGCGCTTTCTCATCTGAACATGCAATTCATTCGGAGTGTGAAGTTTTCGTGATGGTGCGTTGATATCATGCAAATAAAATGCTTTTCACGCCCAACTATGTGCCTATGCAGCTCTTTGGATGGGACCTGAAGACCTTGTGGCAAACTGCGAACCAGAACCGATGCCATGCATTCCTTCTGGCAGGTAGACTGGCAGAAGCTGGCGGAGCGTACGGTGCGTACCGCTTCATGATGGATACGAGCGACGCAACGACGACGGACAACTGCGGTGACTGGGCTATCGGTAAGTTTTCAGCAATGACGCTGCCTACATTCCTCACCAGCATTTTGCTCAGCTTTCCGACAAGAATGTCAATCACTCTGTATAAGTAACGCAGACACTGCCTTGTCTGCAAATGATTACGACAATGCTATCGAGCTCTATTCGGTTGCGATTGACCTCGATTCTGTATCTGAGACCATATTTGCAAGCCGTTGTGCTGCGTATGTAGGGAAAATGTTATGGGAGGATGCGCTTGTTGATGCGGAAAAAGTGTGGTGGTATCCATCATCTCGTAGTCCAAACTCATGGGGTATACTTAGGTCATCGAACTCAGCCCTTCGTCTCATGTTGGATACCAGCTGAAACACGCATGTATGCATGGGGCGCAACGGTACGGTGAATCAATTATGGCCTTCGATACCATGCTGTCCAACTTGGACCTCTCCGACACTGCTGACACACGAGGTGAGTCCGGATTACGCATTTCGCATCAATATGCTTGACCCTCTCTCTAGAGCTACGCCAACAGTATCTCACTTCATCCGAAGTAGCAAATATTATTAGAATGGTCATCCATGCTCATCTTCAGCATACCCCACATCGTCTACTTGACACCATCACTGGGCTCTTGTGTGATCGGATGGCTCGGACACTTTCCTTCAAATGTAGCCCCGAATACATGGAGCTTCTATCATCAATGATGATGAATATGGATGCGGTCTCCCGAAGGAGGCATGCTGAAGATGCGGTGAAGACGTATTTTCGTTATGTCATGTTATCGCACAGGTGGGAAGACAATGAGCCACTGCTGCGTGACATACTGGACAGGAATGTTTACGAATCGGATCATGTTGACGGAATCATGAAGCTGCAGTCATTCTGCAGAACCGCTCGTGATGTTGGTTATCGCTGGGCGTGGGTTGACACATGTTGCATTGACCAGACTAACAATGTCGAGGTCCAACAATCGGTCAACTCTATGTTTGCCTGGTATCACAACTCGGCGCTTACGATCGCCTACCTGTCGGATGTCCCCCCTTCATCTCCGTCTGGTGCAATGGCGAAGAGTATTTGGAACGAGAGGGGATGGACGGTTCAAGAGTTCTTAGCCCCCAAGATTGTTCGCTTCTACCAAAGTGATTGGACACTATATCTCAACGACCAGTCACCAAACCACAAGGATTCTTCTGTGATTATGCAGGAGTTGGGAGATGCGACCGGCATAGATCCACTGGCCCTTACATCATTCCGTCCTGGAATGGTGGGTGCTCGGGACAAACTGCAATGGGTATCGACTCGCAACACCACAATTCCAGAAGACATTGCATACTCATTGTTTGGCATCTTCGGTGTCCACTTACCCATCATCTACGGCGAGAACGCGCAAAACGCGCTCGGGCGGCTCTTACAGGAGATCGTTGCTCAGTCGGGCGATATTACATGCCTGGACTGGGTGGGAAAACCATCTGAGTTCAACAGCTGCCTGCCTGCCGACATAACTTACTATAGAGCTCCTCCATCTGCACTACTCGCTCCTCTCTCTGAAGATGACATGCAGATGTGGATCTCAAAGCTGCGAGATGGAATTGACGCAGAAGTGGCCTCCAGATTATACCGAACACTTGATTCCATAGGCGCTCCCCAGTTCGTGTCTTGTCGGCTGCGCCTGCCTTGCATCGCGTTCGCAGTGACAGAAATCAAACGGAAGCGTTGCGACGACCAGCAGATACGTTGCACATTTGTAATCAAGGCTGATGGGCTTCGCGACCTGTCAATCACGACAGAAGACAGACTGACCACGTTCTCGCGGTCAAAGCCCATCCCAGGCAGACAAGCTTTCTTTCTCATCCGTCCATGGGATCGTTCTCCCCTCGGGCTATCCGACTTTGCAGACCTCCCTGACGACTCTGATATAGAGAGCGTATCAGACGAGTCTCCACCCGCCACTCCATCACATGACGTACCTGTCGTGTCTGCTGGAGAAAATCTACTGGAGGATTCTGAATCTCATTCGAGAGCATTGCGACTGATTGTCCGCCTTGGACAACCTTTCAGCGCATTTCTGCTCGCGCAGAAGCAGGGTGGA
>Ga0153978_1000196_pt1 | contig 14795 bp, 31 predicted proteins | sample TSGA062MetaG_FD_104749 | JGI IMG/M metagenome (GOLD analysis project Ga0153978, IMG submission 104749) | Attine ant fungus gardens microbial communities from Georgia, USA - TSGA062 MetaG | ecosystem: Host-associated > Fungi > Mycelium > Unclassified | place: USA: Georgia, Yuchi Wildlife...
TCATTCCCGTCGCTGACCCTTTGATTCATTGCATATTCCAGTCTGGCGTTTATTCGCAGTAAGTACTTGATCAAAGCTCTAGCGTGAAGTCAAATTTCAAACTTCCCAGGCCATCACAATGCTGTCGCAGTTAACCAATCAATCAGTCCGTGAACTCGGGGGTATTGAATCAAGTTGTCTGGCATTGTGTTACACTTGACCATTTATCCATTTGAAGTGTAGACGCTGAACATGAATGCAGGGTGAATTGATGGCCCTGAGACGAGTTAATTTATAATTATTCACGCTATTCCCGTTACATGTGGATGAACTTCACACTGTAAAATAATTGTACAAAGTAAGAGTCCGCATCAAAGGATAGTGGGAGACTCAGGTAAGAGCCTCTAAGAGGGGTCTTGCATCACTGGCAGGTTGCGTTGGTGCCATTAAGTGTAGAAAAAAATATCGTATGTAGTACATACAAATGCAATCATGATACCCACTGGCATGACTCTCACGACAGTGAGCATTTGATTTTCAGCCTTGCACGTTGCATCGTTGTGTGTAATGCTGGTGCTGTATTCACTGGCCTGTTTAAATGCCTCCAGCATGCGCCATACTTGAGGTGCTGCGTGGTTTTTGCGCAAGACATCAAGGAATGTCCTCGCATTTAGTACGCGTCGGGCTTACATGTGGTCCATCGAAGCCTAGTGGTAGCAATATCAGTCATCAGATTGCAGCTCTAACAAAGGAGTACTCACTACTTTTTGGACGAGCGAGACAGTCAGGTTCTGCTCCTAGGTGTAATCGGTTCCATGAAAACCACGCCGCAGCGACATCGGATGGGGAGAAGCCTAACCATATAAGTATTATTCGATCGACATTCCAATCATCAAGCAGCTCTGCCTCGTCTGGAAAAAACAGGGGCTGTATGGTAAGAGGTTGAAATTCCAAGTTCCGTGGGATGTTTGCGTTCATGTTCGTGTGGAATAAACGTCAAATATGCAACAAGCAAGTTGAGAAGACCCTGGGCTTTCATCGTTGAATACTGTGATGCCGGAAAAGAGGTCTATCAGTTCGGTGTACTAATAGTAAGTCCTTTATATCATCTGCTTCAGCGAGGGGGTTCTATAAACATCTTTATCGTATGCAAAGAATTAGTGGCGTAGAGTTGTCAATCATTCAGTAATTGTCACAGTCCTCGTTTCCCAAAAATTGAAATTCGAACAGCTCTATTGACGACCACAGCATTATCCCTTCAGGGGGCTCACCTGCGAGTACGTGGTCTTCCGTATGCAGATCAGATAGAAGGAAATCAGTCGTCCCCACTTTGTAGATCTAGTGGTTGGACATAGTATCCTGTGTGCCATATCCTCCGGAAGGTGGTCAGATGTTAAGAAGAACCTCGGTACCTGTCTTCTATAACGTTATGAAGTTAGTTGCAGCGCTAATAGGGTACTGTAATTGATTATTTCAACGCTGTTGTCTCAGATCTGGGTCCCGGTCGGGGAATTCGCGATCGCCGTGGGTTCCACACTCAATTCCTCCAGCAAAATCAAAGTTCTGTATCTGGCTGGTCCACATCGCGCGTCCTAATTCATGGGTGGAACCAGATAGATGTACGGGATCTACCTGCCAGACAGTTTATGACACCTAACGGGCATCAAGGAAGGCGCATGTCTATGTATGCTCCAGGACAAAAACAGACTGGAGTTGTCGCGATGAACAAATTAGAATGGGGGTTTAAAGATATTTCTTCCAAACCTGTTCAAAAAGGTGCGAAACGCTGCGGTGGACTAACAGAGATCTTTTACGGCGAGGCTACACGTCCCCATGTCCACGTCGAGGTTGAGCCAAATTACATTGTGTTTGTAAAATGACGTATAAACCGGACGGCGCCGAGTCATTGAATGACAGCACACCCGTCTCCATAGAATGAGATAATCTTAAGGAATTTGGCGGTAGGCCCAGCGAATAGCCTTGAAACCGGAGTGCTGAGAGACAGGAAAAAAGCACACATACCACAGTATTCCCTCTTGAACTTCATACGTATCTTATTTTCAGTGTAAGACCCGGAGTAAGACCTGGCATTTGTCAATTTAAAACGCCACAAGTCGCGTTCCAGGTCTCATCCTGGAACCGAATGCTTGTGCTGTAATTGTTCACCTTGATGAAAGTATCAAGGGAGCAAGTTCCGAATGCAGCATCCATGTCTTGACCGCATATCGACAACGGGAAGGTAGCATCGTTTAGGACAAGGCGGATTTGAGGTCCATTGAATCTGCAGGGAATGTTAAGTGCTCCTAGGCATGGGTTCAGTATTACTCGTAGAATACTGACGAACTCGTGCATGTGAATCTTTCCCATACCATTTTGGCGGCGAAAGGTGTAAGTTCAGACGTCCGGAACTTCCGGTCGGGACGCAACTCGTCTGGGGAGAGAGGTGGATCATCTCTGCAGAACAGACATGGCAAATGGGTCCCCGCAGATGAGTAGAACACTTACTTTGCTAGACCTAAAGCAGATAGAGCGAGCAAGATTGTGACATCATGACCAAATTCAAGGTATAATGGGCTACTATCCGATGAAGAATTCGTAAAGCTGTGGACAATGAGAAATTACGTCGGTAAGAAGAATGGATGTACATACCGCTCAATGAGCTTGTTCACAAATACAGTCCCCACGAGGGGAGCCATGTTATCTGGCAATGTGTAAGCGCACGAAGCGTCCATCAAGATATCCCTCTCGTATCTCAATAATAATGTCATCAGAAGGCCATGCGCTTGATCAATCCACCTTACTCAAAACTAGCCAGTTCTTCAGGTCGGAAAACGCCACACCATGGGGAAACACCATGGGCAGCCAAGTCATATGCACAGGCATACAAAGCCCCATGAATGTCATCCTCAGTGAATCCGGCTCCAGGTAGGAGAGTGTTGAAGTGATCAGTGATTGCAGGCAAATAATTTTTGCTCCATGCCAACGTCGCCTGCTTTCCAAAATTGTAGTCAAATTTGGGACAAGCAGGTCCTGGTGCAGGAGTAATCCAAGAAACGGGATCATCCATGTCACTGACAGTTAAGATACGGACATCGGCATCAAGTCCAAAGAAACCCAGTGCAAACCAACGGGCAGACTCGATCACTCGTTCTGAATCACTGGATAGGATCTCGCCAGTTGTTAGATGTGGATACTTCAATGCAAACCTAGTGTTTGTTATAATCATTACCTCGACACGGGCATGAAATTGACTCACTCAACACCATGGTCGAAGAGTTCTTTGCGCCCAAGTATAGTCAGGTTATGTGGTGTCAGCCTGGAATTATAGCCTGATCTGAGAAATTCGAATTCGCGAGGCAGGTTTGCTTCTTGAATGACATCCGCTGCGTTATCGAGTGTTTGAACCAAATGCCTTATATATTTATGCTCGCCAATTGGACCACGAGAACCGTGACGGTGCATCTACCTTGTAATCAGTCTCCATGATGTTTTCTGGTAGGCCAAGAATCGCTCACAAGCATTACTTGGTCAATTGTGCAGTCGCTAGGTAGTCCAGAGCTGATTTCTGGAGCATGGTGAGCACGATGGTACGGGGAAATGCTGCCGAGATGGTTCAGGATATTATGAGCGACATCTAAATATTCTTGAACATAGGGGGTGAATGAAAGAAGGCCGAGGATAGCTTGCTTATACATCCGCAGAGCGGCCGCAGCGGTATGAACACGTTAGAGAGTGAAAGTGAATGCTCTCAACCGTTCAAAGACTTATGTAACAACTTGAAGCACTGCTCTAACTCTCCACTCAAACTTCAAAATGTCCAATGATATTGAACTAGAAGATCTCGCAAGCAAAAGACGTTCCAGCGATGGAGCTAATGCCCGGGCCGTTGATGGAAACACTGTTGGTCAACACGGGGCAATAGGTCTTTGGGCTTGGACTTCAGCAGCCTTGTAAAGCCATAATACCACCTGTTCACGATTATTGTATTGAAACCTCGACTTATATTTCAGCTTTCTTATGTTTTCTGCAAGTTTGATATTGTTCCCCAGGTTTCTGCTCTTCTTGGCGGAACCATCGGGGGGTCGAGGTGTACTCTCGGCCCTGGAATCCTTCCTGGCTGTACAATTAGGTATTGTGATGGGTGCGGTCGCATTCACCCTCGTGGTGACGGTGAGAAGTCTTTTCAGAGGTAGTGTATAGCTTTCGCTGATGTACATGTGTCATAGATTCCAGATGCTTCACCTATTGACTCCCAACAGGATGTCAATGCCCATCCACTCCTCATGCCTGTCACATCTACTTCTGTTCTACTGGCATTTCTTTCTTACAATAAAACTGCCGTCGGCTCTCTTGGCAATTTCATTTTCCTAGGGTCGGCGTTCGTGGGTTTATTCGGACTTTGGGTGGTACGTACTATGTTCTCAAAGGTGCTATTAGTGGAGTATACGTATACTGATCTGGGGTCTCAAGATTCTTTTTGCGGGGACATCTGCAATCTCGAAGAAAACTGGAGCTGACAAGCGCACCTCCGCATTCATATTCGGAAACAAGAATGCTGCTTCTGTCCACAAGAAGGAATGGAGAAAGCAGCAGTCAAGGAACATGCTGTCTTAAGACGTCAGATTGACGTGCATCTCGGGAACGAATTGACCCTTGATTTAGGCAGACCTGCAATGTATTAATAACCGTCCTGATCACGATCACAGTCACATAGTGGAGAGACTCGGAGCAAGCACAACTGACATACATGCCGTACATCATGTGTTTTCAGAAACCCAAACTTTATTTTGGAGTTCATCGCCCAGGGTTGCTGCCCATACCCATCATCTTGAACATATCACCAAGGTTTGGCATGCCACCTCCCATGCCAGGCAGCCCTCCCAGCCCTCCAAGGCCGCCGAGACCATTGTTCATCTGACCCATCATTCCTGAAGTGGTGATCATTTAGCGTAAGGTAATTGATTGGGAAGGGTCTCTGACGTACTCTGCATTTCTTCCATGTCGAACTGGTCCCCTCCTTGACCTTGCATCATGGCTTTCATCATTTCTTGCATGCCACCACCGCTCCGTAGCTGCCGTTGCACCTGTTGTAACATCCCCGGAGGCATTGCGCGCTAGAAGGGAAAATTCAAAACCCGCTAGAATCAAATCAAGTTGACACTAGTTCACTTACTTGCATCGCTTGAATCTGTGCAGGGGTAGGCATGCCGTTGGCCCCACGACCACGCCCCCCTGCTGCACTCTGCATCTTCTGCATCGCTTGTAACCTGTGCCGCTCATTTAATTAAATCCTTTTGCGAGTGAAGATTCGGAACATATACCATCCGTTCTTCCCACCTGCTTGCTTGGCCATGTTGGCCATCATCCTGTATTGACATAGTAGCTCTTCAACTTCCCGCACGCTGGTGCCACTCCCTTTCGCCACTCTCGTGACTCGCCATGTAAGTCCCACAGGTTTACCATCTTTCCCCATTTCCATAAATAGCGAGCCATCGGAATCAAGCTCGGCCGATGACATGCTGTCAGTGATATAGATCATGCGTTTCATTCGCATTGAACCTTCTTCGTCTGAACCTTGAAGTAATTCCTGGGGAAGACCCGGTATCATGGAGGCAATTTTGCTTATTGGTCCCCTGGCGCAAAGTTGATGATTACGACATGAACCTTAAGAATAACGCACATGTTCATCACGTTTTGTATTTGCTCCCTCCAGTCCCTGATGCTAAGTTTGCCCTCCTCGAGTTTCTTTGCCATTTCCTTTTGCTTGTCCGGATTTTGAGTGGCGAGATCTTGCATATGTTCCATAAGACCCTGCATGTCACCCAACCCAAGAAGTTTGGATATGAATGGCTGCGGGGAAAACCGATCGAGGTCATATAGATGTTCGCCAACCCCGAGGAAAATGATCGGTGTCTTCGTGGCGGCGACGCTGAGGCAAAGTCAGGGAACGTGTACGGCAATTAAAAGTGGTCATACGCTGAGATGGCACCTCCACCTTTGGCATGGCCGTCCATTTTGGTAACAATGATAGCACCAAAATCAGCGCTCTCCTTAAACGCTCGACTCTGTGCCTCGGCCGCCTGTCCTGGAGTAACCAGTTAGTAGTCGTCATAAACAGGATAAACTAAGATCACCTATACTGGCATCGAGGATTAATACCGTCATATTGGGCTTGACGGCTTCTCCTATTTGGACCATTTCTTGGAATAATTCAGATTCTTGCTTGTGACGACCGGACGTGTCTACGATGATAACTTCAAAACGTTCTTTCTTAAATTTTGCAACGCCTTGGGATGCGATGGTAACTGGATCTGTTTCAGTGTATGAACCAAAGTAGGCTACCTTAGCCTTCGTTGCAGACTGTCTGGTCTGATCAAAAGCACCCGCGCGAAATGTGTCCGCACAGACGATACATGATTTGAAGCCACGTTTCTGATAGTAAACAGCCAACTTTGTGCATGTGGTTGTCTTTCCGTTTCCCTACGAATGGAGTCGAAAGGAATGTCTTGCGGTAGGTGGAAGAGGTCTTACCTGAAGACCGACGGCCATGATAACATTCGGTTGACCCTTCTTTGGCTTGTATGGCTCAACCCCGGGATCAACCAAGTGGACTAGCTCATCGAAGACGGCCTGAGTTACAAGCGGCATGAACACAGACATTGACATTCGCTGGGTATACAGACCTTCTGTATAACATTCTTCCGACTGGAATCTTTTGACTTTTCTGAGCCATCCAGAGCAGCCTTGACCTTGGCCTTGACCTTCTGTCTTAGAGATGCAACTAGTTTGACGTTTACGTCCGATTCTAGTAGTGCAGCTGTGATCTCCTTCAGTGTTGCATCTAGCACCTGTGCAGCCGCAGTTGTAGTGAGTGGAAAGATCATCGAGCCTGAGATAAACATACTTTCTCGTCAACGACGGGTGCCCTGTTTAATGACGACAAGGCAGCATTGAGTCGACGGCCCAGGTCAGCGAGGACCATCTTAATGTGAACTGGACAAGTACAATCGTAAGGTAATAACCGTGAGAACTACGCAATACTTAGACATGGCTCACAGCGACTCCGAAGGAGAGACTATTGATGACTTGGAATTCGAGACAAGAACATCGGATGCCGACGCTGAGGAAGAGAACGATATCGACGAGGACTTACTGGGTGCCCTGGACAATGGAGTTGATGAAGCAACAGAAGTAGACGAGGTATGTATGACATCCGAATGTCTACTGTTATTACTATACTCAAGCCCTTAACATGCATAGGACTCCCCTTCTGATGATTCGGAAGATGAGAATGAAGAGGACGACGAGTCGGAGCCTCCTGTTGATGTTCATTTAGATGCAGCGACATCTTCGCCGTCCATTACTGCCGGCCTTCAGGCAGATGTCCGCAAACAAGCCTCCCTTTCACCGAAGCCACCAACCCCTGAACCGCCCAAAGGTATCCTAGAGCTCCAATACTCGTCATATTACTTATACGTAACTAAACACCAGTGGTACCTCGAGTTTTCCAGAGATCACCGTCCCCTGCAAGTGTTCGGAAAGGAGCATTAGCATTTCCATCATCTGACAGGGCATCACCCCTACGAACTTTCACAGTGGAAGCAATATGCGCCATACCGCATCCAGTCCCTACACATGCACTTGCTGCTTCCTTCTGTATGACACACCTCCTCACGGGTTCAGATGATGGATTCATTCGCGACTATGATGTGTTCGCCGCTGTAAACGGGAAGATCACATTAACGGCACCTCAAAGACACCACTGCAGTGTCGTAGAAGGAAACATGAAAGCTGGCCAGATACGATCTTGGTGGGAAAACCCTGATTTCGTTCCTCAAACAGTTTATCCTCCTTTGGGCGAGTTGCCTCTATGTCCAGTTTACAGTCTGGCGCTGCATTCGGATGCAGTCTGGGCTCTGGCAGGCACTAATGTAAGCATTCTAATTGTACCATAAACACTAAACGAGGAACATCTGCAGCGTGGTCACATCAACCTTTTTACTGTGCGACATGAGCCGGGCCGTTTGGTTCACGTATTGGCAAACGGACACCGAGGACCTATTTCGGCCCTTTCTATCGATCATGATGAGAAAGGATTTTTCAGTGCAGGATGGGATGGTGAAGCATCTGTGAGTCATCATGTGGGGAACGTGGTCATGAAATTGAGCACATTTAGCAATGGGATTTGAATACAGGTCAAATAGTTCGAAAGTTTACTGCACATGGGGCGCAGCTTGTTTCTATTGCTGTTCGACCACTCAGCCATCCATATCATTATTCTTTTGGGAACTATGATACCTACCCGAAATTACAGCCACAACCGACCAGGGACAATAGTACTTCCATCGGTGTGAAGGCGGAGGGACCGATCACTACCGCGGGTGCCCCACAGCAATTATCAGATGGTTCTCTGGGTTCCCTTTCAAATCACAAAACCCAAGATGCAGATGCGGCATCTGATGCTTCTTTTGATCCCCTGTTTGACGGTGAACCAGATGCGGATGGAGAATTTGACAATGGGAATCCATTTCCAGATGAATTTCGCTCTCAGGCTCCACAACGGGATGAGACGATGACAGGCAACAAGCCGTCCTTAGCGGTCCCTGATGCACAGCAGGTAGCACGATCGCCCCAACACCCCGTGGCACCTCCGAAAAACGCACCACCTCTACTAGATGCTTCTAGCTGTGCTATGTTTTCCTCAGATATTCTGATGATCGCCGCGATTGATGGACAGATTATGCTTTGGGACAAACGAGTGAACAGTCCAGGAACAGGTGTCGGAAGACTGTGGATGAGTGAAAAAACACCACCTTGGTGCGTTTCGGTACGTATTTGCAATTCTTCGCTGTCGATCGTATTCGTAAAGGGGACCTAAGGCGTGTTGGTCGACTGACGGGTCGCATATTTACGCTGGGCGTCGCAATGGCACGGTGGATGTTTGGGATGTCCGATTACTCGGCCGCTCTGGACCAGATTGTACACCAAGATTACTGAAGAGTCTTCGTAATCCACCAAGTTCAGGTGTTGTCTCTTGTGTCGTACCCTTCCCTGATGGGCGCCACATCGCATGGTGGGTGCTCGTGACGTTGGCAGGGGTGGGAAGCTGATACCCCGCGTACCAGTGCATCGACTGATAACATCCGTTTGTGGAATGCGGCAGAGGCAGGTGAAGTGGATGGAAGCATGAAATCGAGGGGTGGTGTGCAATTCAAAATTATCCCGGGACATCACGGGGGCTATGTTTCTCAGATGTGTAGGTGGTTGAATAGATATAGGCGCCTAGTCAACTGACTATTCTAAAGTGGTAGATCCGGGTGCGCGTTTCCTTGTGAGTGCTAGCAGTAACCGTGGGTGGCATGGGGATTCCACGCGTACCGTATTTGTGCATGACATCAAGTCGATACGATAAAGTTCATGAGTTTGGCATCACATTCACATCACAGCTCGGCTCTGCTAAGGAACCTGAGGGGGGGGATTAGGATTTCTCTATTTGAAATCGTCATTCAAGTCCCGCGGTATACCCGCAAACCCTTCCGCGAGAAACTGTTGCCCACACATGGATGGGACCATCTATATGTCATCTCGTTATCCTATTCTAATGACATATAAGACTTGGGAATACACCACCATGTCTCTTTTTCTCTGAGTCCAATCTGCCATGCGTCTCAACTACCCCGTCATATTTCCTCTCAACCAGATCGCCTATGTAGGCGAGGATGACTCTCAGTTCTTCTGTCAATTACATGGCAGGCGATTCAATGCCCTCAGCTCTACGTATATGCTCCCAGCCGATGAGGAAGAAGTTAGGGTCAGCATTTTTTCGTTCACCAACGTGGTACCCTTTGTGATTCCCATTTCAGCGATCAGAACTTCAACATAAGATGATTCAATTCCTCTTTGAAGGAAAAAACTACGTTGGCCCCGTGGCCGATGTCTTGCAACCAAAGGAGGGCCAGGAGCGCTGTCGTGTCCTTGACTTGGGCACCGGAGCCGGTCACTGGTGTGTATTCCTGTACTAGTAATTCCAATCGTGGGTATATATAACTGCCCTTGCAGGGCTATCGACTTGGCAGACGAATTTCCTTCAGTTGAAGTAATAGGTGTCGATCTCGCTCCCGTTCAACCACGGTATTTATTTGTTTCTCATGACACGCAAAGCTGAGGGTTGCTCACATTCAATTCAGTGATGTACCCGCCAACTGCACGTCAGTCGGTATTTATCTCGCTTATACTTCGTCATTAATCTTCAAATTAGGTTCGAGCTTTGTGATCTGGACCAATGGTTTTTACCGTACCCTTCCGGTCACTTTGATGTTATCCACGCGAGATTCATGCATACAGGTGTAAGGGAACCTTTTACCTCCCGCTTGGTACGTACTGAATTACAAATCCCAGATAAAGCATTACACCCGGTTTTTGCACGAACTCGCACGCATGCTTCGTCCAGGAGGACTCGTCATACTGATCGAACCCGACTCCGAACCCATCGCGGATGGGAAATCCGCATCACACTTTACCCGCTCCGGTCAGCCATCGGGGATGCGTGGCTGGTTCACACTGTGGGAATCCTACAGGAGGTGCCTGCGCACCAAAGGCATCGACGTTGGTGTTCCTCCTGAGCTCCCCAATCTCGTAGCATCAACTGGCGAATTTGACAGGATTGTGTCGCAGGAGGGAAATATCCCGATAGGGTTTTGGCCAAAGGGTATCGATTGGCATTATATCATAGCCTTTTCGAGCTTATCATTTTGTTCCAGACCCCGTTGCTCTCAGCATCGGCCAGCTGGCATGGATGAATTATGACATAATGCTTCCTGCCATGAAACCTCTTTTCTTGTCGGCTGGGATGCGAGATTGGGAAGCAAAGAAACTGATCGAAGAAGCCCATCAGGATCTTTATTACCCCCTCGTCCGAGCGTCCACACGCCTCCATATCGTACACGCAATCAAAAAGTGATTCGTTTTCTATCCTATGTGCTTTGCTTTCTGGGGACACTTGCGTTGTAAAAGTATCATACCCCATCTTGTACACTACCTCTTCATGTTAATGTTCGACACAAGAATTATGTTGCAGCATTCAATCGCAGCGATGTCACGCAGGCAAAGATACAAGCACCTGTATCATCTCTGTTCCTTTTAAGTACACAAAGGAACCACCACCACCTGTACCATGACGTAGAGAAAAAGCGATGACGATGAGGCAGCAGTCGCAGATGATAAACATGCCGCACAGCGAGTAAGCGAAACGAAAGGACGAGCCGAGAATCTGCTCCAGAAAACAACATCTTCACACATCCAGATTGCCAAATGGTCTAACTGCCGACAGCGGCATCTAACCCTTCCAAAGTGCTCAAGCGACTTCGCCATCCTTGGAGAAGTCATGCAACACGGCGAGGGCCTCATTGACCTTGGCGGACATAGCATCGGGGGAGTCAAGGAGGTGGAGGAGCTCCGCATTGTCCATCTCAAGCAACATGCCAGTAATCTTGCCAGCAAGTTCCGGTTGGGTGCTGAGATAAAATAATGTCAATGACGATATATATCTGGAGCAATTCCAACTTACGCAACAATATTCATGTAAATAACCTCGCCTAGCATCTGCTTTTGCTCCATAGGAGACGCAGTAGCAAGAGCGGCGGGCGTGAGGCTTGGAACCTCCGGTTGAGGCGCGCCTGCAGGGGTAGGAGTTACGGGACCAGGTGCGAAGCCAGCATTGCGGGTTTGGGGGTTGAGTTTGTACTGCTGCTGGTTGCGAGTGCCAGAGGCAGGAGCTCCAGGAGGAGGACGATTAGGAGGCACACTTCCCTGCGCAGGACGAGCGCCATTGACGGGAGGAGGACCGTTGACCCGTGGCATGGGAACATTGGGATTCGTGGGGGACGAACCAGGGCCACGAGCAACGGGAGGGCGAGGACCCCCACGAGGGTAACCAGGCATGCCATACTGAGGGGGCGCAGCGTAGGGAGGGATAGGTATACCAGCAGGTGGTTGAGCATTGCTAGGAGGATAACGAGGACGAGGGGGCATCATGTTGGGTTGACCATAGCCCATCATGTTGCGGTTTTGAGGAGGGAAACCGCCAGGTCCTGGGTAGTAGAGGGGTCCGCCCATATAGCCCGCTGGCATACCAGCAGCAGCAGCTTGTTGCATGCGGATTTGGTTGCGCTGAGCAATCTGACTTTCCAGTTGCTGCCTGCGAACCTCGCGGCGTTGGGCGAGAGAGACATACAATGGCTTCGAGCCAATCATCTTGTTGTTCATCTCGGCGACCGCCTTACTGGCCTCTTCAGGGGAAGAAAAGCACACGAAACCAAAGCCCTTCGAGGTCCCCTTCTCGTCGTGCATGACCTTGCAACTAGTGATGGTACCGAAAGGCTCGAATTCAGCGCGGAGTTTTTCGTCGTCAACGTCATCCTCCAAGTTTTTGATGTAAAGATTGACACCAGCATATTTACTGAGCTTCTCCATCTTGGCCTGCTCGTAAGACCTGCGCAACTCCTCCTCGCGCTCAGCCTTCTTCTGGGCTCGGGAGACGAAAAGTTTCTTGCCATTGATCTCAACGTCATGCAAGTTCTCGACAGCACTCTGAGCCTCATCGTGGGTTGCATAGTTGACAAAGCCAAAGCCCTTGCTCCTGCCCTCTTCATCGACCTGGATGATGGCCGAAGTCACGTTGCCATACTTGTTGAAGAGCTTCTCAAACTCCTCCTGGGTGACCTCGAGGTCTAAGTTTTTTACATACAGGTTGGTGAACTGCGCCTTCATCTCATCGAGCTTGGATTGCCTTTCCTGTAGGAAAAGAGTGAGCATATAACCACACGTAATGATAAATTGGTACAAACCTTGCGAGAGATGTGGTGACCAACGTACACCTTCTTGTCATTCAACAACATCCCATTAACATGTCTGATGGCAGCATCAGCAAACTCGGCAGTTTCATAATGTACAAAGCCATAGCCCTTTGAACGGCCTTGCTCGTCAGTGGCGACCTTGCACGACAGGACTTCACCAAAGGCAGCAAATGTATCATGGAGAGCCTGGAATGACGTGTAAAAACTTCTGACGGAGTAGTTATACTGTAAGGCTTACTTTGTTATCGATACTCTCATCAAGGTTCTTGATGAAGATGTTGCCCTGACCAGTTTTGCGCAAAGCAGGATCGCGCTGGGACCACATGATACGGCTACATGTGGTTCGTGATGAATAACTCCACGTCTTCTAGGTGCAAGGAATCACTTACCACGCACGATTCTTGATGAGCGAATAGTTGAGCTGCTCAAGAGCACGCTCTCCTGCCAGGAAATTCAGTAGCGAAGCAACGACTAAAATATTGACGTACCATCGGCAGTGTTAAGATAGTTGACATACGCGTATCCGAGGGAGCGACGGGTTACAGCATCGCGGCAGACACGGATGCTAAAACGTGGAATGACGTTTCAGAAGACACGACTCATAAGGTTGTCTTCAACACGCACCTTGCAACAGGACCGATCATATTGAAGATCTCGAACAACATGGCTTCGGTGACAGTGGGGTCGAGCTCACCGACGTACAGTGACGCAGAGGCCGAAGAAGTGACCGAAGGCTGTGTTGCAGGAGGGTTATAAGATGGTGCTGGAGCGGGGGGGGCAGGAGCAGCCTCGGGTTGGACCATAGGTGCGACCTCGGGAACAGAAGATGAAGACATATTTGGTTTTCTAGATTATGTAGGTCGTTACTGCTTTGAGGACTTTTCTGTGACTGCACGATGTGAAGATGTAGATGATGAATGAAAAGAACATTTGTGATAAGGATGGACAACATACACAGGAGGCAACAAAGTAACCGCTTTTTTTCTTTCTTTTATGATATTTTTAGGGCTTTTAGGCTGCGAAAACGAGATTGATCATTAGCACATTAACGAGGCATGGATGATGGGACTGACCAAGGTGGTGGTTGTAGAAAACGAGTGGTGCCGAACGCTTTTGGAATCAATCATCATTTTTCAAACTCAGCTTCCTTAAATTGTATCTTACAGTCTCAGAAGGTCTGGTCAATTGGTGCCAACAAATAGTTTCACTTATTGTCCAAGTTCATACATTGGTCCGTCATCGAATGGTAACAATGCATGTACAGACACGACATACTCGCTAAAAGACCAGCCAAGTTACAGTTCAAAATGGAAGTATCACCCTCAGCCTCGCGTGAAGTACGCCTTCGCGCCATGAGTAGCCAGCTCTGTTTTCGCCTGCAGGTCGCGTCAGTACCCTAAATCTCGTGATCGTCATAAAAGTCAGTCACCTTGTCCATGCTGTGACCCGCAGCTGTATGGTGGTTCCATATCTGCAAGTGTTCTAGTTATGTTGCTGCTGCGCAGACGGTGAAGGAGCCTCGCACCTGACGGTAATAGAATGCATTCCCTAGTCCTTGCACCGTCCAGCCTACCGTAGCGATCGTTCCAAGAATACCAGCAGCCCAGTGGCCTTGCGCGAACATTTGAATAGTCTGGATAAGCCCTGCAGACCCTGTACTGGGGATCCCGATAATCCTGCGAGGAATGAAAATACATTCGATCTAAAGCCATGATCTGTGAGGTGTACACGCACATGTAGACACTAAAGAGAAGATGGAAGCCACCGAAGAAGAAATAGAAGTCTGTAGAAAGTAAATTTTCGAACCAGTGTTGAAGTTAATTCGACGGACAATAATAAAGTGCTTGCTCCTGATTGAACGTTAGTCGAAGCCGAATGTACGAAGTGACACTAACCTTCATATAACCATTGTATATGGGCCTGATGGGATATGAATTTTTGTAACTCCCGTAAGCTACGTCA
>Ga0153978_1000199_pt1 | contig 14717 bp, 13 predicted proteins | sample TSGA062MetaG_FD_104749 | JGI IMG/M metagenome (GOLD analysis project Ga0153978, IMG submission 104749) | Attine ant fungus gardens microbial communities from Georgia, USA - TSGA062 MetaG | ecosystem: Host-associated > Fungi > Mycelium > Unclassified | place: USA: Georgia, Yuchi Wildlife...
CCATCGCCTCTCCAGCAGAAGTTGTGCGACGCGATGATGGGTGCTAAGACGTCCAATTATTCGGAACACGGCCTGACACTCGAACGGCCGCGTGGATTATGGGCAACCATGAGCAACATGGGGAAAATTTTGGCCGTGTCGCCGCACAAGGAAAAGTCAGAGCGAGACAGGTGGTTTTTATATGGCGGGCATCGTGAGAATATTTAGGGCAGGCCTCGTCGCGCCAAAGTTCATCAATGTGTATTGTCCAAGTCACTTGGCAGCCAGTTCCTAGTCTTCTCTAAGCCCAATTCTCAAAGACGCTAACCCAACTGCCCCTACAGCCGCAGCATCATCCACAAACTCCACATATTTGAAGACATGCCCCCTCTCCGCCAACGCCTCGTGTATCAACGCCCTGTAATCCTCAATGCCAACCAAGCTCCCTCCATAACATAACACGCCCTCCCTCGCCTCGAATCCTCTTGGCTTCAAATTCGGATCTTCTCCAGGCTCACGGCAGAGCATCGCGATCTGGTCCGCAAGTCCCGCAGCACAGGCCCTCAACACGCTCAGTGCAAACGGGTCCCTGTCCTTGAATGCAGCCTCAAAAACGAGCGGAGCAAGCTGACTCAACCGTTTCTCGCGCGCAACGAGGAGGTACGAGGGAACAGAGGCAGACGCCTCCGGCGCGGGGCTCAGCTCGGGTAAGTGCACCACAGGCAGCACCTCCGGGGCGTTCTCAACATCATGGATTCCAAACTGTTCAAGCACCTTCGCTTTGAGGCTACTTGGGGGCGACGGCTCCATCCCGAGCGAGGAGCGCGCAGCGTCGTGCATCATCTGGCGCATCGTCTCGCGGCCGACGTGGAATCCTCCCCCTTCATCTCCCAAAATCCATCCCCAGCCCCCGGTCCGTGCGAGTTCACTGAGCGCGCCTGACGGCTCGCGCTGGAATGAGGCTACGCAAGACCCTGTGCCGGCTACTGCGGCCACAGCGTGCTTGATATCGGGATGGAGCCGGAGGGGGGCTGCAAGGAGATGCGTATCGTTGGCCACCACCAGTCGTGGACCTACGGGTATCCGGAGGAGCGCGGAGAGTGCCGCTGATGCGTTGGCGGCTGCGGCTGGGGAGTCCACGCCGGAGATTCCGAACCATGCAGATGCGAATAACTCGGTGCTGGGGGGGAGGGAAACGGGCTCGATAGATGGTGGGGAGACGCATGTCTTGAGTGCGTTAGATACTGCTACACGGACAGCATCTGTAAATGCCGCGGCAGACATGTATGCAAAGTTAGATGGACCTCCTAGAGCGCGCCCTAGAATTGTGCCGGATTTGTCTGCGATAACAGCAGACGTCTTCGAACCGCCGCAGTCGACGCACAGAAAGAGTGACATGATGTGAATGGTGACAGTGATGGCTCCTTCGATCCAAAATTCAATTGTGCACATGACCCAAATTAGCTGAAGAACACACCTAAGACTTGCAATATCACTTGTTAATGAAGCAATACGTAACAAAATGAAGCAGGCCCTGGTTGGTTGGTAGTCGGTTTAAGTGTGTAATACTGGCACGTTGGTGCTGAAAAGGGCTTTTAACATTAGAGGCCCTGAGCCTACTCAGAGATAGCCAAATTTGTACCACCACTGGCACTTGTAGCACATGGAGAACGGCCTTAAAGAGCCTGATTGTCTGACATCATGAGAATTTGAAGGACCAATCGACTATGACAAGCAGCGTCACTATGAAGAGATTATTTAACTCTAACAATGGTTGACTAGTAGTGGTGCAACGTTTTCTTTCAGCTCCGTCGATAGTCGTCTAGAACGTCTTTGATTTCTATGTACTTACTACTACTATTACTAACATGGTAAACCATACCGGTATATCTTCGCGCTCTTAGAAATTACATCCCCCATTCCGTACATACAATCTTAACAAGAGATATTTGTGCTATAGGTATCCATCAAGAAGGAGAACGCAAAGCAAGCAATCACGCTCAAGTCAGATCATCTAGTGAAACAATCACCTGCCAATATGCGTCCCCGCAAGCTCCTTCTCGAGCGCATCACTGGGATCATCCATGATCGGCGAAGGGGGGCGCTGCGACGGCGCAGTGTAACCAGACGTTGCGCCGTGCACGGGACCGTACTCATGCACTGGTGAACTTATAATTTCGTCCCGGGAGGGGATGGGTAGACTAGTATGTCAATGTTCGATGATTAAGAAAGAAGGGCGTGAGAAGATAGATGTGCTAACCTGTCTTGTCTCTTGATCTGACCCGTGGCCCTCGCCTGTGCACGCACCTCCGCACGGAACGACTGAACTTCCTCAATGATGAGCCTCTTCATTCCGTCGATCGAGTCTTCCTCCTCAAACGAGAAATTGAATTTCTGTAGGAAGTTATCTATCAATGCCCTTGTGTTTCGAGGTAAACAAATATCGGCTTACAGTCTCGCAGACCGGCTCGTCAGCAGGATCGTGCCACACTTGCAGATAAGGGTGGTTCAGCGCAGCCTCACAACTAATTCGCTTGGCTGGGTCAAAGCAAAGCATCTGCTGCAGGAGGTCAATGGCGAGTGGGTTGGCGTGCGGGTAGAGTGTTCCGAAAGGCACGCGCGGCTTAATTGGCAGAGAGCGGATGTAGTCTTGTGCCTGAGTGGTTAGCGGGAGTGAGTGCGTTGGTGAGGTCCGTACAGCTTGGGCACGTACCCTTGGGGATCCGACGCGCCGGAGGGTATCCTCAGAGGGTGTACCGAGATAGTGAAGTATTTGGTTCAGTTGATCGACATAACTAAATATTCAGGGTAAGTCCCAAGAAAACAGTGCAAAATGGAGCTTATAAATAAGTAACAAGTAGTAGGAAACTTACTCCCGTCCTTTGAAAATGGGCTTCCCGCCCAAGAGCTCGGCAAGGATGCAGCCGACAGACCAGACATCAATGGCTGTTGTCTGTAAGCATCGTCAGCCAGTATAAGATGATGTCAAAAAGGATAAGCGACGAAAAGGGAAGTAGCACACGCACATAATTTGCGAAGCTAAGCATAATTTCTGGTGCACGGTACCATCGCGTCGCGACGTACTCTGTCATAAACCCCTGGTTTCCAGCGCTCTTGCTTGTGCCACCACCGGGGGTAAAACTACATATGATGAGGCAAACAATCTCCTACGTTATTGAGAGATTCGCGCACCCTCTCGCTAAGCCAAAGTCGCATATTTTGAGCTCGCAATCTGCGTTGACAAGAAGGTTACCAGGCTTAAGATCGCGATGGAGTACGTTGGCGCTGTGGATGTATTTAAGTCCACAGAGAGTCTGGTAAAGGAACGACTGGAAGTGAGCATCGGTGAGTGGTTGGCCAGACCGAATCTGAGAACGGGCGTGAAATTGTGTATCGAATTGATTGGGATGGAAACAGACGCACGATGGCATGGAGATCAGCCTCCATCAATTCTTCCTGGTGTGGGGATGAGTAAGACAAGAAAGTAGACATAGAAGTAAACCGACATAGAGATAGACTTCGTCAAAGTTCCCGTTCGGTTGGAAGACAATATCCATGTCGTATAGACATGTTATCTGTAGAGGAGTTTGTACAACGAAGATTTCAAAGGAGATATGAGCGTACATTCTTGTGTCCCCTGAAATGGTGTAGCAATCTGATCCATCAGATCATCAGTGGTACGCTCAGATGTGTTTGATCGTGCAGCGTACCTAATCTCCCTCAAGCACCTTTTGGTCAGGATGCGCTATAGTGCAGCGTGCGATCAGCCGAGGTGCAAGCCAAATAAACGTAAGAGATGCGCACCTTGGTATTAATGTTAGTGATCTTCTTGATCGCACACCCTTCGCCTGATCGACGGTGACGAGCAGCAACGACACAACCATACGCGCCCTGACCAAGTTCCTTCACGAACTGATAGTCGGCATCAACGATGAAGGTGCTATTGAGTGCAGTGAAGGTGTGACGCGAGATCTGCTGGCGGCTCATTGCTGGACCCGTTATTCAAACTTGGTTTGGGTAAAGCCTGTAGGTTCCGAAAGTCTGACAAGCGCTGAGGTCTGAGGGAGAGAGATGAAGGAAACTCTGGCACAAGATGTATGGGATATCGATCACACCAAACATGTCCATACATGAACTCTGGGACACTCCGAGCGTACCTGTACTAGTTGACGGTTGTGTCCTGCACCGCACGGTGATTAATATTAATGGCGCACAGCGGCACGATTCCAGCGGCACGATTCCAGATCGTTGATATCAATCAGGAACGTTACCTAGACCTGCGAGTGTACCCGTCAACTTGAGGGACGTGTCCGTTCAAATGAGTCATTAATCAATTCATTCGTTCAACGTTCACCTCTTGCACGTTGACCCGATGTTCTTCCATTGCATAGTTGGTAGTCACATGCTCTATCGGGAATTTCCGGTCGACGTTTGATAATCCTATGTATTACATAATTGCACTTGGAACTCCGTTGTAATTTACGGTTTAGTATTCTGTACGGATTATCTAAATAATCTATTCAGGATTATTTTGCCTACGGATAGTCACCCATGTCCTCAGCAAACAAATCTGCCGCGAGGAGCACCAGAATGATACGTGTCGGAACCATATTTTGGTGTGATCTTCCGCCACTCATTGCCTCCGACTCGGAGTAAGCCTCGTCGCAAATCCCAGTCCATGTATCATGGACCTCGTGATGGCCACACATTCCTTAGTTGCGTGTGTCTAATTTTTCTAGTTCCTCTCAAGCACTGCTATCGCCACGCCTACTAGCCTGACGATCAGTACAACTTGAAGGAGGCGGATCCTATGTTACCATGGTTGTGAATAACTAGTACTGTTGTGCTCGATATAGGCGTTTTGTCCTCTGACCCACTCATGGGCGGCAGTGAAATAAAATTCTCAAGGTTTGACAACAGTGGAAGATCCATCGCCCCCGAATGGCTATTGGCTATAACTTAAAATACCGGTTTGCATATTCATACGACAGTCAGACCAGCGCCGAGTGTTGATGAAGTTCCCGAAGTTCGGGGTCCGGGTGGAGTATCGGTACATTGGGTAGTTGGGAAGCAGATTCTTGTACATGTACGTATTACCCCAAACCTTAGAGATCAAGCGTTGTGGTTCGTGTCCTGTTCAGAATTAACCAACAAGAAACCAGTGGCAGACTGGCATGTATTGGCTGTACGCATCTAATAATTAACTCCTGGCATCTATCGTGCGGACGCGATGTTGTCGTACCTACGCAATGGCTAATGGTCAATACTCCAGTGACAACTAAATTTGGGAGTGTATGAATAGACGTTCATTCATAACTGGTGTCTGCGCTTGCGTGCAGCACTGCTTTCACCGGCTGCCGACAAGCCCTCAGCGTAAACTAAGGCAACAAACTGGAGATATGGTAGCGGTGCTCATCAGTCCAAGAGACCCTCTCCTCAATCTCACGATGAATCCATCGATATCCTCAACTTCGAAATTATTGATAGCATACTCCCGGTGCACGACTCTTCGGCCATTGATTTGATCTAGGACGAGTTTCAGGTCTTCCGCGGACCCAGAGGATTTCTGGTCGTCTTTTGAATTCGTATGCTCCCAGGTCTTCGAGACCGCACTTTGAATGACCTGTGGATCGATGAACGGGGCTGTAACATCGAAAATGTCCTTTGGAAGGTCCTGTTTCGAGGCGAACGCAAGGTGTTCTGGCGATGCGGGATTAAAGCATTTGCTGCAGAAATCCAGTGCCCTCTTGAGCTCTTTCTCACTCAATCTACTCCCCATCTCTGAAGCACCCTGTATTACTGCATTTCAACAATAGTCAGCATTTTCGTTCCTGCATATCTAAAAGTACTATACCTGGTCGAATCGCAGCAAACGCCCGATCGTAATTGTCCTCGTCAACTTCATTAAGAATATCAAGATCTGTAGATCGTATTTGTTTATAGGCGCTCATGACCACCATTTGGAACCTAGCGAAGTCACATCAAAGAATTTTGTTAGTGTATAAACAGACTCTACTCCTGGACAAACCTTGTGTAACTCAAGGAAAACCTCTTTGTGTGCCAGGCAGCCGCATCAAACTCTGAACAGTCTCCTCGGACCGCAGCACATATGGACACCGCAGCGGATAGTCCAGACGTCATAGCAAGATGTATTCCGGAGGAGAAGAATGGATCTATGAACGCTGAATTTTGTGTTATCGGTTGATCGCCGATATATAGAGGCCAAGAGCGTACCACCAGCATCTCCAACCAAACGGAAGCCAGGTCCCCCGTAGCTCGAAGCGGAGTAACTGAAGTCGGTTGCGGATCGTATCACTCGGTCCGGCTGCCCCTCGACAACATCCTTTTGCACTATCCTACCAGGTCCAATGAGCTCGACTAGCCCGGGGGCGAGGGATAGGGAAGACCGATAGCGATCTTCCAGAGAACTGCCATTCGATGCATGGACTCTATCATTATAAATCGCTTGACTCATCACAACACCGATCGACGTTGTTCCATCATGAAGAGGAATGAACCAAGCCCACCCGGACTGGTCTAATGGTATTGGTTTAATCAACGCATTCTCACAATAGAGATGACGTACCCGTCAGCGCCTCGAACCAAGGGGCTCCTTCTCTTGGAGTATCCATGCCATATTTACTGACTCCCACCCAGTAACTCCAAAGCGCAATATTCTTCAACGATGCTTTGAAATGGCGATTGTGCAGATATTTTGTCGACATCAATCCAGAGCGTCCAGAGGCGTCAACAAGATAGTCGAATGAAATCGATCCGGTTTCTCCATCTGTAGCACTACACCACTCGGCGGCGACGGGCCTAGAAGGGTCTGTCGCAGAGAACAGGAGTGATTTTACTCTTGTTCGCTCAAACACCTTTGTTCCGCAAGACGCCGCATGATCAAGCAACATCTTGTCGAATGTCGACCGCACCTGATGGGGAATTATTAACTTTCAACAAGAACAAAAGTGTCGAATGTACGTACGACGTTCCATGAACTATTGGTATGCCCAAGCGCAACAAAGTCTGTGTCTGAAAGTTCAGGTGAGTAATAGCTCTTCGTAGCTCTGCGGTTTGCTGCTCATATAACTCACACCCTTCGCGTTTGAATTGATTGAATTTAATTGCAGCTCCGGGCTACTTGAGTTGATGTATCATCAAGCTCTGTCGGTCGAAGGGATGTTTTTGCCGCACCTTGTGCTCGAAACCCATATCCACCAATTTCTGCTCCGCGTCAATGAACCGTAGGTAGTGACGAACTGAGGGAATCAAACTCTCCCCGACGTGATACCTACAGTACAGTTGTCAGAGCCGACACGTAAATGTTTGGAACAAGTCCATCACCTGGGAAAATGGGCAGCCTCCAACAACACAACGTCAAGTCCCTCCCTGGTGAGAGCCGAGGCAGCATAACTTCCAGAAGGACCTCCGCCGATGACGACGACTTGAGCGTGCTGCGCCGTAAGTTCAAAGTCAATACTGCTAGCGAATGCCGCCAGAGCGCGAACCTTTGGTATTTTGGAGGGCATCAGACACTACTTAGTCCAGTGAATCGTGTTCGCCAATCGATCCCTTTTGTACACGGAAACCACCAGGGAAGCGTTGCAAATCCAAGGAAGAATCTGCCCGAACGCATCACAGAGTCCGGTGCATTCACATACTCGGGAAGAACAATACCATGCTGGTGTGTTACAGACCTTGACAGACCTTAATCAGCGACTGGACCCATGAGAAGCGCTCCTTGTAACAATTGTCATAAGTAGCAGTAAGACTCGGAACCACTGGCAAGAACCAAACTCACTATCAAAAGCAAATTTACCGTGACGTAATGCCCATGCAGCGAATAAGGTAGTAATAATTGACTCTCGAGGAACTGCATAGCCTAGGGTCTGGCTACTACGACCAGGTTACAAGCGTTGGTTTATACCGCCCACTCCTTGGTAAATCTTCCCACCTTGCACACATTTCCATCAGTGCGTCTGTGCACCCCACCTTTGACTGACATCCGTAAACTCTCAATTAGGACAATGACTTTCGACTCTCGAAGGATTAATTGGTTATGGCATTGGTATAGTTAGTCGTGGCAAACCCGACTCTGGAGTTTGTTGTGTCGAACACCGAGTAGAAACGTTCTCTGGGAATGAATCTATCAGCAATGTCAACTTAATGAGCAAGATCCTTGAGCGTACAAGAAACAATAGCCATTCACAAAATCCAAGCCAGAACCAGAGTTGCTCCCAAGGTCACTAACAATGAGGTATATGCCATCGGAGGTACCATTCATGACTGCGTTCAACGACCTAGGCCAGATTTGTGCATTGGGTGTGAGCTCATAAGATTCGTCACCGATATTAAAATATAGCGACGAGAGGTTGTTGTATTGTTCAGAGGATATTTTCAGCAGGCCAGTAGCGGAATCAATGGTGGCACCTGTCGCAGCTTGATATTTTTGGAAGGCATCTTGAGAGAGGTGTGAGTGGATTTTCGTTGGCATACGCGAGGTGACATACCAGCAGCAATGAGAATAAGTGTGGTTCCGGTGTCAACTATACCAGCTGTCTCGCGCAAAATCGATGTGAGCCCGTAGCTGATAGATTGATCAATGCCCCAATAATTATTCGCTGGATACGTCAATGTGATAGGCACATAGTTGATGTCTCCTGTAATTTTGGAAATATCGTAATTGCCAAATGTAAGCTCGCCGGTGGTATCAGTAGCGGAAGCAGGTGCGAAGAACACCCCGAGTACTTCAGAGTTGATGCTGTGTTGCGCATAAAGGTTGTCCATCACAGTTGGAACTTCATATGTATTGTTGACTGTGCCCTCCGTCAAGTCAATCGGACCAACGCCAAGTATCCCATCCAGATCTCCACGCAACCCAGCGTCATCCCCGTTGTCGGCGACGCCAATGGACTGTACTTTGATGACCAAATCAGAGTTGAGCGTTATAGTGTCCAGATATTCTTTCCCAGAAACAGACCCATCGCCATATGAAAGACCCTGGAAGCAGTTGCCATTATGACTAACAAGTAGTAGGAACCACAACAACTCACGAAACTACCGCCGGTATCCTGGCTCGTGTTGGTTATCACATAAGGCTGGTTGGCCCCAATCCAAGTATTTGAGCTTCCGGTGTCGATCAGCAGTGTGTCTACATGAAACAGATGGTTCATCAAGAAACTAATGGGTCACGAGAGGCTTACAGTACGTCGATGGATTCCCCACGCCAATTTCAGCAGTATATATCACCCCAGCATTGGTTGCATCGATGGAAGGGTTATGGCTGTCTTGTTGTAATGTTCGGACTCGAACTCGATCTGCATCAGCAATATTCTTGATCCCGTTCGAGTTGATTCTGACAGCGAGCTTGAGAGTAGCTGTCTTTGATCCTCCCCTCGGGTAAGGTGAAGCCCACACTGACAACGAGAGGAGGGTAAGCACCTGAAAAAGTAATGAACGGGATATAGAGAGAACCATCTTATTGACCGAAATCTCAAGAGGCATTTTTAATGCTCCATAATTTATCACGGGGCGAACAATATACATTCGGCTTCGAATGTGCTCTTGGCAAGCGACTATAATATCGCCTGGGCGCCTGCAAAGATCTTTCAAAGGAGCCTATCATTATTAGGACACCGATCAGTGACATCCTTGTTAACGTTGGCCATATAGCAACTTACCAGGAGTAGTACTACCTCAGGCCGATGCAGTCACCTGCCTACAACTTGAGGCTACAAGACGGTCATTTAAAATTTTTAAAAGGTTCTGTCCTTCAAATATGCCAGCATGCAAACTTATATAACGCCATTTCCGTAAGATGATTTGTTCCATGACGCTACTCATCGGGTCGGGCTTCCTATCAACCTGGCCGAGCCTGGCAATTCTGTAGTGAGCAGAGTAGGCGAAATCCTTTGGAACACATTTGTAGCATGTATAGACATGCCGCTGCAAACTGCGAAGTAAGTACTTACTGCTAGTGAATACGTGACAGCGCAGTGCGGGCCAAGTTATTCGAAGTGTGTATATTATGTAAGTCAGGTGTCCATGACTTCACGAGCACGGGCCCCCGAGTCCAAGTAGAAGACTTTTGTTGCTGAACGTTGAACCCGAAGAAGTTGCCAAGATCGTCGAGCGCACCTCTGATGTGACTATGGTCATTGGCTTATAGTCACTGATTTGGTTTGCATCTTTAACACGGAACTATCTCAGCAAAGACAGATTGACAGTTGGGTGTTGCTGCTTCCAGAAGCCTACGATGCATCTCACTGACAGTACGGGTGAGAAGGATTGCACGGCATCTCATTTCAAAAGGTGGTTCTCTGCGTTTTTACAGTTACAGCAGCGTAGAATGTATACCAAGTCAACATATTCGATTTGTAGTGGAGGATAGGTCAGTGTAGCATAGTAGGTCCGTGGAAAGTGTATTGCGGTAGATCCCTCCACTATATCTTCTCATTCAAGGCGTTCCCCTTGTTTATGGTCACAGTATTTGTCGGATTGTAAAATTGTGATCCGTCGCGGGTATCAACATATCTCCAAATTCCGAGATGCCACATAATGCGGGGAATCATAAGACTGAGATCAACGATAATGGTGGTCCAGAGCATGGGACTCCACTGCACAATATCCCATCTTTCATCGCCAAGAGCGTAGAGGGTGACATAGAGGTGCATGCAGTCCCCCATGAGAAGGGGAATCATGAGTGCACGGACCATCTTCTCTTGTATGGCAAGGTGCATCGAGAGATGCTTCCGGATGGCGGTCAATACGAAAAAATTGACGACACGAATGAGTGCGCAAACGTGAGCTAGTTGTATTACAGTCACGATGGAAGCTTTGGGAAGGTCAGCGGGTGGAGGGCTATCCATTGGCCATGGGGCTTGGGTATTGTGGATCTATCGGGTTGAATGTTAGATGTTCATCCGAGTGAAAAGGGATAAGAGGGAGACTCACAGTCTCCGGATCATAGACTGCTCCTATGAAGCCAAGTATGGTCAAAGCAGGTTCATAAAATGCGAAGATTGAGAAGTAGAATTCAGGTATAGCAGAGGTCGGTGGTTTCATTTGGTATTTACAATGGTCAAGGAAAGCAAGAGCAACACGAGGACATGCATTTTGAAATGAATGCTTTGCGGTTGGTAGCAGACACGCGATTGGTCGAGGCAAGCCCCAAAACCGCTGTGCCTTAACCGTGATTTGCAGTTCCAGCAAACGTTCAAACTAGTACCGCCGATGACAATGACTTGAGTGGCTATTGTTCGATTCGATACCAGTGCTGCTAGCGAATCTTGCAGCAGGGTCGACTCGAACATTTGATGCAAGGGGCAATATGTGTCAGTGATTAGCTTCCTCACATTTCAGTCACCAAGGGCGATACCAAACTTATGAGGGCTTAACCGCTCAGTGCTTGTTATTCTAAGGCATCTTCAAGAGGTAACATTAATTATTGCGAAGTACGTTAATAGGTAAAGTTAGTGTGAGCAGTGGGGCTGTGGTAGACATGTAATGACAGTGTGTGGTGCATATGGGTAATGAGGAATCTCCGAAAAGGTATTCCACTCTGGTTAGTTGGTCATAGCATCGGTGTAGCCAGTCACGGCAAACCCAACTCGGGAATTTGTTGTGTCATATACGGAGTAAAACCGTTCTCTGGGAATGGATAAGTCAGTAGATTCTTACTTATCAATCAGAACCAGCGCACAAGAAACAATAACCGTTGATGAAATCTAAGCCAGAGCCAGAGTTGCTCCCGATGTAGCTAACAACGAGATATATGTCACCGGAGGTACCGCCCAAGGCAGTGTTCAATGATCGAGGCCATATTTGCGCGTTGGGCGTGAGCTGATAAGATACACCGCCGATATTAAAATTCAATGGTGAGAGCTTTTGGTATTGATCAGGCGATATCTTCAGCAAGCCTGTGTTCGGATCAAGGATAGCACCTGTCGCAATTTGATATTTGTAGAATGCATCTAAACAGGTTGTGAGTAAGACTTCATCGTCGTGCGAGAGATGCATACCATTAGCAATGAGAATAAGTGTGGTTCCGGTGTCGACTATTCCAGCTGTTTGGCTCAAAATCGTCACGCCCTCGTAGCTGATAGATTGATCAACGCCCCAATAATTACTCGCGGGAGATATCGATGTGATAGGCACATAGTTGATGTCTCCCTGTAATTTGGAGTTGTCGTAACCGCCGAATGTGAGCTCGCCAGTAGTATCATCAGCGGAAGCAGGTACGAAGTATATCCCGAGCACTTCAGAACTGATGGTGCGTTGCGCATAAAGGTTATCCATCACAGTCGGAACTTCATATGTATTAGTGACTGTGTCCTCCGTCAAATCAATCGGTCCAAGGCCAAAAATCCCGTCCAGATCGTTACCCAACCAGTCATACTGAGAGCTGGAGACACCGATGGATTGTCTATCGATGACCAAATCGGAGTTGAGCGTTACAGTGTCCAAATATTCCTCCCCCGAAGCTTTGGTTTCACTGGTTGTGCCGTATGAGATATCCTAAAAGCAGTTGCAAATGAGAACAGGTGGGATCCACGAATACTCACGAATGTATCGCCTGTATCATCACTTGTGCTGGTTTTCACGTAAGCCCGGTGGGCCCCAATCCATGTATTCGAGCTTCCGGTGTCAACCAGTAGTGTGTCTGCATGAAATAAATAGTTCATCAGGAAATTAGTTAGGCACAAAAAGCTTACAGTTCGTCGGTGGGGTACCCACACCGATGTCAGCGGTATATATTATCCCAGCATTGGCTGCAGAGATTGAAAGGCCACTACGATCTTCTTGCAAAAATTTAGCTCGAGCCCGATCTGCATCAGCAATACTCTTGACCCCGTATGAGTTAATTCTAACGGCCAACTTGAGAGTAGCCGCCCTCGGTGTTGTCCTCGAATGAGGCAGGGCCCTCGCCGACAAAGAGAAGAAGGCAAGCGCCGACAGGAGAAGAAATGAGAGTGATGTGGACAGAACCATCTTACTGCCACAACCTCCACGGGGCGGTTTAAATAGTTCATAGTACATAGTTCAGGGAGGCAAATAAATCAATTCGGTTGGGTTTTTCGACGCCGCATAAGCGACGTACTTAACTTAAGAGTCATATTGCTTGTCATCGTGTTTTCTCTTCATATCCGAGTCAACTACATATGGCGAGAAATATCTCACTTCGAAGCCACCTTACCTGCCATGAGCATTTTCATCATGTTGAAAACATCGATAGCACTTACTGTGTACAGTCTCCTTCAAGTTCCCCCGGCAGCAACACTTAACGACTCGGATAAAGTGTCGTAAAAGTTACTTCTTGGCGGCACTAAAGACTCGGCGAGTCGGAGTTGTGGTCGTCCGTCGAAAGCCTCCGCTACCAGTAGTAGGCCATTTAAGTTGTCAACGCCTTCCACAACTTAAAGATGCGGACGCCCGAGGCATCTTGCGGTATGAAATCGACAGCGAGTCATTGGATAGATGACTCTCAGGCCGGCGGTGGCGCGTCTGTTTTAAACTGCCGTACCTTACATAATATAGGCAACTGAGTGGCCCTAAATTTAAACAAATTAAAAATTTTGATTCTCCATTCTCGCTAGATTACAGTTGTTCCTGTACGAATTAGTTCGTCTTCATTTCGACCGGAAGTTTGAGACTCTGCTCGCACTTCGGTGGGTCGTCACTGCAAATGATTGTTATATAACGTGCTGCTCGGAGCACGATTTCGGTTTCAATTCTCAACACGTCCAGCGCGTCATGTAGCATTCTGTCAGGGATTGCAGAGAAAACTTCAGTACATAAAGTTCAACTAAGAAGAAATGAAGGGAAAGGATCAAAACACAAGCACAGAATAGAGGTGAAAAATCCGTGTAATGTAACACAAGCGTGAGGTGTATAAAAGTAAGGGGAAACCTCCAAATAGGTGCTTCATTCTCGCGTCTGAGATACAATTAATTGGACGTAGCATCGGTGTACTCGGTCGTGGCAAACCCGACACGAGAGTCCGTCGTGTCGTACACCGAGTAGAAACGCTCTCTAAGGATCAACAAGTCAGCAACTGCTTACAAAGGAAACGAGATCAACATACAAGAAACAATAGCCGTTTACAAAATCCTGCCCGGAACCAGAGTTGCTCCCGATATCAGAAACAATGAGGTATATGCTGTCGGCGGTACCGCCAATGGCAGTATTCAACGACCGAGGCCATATTTGCGCATTTGGCGTAAGCTCATACGACACATCACCAATCTGGAAATACAATGATGAGAGGTTGTTGTACTGTTCGGACGATATCTTCAGCAACCCAGTGCTAGAATCCAAGGTACCACCCGTTGCCGCTTGATATTTGTCAAAGGCATCTGAATAATGTGTGAGCAAGACTCATTGTTGTAGGTAACGTACCTACCAGTGGCAATAAGAATGAGGGTGGTGCCAGTGTCGACGATACCAGCCGTATTGTTCAAAATCGGTGTGGCCCCGTAGCTGATGGTTTGATTAATACCCCAATATCCACTCGATGGATACGTCGATGTCACAGGCACATAGTTGACATCTCCCGTGATTCTGGAGGCGTCATAACCACCAAATGTGAGCTCGCCAGTAGCACCATTAGAGGAAGCTAGTGAGAAGAACACTCCGAGTACTTCAAAGTTGATTGTTCCCTGCTCATAGAGGTTGTCCATGACAGTCGGGACTTCATATTCATTGCTGACGGTGCCCTGTGTCAAGTCAACCGGTCCAAG
>Ga0153978_1000200_pt1 | contig 14717 bp, 13 predicted proteins | sample TSGA062MetaG_FD_104749 | JGI IMG/M metagenome (GOLD analysis project Ga0153978, IMG submission 104749) | Attine ant fungus gardens microbial communities from Georgia, USA - TSGA062 MetaG | ecosystem: Host-associated > Fungi > Mycelium > Unclassified | place: USA: Georgia, Yuchi Wildlife...
AGAGCGACGAAACGGCATAATGGTGGGACAGGGACTATAGCCATGCAAGCTACATCCACGACTCTGACAGTATTCGGAAGAGCCTCCCCATCTCTCCACCAATCTGACTTGCATGTCTTCCCATGCTTCTCTTTACAGATATGAATCCATCTTTTCAGCTGGTCGACATCCACATCCTGAGCAACTCTCTGACCATGCAACCATTTCGGTCCCACAACCTTTGAACCAGTTCCTCCCAGAAGTCGTATGTCGAGATTAAAACCAAAATTGCGAGAGGGCTGGATCAGCAGGGCATTATATGCACTTCCCTTACGACCGAATAAAGACCAGTCTCCAGGTGCATATAGCATACAAGTAATTCTGTTGAGATTGATGCCACACTGAGAGAAGTGGGTGGCTATGAGGCGGCATAATCCACATTGGTCACGTTTCTTGAGGATATCTGTCACATAACCGAGGGGGACTGCATCATCCTCACCAATCCCATGGCGGAGGATGTAATAAATATCAAGAGCTGAACATGTTGAGCAGAGGGGTTCATCATCATTGACTTTCATCCGTGTACATCGCCAATTGGACAAGGAGAACATTGAAAGGATGTTCCATAAGCACTGTGATGACGAGACATCACGATGGGGTGGTTGTGAATGATGAGGGGGTCCATTCGTTGCAAGAGGACGTGATGGCTCAGAAGTCTACCAATACTATTCATTAATACCGGTGTGATTCTTCATGATAGACACGAAATTTACCCCCAAAAAGTTGTTGTGCATGTTATCGAACCGATCCACATTTGGTCCAAAAGAGTTCGTGGCATCAACCTGTGATAAACTTGTGAGCGGGAAAGGAAGGGTGGAGTAGGCTAGTTAGGTGTGAGGATACTGACAAGCGAAACCTGAAGCCGAGTTTCCTGCCATTTAGCTTCAAGTGTGATCTATAGACTATGGAACCACGTACTTCCGACTCGGGTACTATATCTTTCACCATCCATAAGGTGATTTTACCATTGGGTCCACAGTATGCCAAGTATTGTCCATCTTGAGAGAATGAAACACAGAGAATCCTTTGCCGATCTTCATGGTGGAAAGAGTAGCCGAGTGGCTGATATGACTCTGTATCCCATAGCTTGGTAGCGCCGTCATGACCAACAGCTGCCAGTAGATTGTGTTTGGATGAAAGTGCGATGGAAAATGGGAAATCAAAGTGCTCGAAGCGATAGAGTTCTGTGCCAGATTTGCTGTCGAGAACACGAACAAAGCTGTCGGCGGTGTAAATCTTGCTGCCATCCAATGACCACACAATAGAATGGACAGAGCCCAGGTCATCAATCGGGCCAACAAGGATCCTGCCAGTGACGCTGTCTCTGATGCAAATCCCGGTTCGAGTTCCCCCACCCGAAGTGGCAATTCTATCACCCAACGGTGAAAATGCAAGACCACGACATTCCTGATCCGTCTTGATTGGGCCCACTTCAACTTCTCCGCTTTCTGCGTTTCGAATCAGGAATGTTCTATCCACGGAACCACTGGCAAGACGGCCTCCACTGGGAGACCATGAAAGTGATTGCACACTTCCACCATGAGTCCAAATGCCTTTCACCATCTCTCCATTTGTGGTCCATCTTTGTATCCTTCCATCGTACCTCCCGCATGCAATTGTCTTTCCGTCTGGCGAAAGCGCCAGTGCAGATACTCCCGGGCCTCTCCTCTTCTTTTCCCATGGCTCTCCGACAGGAAGCCCCGTTTTACAGTTCCACTTGCGCATCGTCCCGTTCCAAGCGCCACTCACGATGTGAACATTATCATGCAAGAACACGATACTAGTAAACCTCTCCAGGTGGCCTAGAAATTCGTGCTTAGGAGTTGGTATATCGGATTGCCCTTGGTATGTAGTAGATTCGTCCAGTCTCGACTCTGTCGGGCATTCAAAGGCCATAGCTTGTGAAGATATGTTGTTTGCCGCATATATTTCATGCTTGCTCTGACTCTACTTGTTTATCACATACGACAGGGGTGTGATTGACTGCCACTCACCATCTTGTCTCTTGATTTCTTTCTTGCTAGCAGAGGCAAGTGACGGGTGAGAACTTTGTCGTACGTCGTAGGAATACATTCCACGAAGTGGCGCTAATACATCTTCTTAACCGAAGTTAAGATATGTCTCAGCGTAGGCCTGGCTGAGCAATAAATGCCAGTACCACATCTCCAGTTTATGCCCTCGATCATGCCATAATTTATCTTTCTATAGTAGACAGCCATATACGACATCAGGCTGGATACTTCCGAAGCCATCTCAACGCCAATTCGGTGTCCTCCCAGTTTACTCCGGCACATTTAGATGAGCTGCGTGAGATGAGGATTCTGTAGCTTCAGATACGCTAGTGCCAGAATAGTACGTTTGTCTGTTCTCGTCCAATACCCATGTCACATGTATGCCAGATAACTAACAAAAACCTCTCCTCTCCCGTGAAGCGTGAGACCACGTTCCTCTCTCCCTTGCAAGTGAGCGCATCTCCAAATATCCAGTCCGCCAAGTTTTGTACTTGTGTATCATCGATGCCTGTAAACTGAGAGGGATACAACATTTCTCTTTGCCCCAACCTTAACGTGTTGCTGCGCTCTCAATGACAGCCTCGTTCATCTGCGTCATCTACATGTTAATGTAGTTCATAGTACAATATGTCCTTCTGGAATTCACAGCACAGGGGGGGTACTCGAGCATTGCCATATATTGATCTGTGATTAAGAGTCACCCATATTCGTCTCCCTGAACTGGCACGATTCAGGTTCAGGCATCTCGAAAGCTGGTATCACGTATAGCCCGACCTGTGCGAGGAGGTAAGACATAGCGGAAAGGGGATGTAAGGCGTGCGGTAATGCGATACTTGCTCACCTCTGAGAGAGGGTACAAGTGTACCCCCTCTTTCGATCCCTCCTTCCCCTGACGACAATATTCCTATCATGAAATACACTCGCGCGGCTTCCCGCTACGTCACTGACATTTTGCCACCGGCTTAACAGCGTGACCGAGAAGGGGTGTTGCTGTGGAGAGCTAGCAGGGAACGTGATGGCTTGGATGCTAGGCGGGTTGCTTCGTGATCTGAAGGCGGAATTTGCACGTGCTCGCGGCAATCTTGACTCTTTGAGGGTGAAAGGAACTCCGACAGACCGACGTGAGGAACGTATGGCAGCCAATAGATGTGATGACGCCGTGTGTGCACAACAAGCTAGGTGACATTACACACTCGTTGTGGGACCACGCGACAAAAACACCACAGGAAAATGTCTGTGGATCGGCGGTGGAAGAAGACTCAGGGAAGTTCGTTGATCATGATGCACGATTTCCATAAACTGAAAAGTATGGTCGCTATGCTCATGTAAGACCAGGATGCCAGCCAGCTGAGGAGCGGAGGCGTTGGAAGAAGATAATAGTAGTCAACGATATGAAGGGACATTTGATATTGTTTCGCGAGCAAGCAGTAACTTGTATTCTTCCTTGTTCGTGTCGCTGCATTATTAGAGCCGTGAAGGAAGGTTCAGTACCAGATATATTTGCAAGAAATGTCCCAAATAAGATGACCGTATCATCTTGAGAGGTTTCCACCTCCTAGGCTGCGTCATTCTCCTTGGATCACCTGGTAACATCAGCATCGGGCATAACTGACGTATGGAACACTAACCAACCTTGTGGTAGCGCCTCTCTTGTGTCAACCCTGCTTGTACCTGTGGTCAGGAGCCAGATGCGCGCCCTCAAAGTCCGATATTATGGATTTGATAACCTAATGGGTTGATCAAGGTAGACTTGCATCCTGTTAGATCCCAGTGAGTCCGAAAGGCGCAATATCGCACATGCAATTGCGTACCGTTTGACCCGCAGTTTAGGCTTCGTACTGAGTCAATATATTGCCTTTGCTGGCAATCGAGGGGCGGACTCCGAAGACGACATTGGAAAAGCGTCATTAAAGAGCTTGTCAAACTCGGTGAAGGAGTAGAACATAACGAAAGGGACAAAAGCGAGGAGGTGACGGATATTAAGATCTGAGAGGAGGCGCTATGACTCGGAGGTTTGTGGTTTGACATTCCACTGCTTGTATTGGAATCTGAGCGATTCTGACATATACATCTCCTATCACTCCCGTCAGATTTTCATGGGTGTCAAAAGAGAAAGCTGAAGAGATACCAGGTCAACGTTATTTAGAGGTTTTGGACGTTTGAACTTCAAGTTGAGGAATTCGGCAAAAATCATGATGAATATTTACAAGTGTTTGGTGTTTTATAAGGAAACACCGCGATCGGCTGTTTGTTTCCGCGCTTGAATCCCGAAAGCCGTTTGTTCTGTTAGCGTGCCATTAGCGAAACTACTACTCGACAACCTCACGTATTCGTCAACATCAACATGATATGAGGCGCAGTGTGAGTTCCACCCCGCATTTACCCCTGAGTCTAACCTACCATGGTCAGGTGTTGCAAGGTCCAGTGACGAAAATATGACTCGTCTTGAAAGTTGCTTTCAATGTGATTACCGACCGCTTAACGCTTACTACTCATCCCCACCAATTCGGTGTTACCGACGTTGTGAAGGTAAACAAAGCATTAATTTTATTGTGCAGATACTCATCCGAACGATGCGTACCGGTAGTGTTTTGTTTCCTCAAGTAGCGCGTCGTGCTCTCTTTTTTGTGTTTCCTAGTGCGTCTTAGCACCCGCAGTTCTTGGAGTGGTACCATCTAATATTCAGTGTCATGACGCATTGGCCGCAGTCGGTGAACATTACAAATTACCCAGGTTCGACTGCACGATACAATAATGCCTCAGGAATTGGCGAGTTCAGGATACCCTTTAAGAGGATTTCAAGAGTTAGGCATCCAATGGTGTCAGTGCTCAGCCTACACACTCTTCTCATCAGCACTTCCGATTAATGATGTACGCTGGTGTATTCAAAAACACAGGAAGTCCTGAACATGATCCAAACATGGTAGGCGGGCCGCCAGTACTACCTGGCTCAATTTCGGCCGTGTTGTTACACGTATTCTGCGAACGTCCCACATTAGTTACTATTGGCCCTCATGACGACCGCAGAATTTATCTCTTGTTCTAATACAAACCCCTGTACTTCCTATCTCAAATAAATAATCTTCTCCTCTGACGCCGATTTCAACCAAGCCTGTTCAAAAACAATCCCTACTCCAACCCGCTCGAACATTTCGTCCTGGATCTTCTGAACTGCCATCACAAACAACATACACCCGTAATAGCTTTCTCCGAGCCTCTCCTCATCATATACAAGAATAGGACGCTCAGTCGAGCGCGACAGGACGGCGAATTCATATGAGGTTGGTGAATGAATAGAAGATGGAAGGATGATACGTCCAATCCTAGTTGATGGTCGAGGAATGTCAGAAAGTATCGAATAGATGGCGTAGTTGGCTACGACACTAGCATTCCGGGCGGCACCCTCCCAGCGAGTGACATCGAAGCGAGAACAGCTAGTCCGAAATACTAAAGTTCCGGACAGCAAGGGCACATTCTCGGCCATCAGTTGTTGTGAGTCAAGGTCTCCTTTTGGCGCAACATACGCAGTGTTCTTGATCGAATTGAAGTCAGGTCTCAAAATGATTCCCTTTTGGGGTTCCACATCCTGGTGGACAAGCCGACCATTATTATCCACGATGTACCACTCCACCAGTGATTGACCTAACTTCAACCTGGGAAGAACCTCATGGTGGTTATCGAAGACCTCATCACTGGCATATTGGACAGCACCTTTCCATGCAGCCCATGACCAAGATGGCCATATTTCGTTCATAGGCACCCGTCTTGCATGGGGAGCACTGGCCTTGGGTTGCCACAGCAGTGCATCATCCAGACACCCTGTCAGGAGCATTCCAAATCTGAACGCTTCGTCATAGTGACCATCGGCCAGCTTGTATGCCTTTGTGAGCCCCCTTAGGAGTGCTTCAACTGCGTCCACAATGTCGGACTCCACAGTGAGTTTGCGCTGCGTATACTCTCCGACAATTTTCATGTAGGGATGCAGATACGACTCGCATGTCAAATGCATTTCGGCACTCTTTGGTATGGCTTGGCCCAACCCAGTCAGGCCCAACCCGGTCATGCCACCTAAGCCGGGCTGTGGAAGCATTTCTTCGCTACATACTTCTTTCCTACACTCAAAGTGCACTTGTTGGGCAGTGAAGAAAACGCGCCGCCGCGACAGCATGGCCTCTTGATATGTCCAGCCACGTTCGTTCCATATAGAATGGGTGATGATATCTTTGGCATCAGGAAGCGGAAGTGCGAGATGAAGGCCCTGTATTTTAGCTATGTGTTGTTGGGGATCTCGTGTACCCGGACAGACCCCAGGGAGAGGATCTCGTGAGGATGTGCCAGACACAGCAAATATTGTGAATTCGGAGCTGCCGTAGATTAGCTCCATCACTCCGATCTGTACAGCCTTGTCCCCAGGGTCATCCTGTACGATGCATAGTGAATCAACCCACAAGTACCGCTCGCCGAGCCGACGGACAAGTTGAATAGAGTCCGAAATTGTGCCTGGAAGTATGGATGCATCTAGGCCACCTGGTGTGCTGCGATGTTCAAGATTGGCCTGTGTCGTCCAGTACTCATGTCCTGGGCCACCCCAGACGTAGCTGAGAGCAGCGAAACGGCATAATGGTGGGACAGGGACTATAGCCATGCGAACTACATCCACGACTCTGACAGTATGCGGAAGGGCCTCTCTTCCCCTCCACCAATCCGACTCACATCCTTTTCCATGCTTCTTTTTACAGGTGTGGATCCATTTTTTGAGTTGGTCGACATCGACATCCTGACGAACTCTCCGACCATGCAACCATTTCGGTCCCCAAACCTTTGAACCAAGTCCCCCCAGGAGCCGCATCTCGAATGTAAAACCATCGCGAGATGGCTGGATCAGCAGGCCATTATATGCATCTCCCTTATGACCCAGTGAAGACCAGTCTCCAGGTGCGTACAATATACAAGTGATCCTGCTGAGGTTGATACCACATTGAGAGAAGTAGATGGCGATGAGGCGACACAATCCACATTGGTCACGTTTCTTGAGGATATCTGTAACATAACCCAGGGGCACTGCATCGTCCTCGCCAATGCCATTGCGGAGGATGGCATAAATATCGAGAGCTGAACATGACGAGCAAAGGGGCTCGTCATCACTAACTTTCGTCCGCATACATCGCAAATTGGACAAGGACTCGGAGAACATTGAGAGGATGGTCCATAAGTGCTGTGAAGACGAGAGATGGGGACGTTGTGGAGGATGAGAGGGACCACTGTGCACCACAAGAGGTTGTGGTGGTTCAGAAGTCTACCAGCATTGTTTATCAGTACTGGCGCGCCTTCTTATGATAAACACAATATCTACCCCCAAAAAGTTGTTCGTGTTATCAACCTGATCAGCGGTTGATCCGATGGTGTTCGTGACATCAACCTGTGATGAACTTGTGAGTGAAAAAGGCAAGCAGACTCGGACTAGTCGAGTGTGAGTATACTGACTTCAAGGGATATCTGAAGCCGAATTTCCTGCTGTTTAAATTCTCACCTTTGAGTATGATGGAAACACGTACTTTTATTTCAGGTACTATATCGTTCATCATCCACAGCGTGATTTTGCAATTGGGCCCGCAGTATGCCAAGTATTGTCCATCGCGAGAAAATGAAACGCAGAGAAGCTTTTGCCGATCTTCATGGTGAAAAGGGTAGCCGAGTGGTTGATAGGACTCTGTATCCCATAGCTGAGTAGCGCCATCATGACCCACAGCTGCCAGTAGATTGTATTTGGATGAAAGCGCAATGGAATATGGGAAATTGAAGTGCTCGAAGCGATGGAGTTCTGTGCCTGAGGTGCTGTCGAGAACACGAACGAACCTGTCGGCGGAGTATAGCTTGCTGCTATCCAATGACCACACGATAGAATAGACAAAGCCCAGGTCGTCGATTGGGCCAACAAGAATCTCGCCGGTGTTGCCATCTCTGATACAAATCGTCCCATTTCTTCCACCCGAAGCAATTCTATCACCCGATGGCGAAAATGCAAGACCATACATCCAGTGCTGGTCCGTCTTGATTGGACCTACTCCAACTTCTTCGCTTTCTACGTTTCGAATCATGATTGTTCCATCAATGGAACCACTGGCAAGACGGTCTCCATTGGGAGACCACGAAAGGGATTGCACAAAATCGCCATGACCGGTCCAAATGGCTTTCATCATCTCACCATCTGTATTCCACCTTTGTACACTTCCATCATACCTTCCACATGCAACTGTCTTTCCGTCGGGTGAAAGCGCCAGTGTACATACCCCTCTGCCCTTCTTTTCCCATGGCTCCCCAACCTGAAGCCCTGTTTTGTAGTCCCACTTGCGCATCGTCCCGTTCGCAGCACCACTCACGATGTGGACGTTGTCTTGCAAGAACACGATACTAGAAAACCTCTCCTGGTAGCGTTGAAACTCATGCTTAGGTGTCGGCATATTGGATTGCCCTTGGAATGTAGATTCGTCCAGTGTCGACACTGTCGGGGGTTCATAGGCAATACCTCGTGAACGTAGGGTGTCTGCTGCATCTGTCTTGCTCTTACTTTGTTCATTATCATCTATGACAGAGGTGTAATTAATCACTGCTTACCATCTGTTCCCTTGCCAGTTGCTTGTTGGCAAAGAGGCTGTGAACTTCGTCGTGTGTCGCAGGAACAAATTCCATGAGGCGGCGCTAATTCATCTTCATAAGTTACGAAGTTCCTTATGGCATTGTAATATTGTATACCTCAAGATAGTCTAGATCTTGATCAGCGTGTACTTGGTACATCTTCCATTTCTGTCCGAGTCACTACAACTCGAAGCTAACTCTGCCGTTCGTTGGTCAGTACCAGTACTGGTCACTGATACCATCAAGCCATCTGCATACCTAGAACAATGTTGGTAACTGCGTCTCGAGAACTGGCCCTGGAACACCTGGCTCTGAAACCTGGCGGTGTGATTCGATCTGAAAATGCAAAGTCCAGCAAACATTCCCTATCACAGTTGGTCTCGGTTTGCTCGTTAGGATCTATGACACTTGCAAATGTTGGATGCAGCTCTCTGTCTTCATCCCTCTGCCGCCACTGTACAGGATGAATATCCATGTGATCACGTTGTTGGCATTGCCGCAAATGTACACACTTTCGCCAACGCCTCCATTGTTCTTCAAGTTCCACGATGAACATGAAATTTCACCGTAGACAGGCGATGGCTTGTCTGTTTGAAGTGACATCCTGGTGGGTCCAGTGTTGGTTCCAGGAGCTACGATCGTTAGGGGCGACAGGTCACCAGTCGCCAGTAAAGTACCTACGGGTGTGGGTCAGTCGGATAAGTAACATGATGTTACGCTAACAGTCTATTCTGCAAGTCTGACTCTTCTCATCAGCGTTTCCATCGGCGATATACGCAAGCGTATTTATAAACTCAAGATCACTCTAAGCATGCTGCATATGGCTTACCTGTGTTCCTATACTCAGCATGTATAATACCTGCGAAATCAACTCTTAAGTGTTCAGCATCACCGGCTTTCGGCGTCGGTCAGGCTTGCAGACGGTAGCCTTGGCCACTTACAATCTCGGTCCAGACCAACGGTCACTGGTGGTCCCAACGCCACAGTACGTTCCCGATTCGATTTTAGCATGTCTGTACGCTGTCCATGCAGCATGTACCAGTATTTGACCAGCTCCCCTGATATCAATATTGGCTTTAGTGGCAACTGTAATATTCATTTGAAGTTCTATCTACAGCAAAACTCTGTTTTTCCTACCCCAAATAAATAATCTTTTCCTTGGGCGCTGATATCATCCACGCTTGTTCAAAAATAATCCCTACTCCAACTCGCTCAAACCGCTTTCCATCCTCCATCTTCTGCACCGCCATGACATACAACATACATCCGGAATATTTTTTCCCAAGCCTCTCCTCGTCATATACATGAGGCTGCGGCTCAGCTGAGCGTGATAGAACAATAAATTCATATGAGGTCGGCGAAGGGGTAGAAGACGGAAGGATGATACGTCCAATCCTGGTTGATAGTCGAGGAATCCCAGACAAGATGGAATAAATGGCGTAGTTGGCTATGATATTAGCATACTGGACATCATCGGCTTTGGTGACATCGAAGCGAGAGCAGCTAGTCCGAAATACTAGAGTTCCAGGTAGTAAGGGTGCATTTTCGGCCGTCAGTTGTTGTGAGTCAATGTCTCCTTTTGGCGGAACATACGCAATGTTCGTGATCAAATCGGGGTCAGCTTCGAAAACGATCCTCTTTCGGTGTTCCACATACTGGTGGATAAGCTGACCATTCTTATCCACGATGTACCACTCCACCAGTGACTGGCCAATCCTGAACTTGGGCATACGTTCATGGTTGTTGTTGAAGACTTCGTCACTGACATATTGGACAGCGCCTTGCCATGCAGCCCATGACCATGATGGCCACATTTCGTTCGTAGGCACTCGTCTCGCATGGGGAGCATCAGCCTTGTGTTGCCACAACAGCGCAATGTCGAGACTCCCTGTCAGGGGCATTCCGAATCTAAATGCTTCATTGTAGTTACCACCAGCCAGTTCGTATGCCCTTGTCAACCCTCTCAGGAGTGCTTCAACGGCATCCACAATGTCGGACTCTATGGTGAGTTTGCGCCGCGTATACTCCTCGACAATTTTCATGTAGGGACGCAAATATGATTCGCATGTCGAATGCGTTTGGGCACTCAAGGGAATGGCTTGGCCCAACCCGGTCGTGCCAGAGCCTGGATAGGGAAGCATTTCTTCGCTACGTACTTCTTTCCTGCACTCGAAATACACTTGTTTGGCAGTGAAGAAGACACGCCGCCGCGACAGCATGGCCTCTTGATATGTCCAGCCACGTTCGTTCCATGTAGAGCTGGTGATGATTTCTCTGGCATTGGGGAGCGGAAGTGCGAGGTGAAGGCCCTGGACTTTAGCTATGTGTTGATTGGGATTTCGTGTCCCCGGACAGACCCCAGGGAGAGGATCTCGCGAGGATGTACCAGCCGCAGCAAAGATTGTGAATTCAGAGCTGCCATAGATGAGCTCCATCATGCCGATCTGTACAGCCTTGTCCCCAGGGTAGTCCTGCACAATGCACAGCGAGTCGACCCACAAGTATCGCTCGCCAAGCTGACGGACAAGTATAATGGAATCTGAAATTACACCTGGTATTATGGATGCATCTAGGCCACCTGGTGTACTGCGATGTTCAAGATTGGCCTGTGTCGTCCGGTACTCATCTCCTGGGCCTCCCCAGACGTAGCTGAGAGCGACGAAACGGCATAATGGTGGGACAGGGACTATAGCCATGTGAACTACATCCACGATTCTGACGGTATTCGGAAGAACCTCTCCGCCTCTCCACCAATCCGACTCGCATGTCTCTCGATGCTTCGTTTTACAGGTGTGGATCCATTTTTTGAGCTGGTCGACATCGACATTCTGACCAACTCTCCGACCGTGCAACCACTTCTGTCCCCAAACCTTTGAACCAGCTCCCCCTAGCAGCCGGATCTCTAATATAAAACCATCGCGAGACGGCAGGATAGTCAGGCCATGATATATGTTTCCCTTATGATTCATTAAAGACCAGTGTGTCTCCGTTGACAATTTGCAAGTGATTCTGCTTAGGTTGATACCACACTGAGAGAAGTAGGTGGATATGAGACGGCACAGTCCACATTGGTCGCGCTTCTTGAGGATATCTGTAAGATAACCGAGGGGGACTGCATCTTTCCCCCGGATGCCATTGCGGATGATGGTATAAAGATCGAGAGCGGAGCATACTGTGCAGAGGGGGTCGTCGTTATTAACTTTCGTCCGCGTACATCGCAAATTTGAGAAGGGGGACATTGAGAGGATGTTCCATAAGCGTTGTGGTGACAAGATGTGGGGGCGATGTGAAGGATGAGAGGAACTATACACCGCAGAAGGACGTGATGACTCAGAAGACTACCAATATTGTTCATCAGTATTGTTGCACTTCCTCATTATACATGCGAAATTTACCTTCCGAAAGCTGTTATTACACTGATCCACATTCAGCGCAAAATGGTCCGCAGTTTCAGTCTGTGATGAACCTATGAGCATGAAAGGCAAGGCAGGCTACTAGTTAAGTATGATCTATGGAAGCACGTACCTCGATTTCAGGTACTATGTCTTTCACCAACCATAGGGTTATTTTTTTGTTGCATCCACCGTACGCCAAGTGTCGTTCATCTTGAGAGAATGAAACATGGAGAATTTTTTGGTGATCTTCGTGGTGAAATGGATGGCCGAGTGGCTGATAGGACTCTGTGTCCCACAACTGGGTAGCACCATCATGACCTGCGGCTGCCAGTAGATTGTGTTTGGGTGAAAGTGTAATTGAATATGGCAAATCGAAATGCTCGAAGCGATGAAGTTCTGTGCCAGTTTTGCTGTCAAGAACACGAACAAACCTGTCAGCAGAGTAAAGTTTACTGCCATCCAATGACCACACAACGGAAAACACAAAGCCCAGGTCGTCAATCGGGCCAACAAGAAGCTTGCCGGTATTGCCATTGCAGATGCGAATTGTCCCGTTTCTCCCGCCCGATGCAATTCTGTCACCCGAAGGTGAATATGCCAGACCATTTATCCATTGCTGGTTTGTCTCGATTGGGCCTACTTCGATTTCAAGTTCTTCGCTTTCTGCGTTTCGAACCAGGATGATTCCATCCTTGGAACCACTGGCAATACGGTCTCCACTGGGAGACCACGAGAGTGATTCCACAATATCCCCATGATCAGTCCAAATGACTTTCATCACCTCACCATCTGTACTCCACATTTGTACACTTCCATCATACCTTCCACACGCAATTGTCTTTCCGTCCGGTGAAAGCGCCAGTACACCTATCCCTCTGCCCTTCCGTTCCCATGTCTCCCCGACGAGAATCCCTGTTGTGTAGTCCCACTTGCGCATCGTCCTATCATCAGAACCACTCACGATGTGAACATTGTCATGCAGGAACACGAAACTAGAAACGTTGTCCTGGTGGCCTTCAAATTCGTGCTTAGGAGTTGGTATGTTGGATTGCTCTTGAAATGTAGATTCGTCGAGTGTCAACTCTGCCGGGGATTCACAGGCGATAGCTCGTGAGGATAGGTTATTTGTTGCATATAACTCGCTCTAACTCTGATCGTTATCGCCTATGACGGGAGTACAATCAATCACTACTCACCGGCGCCATGTGTTTTGTTTGTTGGCAACGAGCCAGCGTGCGAGAACTCCGTCGCGCACATGCTTCGAGGTGGCGCTAATCCATCTTTATTCCTTGTGGCATTCTCAGTGTACACGTGTACTTCAACTATTTCTCGGAAGTCGGTGTGGGCTTGGTTGAGCAAGTATTAATACCTATTACCGGTGTTCCCCCAGCCCACCTTCACTGACGCATCCAGACACGTTGTTACCACTATCTAAGTAACGTGAACTCTTCAAAAAATCTAAGTAACACGACATGTATGCCATCTGCCATGTGTGCATCCCTGCAAGGCCGCCCAGCACCTCAACAACTGAGAGGGACACAATATAGTAGGCACTTCCCTCCGCCTCGACATGTTGCTGTGCTCTTGAGCAGCCTTGGCTGGCTGATTTGAGCATTCGCGGACAAAGAGGTAACGGTCCTTGAACTTGAAAGAGTTGTCACAGGTTGAGTATTACTCCTAAGAAAGAGTTGCTCCTTAGTATTGATCTTCTCCTTCCACTGGTCCAACTTCAAGCACAGCTCGGGTAAGGTCAGCAGACCTTCGAACAAGCCCATGACATTATTCAACACTCTCAGATTCGATCAAACGCGCTGGATCAGGGATACAACAAAACAGCCTAAGATCAATGAATCTGCATTGAAGGAATGAGACGGTTAAAACTAAGGAACAACTCCTCGACCTTATGACGACTCTTGAGTCACTTTCAAGGACCACTACCGTGACCTCTTTGAGGTCCGCGAATGCTTAAATCAGCCACACCATGACGTTGGCCCGTTCATTTTGTGCCATCGAAACGTCAATGGAACCATGGAGTACATGTCCTTCATATGCCGATTCGCGCTTCCGAGTCACCCTTAGATACTCCTTGAGCTGATACAGTTTGTTAGGTTTTATCATCCGATGGTAACATGAGTGTGGCATTGATGATGCTAGCCAACCTGAGCCTGATGGGTTGATCAAGATACTGAACTGCAGATGAGTCCCTCCTGCTAGCTTCCAATGGGTCCGAAAGGCGCATTATCATTATCGCACTTTGCACCAGTGGCAATTGCGCGCCAGTTTGACACCATCCGCAATCTGGGCTTACTATTAAGTCAATATTGCCCTCGCTGGTACAGTAGTTCGGGGACAGGCGTTGAAAGCATCGTCAAAGAGCTTGTCAAACTCGGTAAAGGGGTCGTAGAGCATGTACCAAAGAGACATTGTTGAGAGACGGATATTGAGAGACGGAGCTAATAGCACTATGAGGAGTCAGGATCGTGGATTGATGTCCAATTGTGTCGTGCGCCCTAGCGCCTACAGTTTTGGGATATGTTTCATTTAACATTCAACGTACCGTGACCACGCTTTCCAGGAACCACTCTCACTTCTAATATTGGAATCGCCACGACATATCAATTAACTACGGGAGGAT
>Ga0153978_1000202_pt1 | contig 14700 bp, 19 predicted proteins | sample TSGA062MetaG_FD_104749 | JGI IMG/M metagenome (GOLD analysis project Ga0153978, IMG submission 104749) | Attine ant fungus gardens microbial communities from Georgia, USA - TSGA062 MetaG | ecosystem: Host-associated > Fungi > Mycelium > Unclassified | place: USA: Georgia, Yuchi Wildlife...
AGGCCGCTTCAAATCTTACCACGGTCAACGATGATAGGGGAACTCAAGCTGACTGCACTCAAGAGCCGTTTAGCATCAGTCGGCATTCAGGCTGAATTGGTTGGCGAGGGTGTACTGGTTTGCGGCGCTGGGGCAAAGCGGGATCAATCCTCCAGTTCTTTGCAAGAGACAGTTGCCGTTCGAAAAACCGGTCGAGGGAGAGTGGAGTTGGAAGGCAACGTTTCCGACATATACTATGCCGTACGCAAAGAGATCTATAATCTTCATGCTTTAGTGGCAACATAATGGTGTCTACACAACTTGCTCTATCATCATTTATGTAAAACGCAAAGTTGTATTATTTGTGCACACACAAAGACATCTATAATATGGCACGTCACTCTGCCACCTTGAGACTCCAAAGGTAGATACTATTTAAGGTAGTGCTGAAACCTGACTACACCATAAACTGGCCGTGGGCTCGCTTACATTCCCTTCCCAGCATCTTCTTTCAAACTGGCGATGCGATTGAGTACCAGATAATCGCCTTGCCTTCGTCCTGGAGCAATATCTGATGGCTCCTCCAGTGCACCCATGCGAGAGTCAGAATCCACTGCAAGGTACGCGACCCGCAGACCTTGGAAACGTATGCATTCTTTCCCAACAAGTTGCTCCGGCGTGACTTCAGGAGTGCCTGCGTCGTGGGTGGCCGCATCTGGGGCGGCTTTAGCTTTAGCTGTTCTGGCCCGAGCCTCCTCGGAAGCATCTGCGATAGACCGCTTGGACAGAGGCCAGAAGCTGATTTCAACAAAAGCGCCCTTGATGACTTCCATGCTGTTAGCGTTAATATCGGCTTTGAAGTCAGGGATGGCCGCGAGCGGGTTATCACTCTTGAATAGAGGGTAAAATACTCTTGTTTCGTCGACACGAACGGGGCTTCCAGATTGTGCGTGTTCTGCGACCCACTGGATATATGCCTTGGGTTTCGGAGCCGAACCAGAATCCTCGAGACGACAGAATACCTCTGTCACATCTCCAGTGGCGGAATCAATCTTGTAAGATGTACATGTAATTGGGTAAGGAGCCTGGAAAAGGCCGACACTCTTCCCAGGAGAAAGACGGAAGTAATCCTTTGAATCATCCAGTCTGAAGTCGTCCGCGTCTATGTAAATCGTGCGGGTAAATGGAATCTGGGAAGATCCGAGCTGTGGATTCTTGGGATGGAATGGTTTGTCTACTATCACGAGGTAGTCCTCGGGAACATTTTCAATGGTGACTTTGAGAGGACGGAGGACCATGAAGAGACGTGGCGCACTACCCTCGAGGTATTGCCTCACACTCTGCTCAAAGCGCGCAATTTGGATGTTTGAGGCAGCTGTTGAGACACCCAACGAGCTGACAAAGGAGAGAATCGCGCCTGGTGGTACGCCTCGTCTCCTAAGGGCGATGAGAGTGTAGAGGCGGGGATCATCCCATCCGCTAACGTAGCCCTCATCTACCAGCTGTAGAATCTTTCTTTTTGAGTTGATTGTCCCTTGAAGATTAAGACGACCAAATTCTGATTGCCTCGGTTTGTACACATCCAAGGCATCGCAGAGCCACTCATACGACTGGCGTGAAGCAATGAATTCCGTAGTGCAAAGGGAGTGGCTGAAATGTTATTGTCAATGATCTAAGAATACAAGAGGGATAATATAGCACCCACGAAATATTCTCAAAGCTATCCACGAGGCAATGAGTGTAATCATATGTGGGATATATCTTCCATTTATCTTTGGTACGATGGTGGCTTGCATCCAGGACACGGTAAGCCGTAAGATCCCACATCTGCGGGTTTCCATCGGTCAGGTCCATCTTCATCCGGAGATTGGCTTCCTTGGGTCGATAATAACCATCTTTCATCTTTATGAACTCGTCCAGCGATTCTTGAATCGGTCGTGACCTATGCACGCAGGCCTTGGGAGCTGATACCTTTTCACCTCTGTCAGCTTTGATTTGCTCCTCTATGTGACAGTTCGCATTAACAGGCAGTCATCACAAATGAAAAAAGGCACTCACGAGTGCAATGACAGACATAAGCTTTGTCACGCTTGATAAGTTCAATGGCGAGGTCGTATAACTGATCGAAGTAGTCACTGGAGTAGGTTATCTTCCAGGGTTCAAAGCCGAGCCAACGGACGACTTCAATAATGCTCTCAAAATATCTAGCCTCTTCCTTCTCTGGGTTGGTATCATCAAAACGCAAGTAACACTTCCCTCCATGGTGTGCAGCATAACCGAAGTTAACGAAGATAGCCTTGGAATGTCCAATGTGTAGATAGCCGTTGGGCTCAGGCGGGAACCGTGTCCAGACCTGTCCACCAGTGGCACGCAAGTGCTGCTCACGAAGTTCGGGCTTAATCTGGGGATTCTCTCCCGGCTTGTGCAATGCGCCTAAGAAGCCCTCCTCAAAAACTGTTCTTCTACTGGAACCGGCATCGATGTCTGATGATACTGCCCGCGTCACTTTCTCTTTCTGGGGTTCCTGTACTCTGGAATTGGGTGACCATGAACTGAAATATATGAAGCATCTCACCTTAGCTTTCGGTTTTACTGTTTCCTTCGCACCAAACGTTTCTATAAACGCCCTCTCAACAGTGTTCTTAATTTCAAGTGGGTTTGCCCATCGAAGGGCTGGCCTGGCCTTAACTCCACTGATGACAGAACCAAGATTAGGCCAGCCGGCGACAGCATTCTCTCGGATGTAACTGATCACAGAATCATATAACTGTTCCGATGTAATGCTGAACCCTACAACATTCGGTTGGTACAGTGATCATATATTAAGACGGTCAAACCTTACCGACGCCACATTCTGCGTCGAATTCAGTCTCATCGATAGGTACGGAATGTGTCTCAAGGTACTTGACAGCAGCTTCATACAAACTCAGTCACTGGTTGATGAAAAGGTGCTGTAACAAAACTCACCATTCACTTGATCGACCGATTTCAGTTTCGCTTGCAAGATCGCTCTGACAGCGAAATCTTGTTCGATAGATCCTACAGATTCTGCCTTAACTAGCTGACCAGCGAGTGCAGTGATGAGTGTGGCCTGCTTTTCGTCCAGATGAGCTGTCGTAAGATCGTACGACACGATCAGATTGCGAAGTGCATCGGCAATCTTGGCATTTTTTGCTGCTTCTGCTGCCTTAGCTTGGGTGAGGCCTATAGACTTGAAGAGGGGGATGGACGAGTCTGATGCTGTGGACTTGGGAGGAGCCATAGATGATGGTCCTATAGTTACCAGTAGATGAGATTAGACACAGAGTCGTTGAGCTGTAGGACGTTTCTTGCAAAAGATACGCAGTGCAGTTAGCGAGTCACGACTCTGCGGTGTCGATGATTAAAGCCAACCTTGACTCATGCATGTAACTGACGGAGTCTGTATGAGACTTCCCTGACTCGGCGACCCCGATAATTAAATCCTTTGATCACTGGGGCTGACGTTGCCAACAAGTTATCGTAGTAGTGAACCATCTCGCTTTAGTCGCATCCCCGTACAAACGTATCTACATCCATCTATAAAGTGCTATTGCCAGTGAAAGTTGAAAGTTGATCATAATGCACGACTCGGGATCACCGGAAAGCTCTACTCAAATTGGGAAACAGAGTTTGGTCCTGAGCTTGAATTGCCATTGCATCAGTCCACTCAACTCAGAGCGCTTCATGTCCACCCAACCTTTGTTGCAGCGCACCGCTTCAAAGCGTATTGCTCTCCCCGTGCGCGTCGAACCAAAAGTATCATTTGCCAATGAGCGCACTTTCTTATCATGGCTCCACTTCACTGTCGTCCTCGGGGGTCTTGCAGTGGGGCTACTGAACTTCGGTGATAAGGTGCGTCAAACTAGCTATTTTTCTAATCATCCGATTTGTTTCAACGATCTGTTTTATGCTGCCCAGGTTGGGAAGATCAGTGCAGCTATGTTCTCTCTTGTGGGTGAGTAATACATGGTTGATATCAGTTTTGCATGACTTTTAATCATTCAACCAAGCCATGGCTGTTATGATATACGCGCTGTACACGTATCATTGGAGGGCTAATTCCATCCGCAAAGGAGGGCGTGGACCATACGATGATCGACTTGGACCCGTAAGTTCTCCTCCAATATTGTCGTAACTAACTAAACGATTTTAAATCAGACTATTCTATGCACCGCACTGCTCAGTGAGTATTTTTTATTCAGTTTTGACATGACCTCACTCGCCCTCAGTTGCCATTATCGTCAATTTTGTGTTGCGATTCGCTCAGACCTAAGAAAGCAGTATTTTAACATGCTCGATCCGGGTCAATTTATTACGATATATAAAGGGGTTCATCTAACATACACGAACCGGTCGTTGTCCATGGATCGTCAGTAACAAATATATCATGTGTTCTCAGCCTCGTTTTTGTCTTTTCCCGACCCGCCCGGACGCTGAAGTATCAATGGATGACACGGACATTGATCGACGCGACTAGACCCGAAGTTAGATAACATCAATAATATACCTGAAGTGACAAACCTGCTTGCGTCCTCGCCCGCTTCGCGTGCTGACTATACTTTGTGCTCGGTCACCAACTTTATGCTCGCCTTCACCGTCGACTCCCGCACCTCCATCAATCACCATTGGTGTTCCTTCCTTACCGTCGACGTCTAGACCCTCACTCTGCCTTCCAAGTCTTACTCTTAATACTCGAATATCTTGTTCTACACGATCTACGATTTTCTTCGTATCGATCAGGGCAGTGGTGGCTTCGATCAGCGACTCTAATCTTGCACAGTTTTCACGGGTAGGCATGACCAAGCGTGCGTGATTAATCCCCAGCTCAGTGAGAGCCTGCGTGACCTTGGGTGCTATTGCCGCCTTTGGTGCGGGAAGTTTGAAAGAGCGAAGGTGCACGGGCACGTGAGTAACTTTCGGTATTGATGAAGGAGGGGGTTCAACCCTAACAATGCAATGTTGTGCATCTAAAGTGAAATGATGAGAGTTGTGTATTTCATATCAAAACTTCACTGACCGTAAGCAATCGATTTCGCCGACTGAGCCCTCTTTGGCAGCGGTGGCCCTAGAGAAATGACGTTCGATGGTGTAGAAGGTATATCAATTTCATTTCCATTTTTCTTCTTCTTTTTGAATCCTTCCGCAGATAGAGCAGAAGGTCCGTCTTCTTCAGCAACTATGTCAGGTAGTCCGGAGTCGATGCCAAGCAACGTGCGGAGCAGGTCGTCGCGCTCTTTTTTGAACTTGCGCTCATTTTGCTCCAGCCGCTTTAGCTCAATGAATAGGGCTTCTTCCTCAGCGATTTCCTCTGGGGTGCGCTGTTCAAGGCTGGCAATGTAGTCTTTCCGCATTCTCTCGCGGTCTAGAATGCGGTCAAGGCTCCTTGTTAGCTCTCTCAATATAAGGGCATGGGAACCACGAACCTTTATCGAACTGATAGCTATTGAGAAGTTGGGCTTTACTTGCTTCATCACCAGCCCAGGGTCTGTTGCGGATGAGTTTTCGACAAACGCCATAATATCGGTCCTTGAGCTCCTGTAGCAAGTCAGCACGGCACAAATTATGAAGAACATTGTAGATCACTTCAAGGGAACGTGTAGGGCCATTCGGATACTCATAACGGTCATGTACCACATACCACCGCGTATCGTACTCCCGGACAACATTAAATAGGTAGTCGGTCTCATCCTTCGTCCACTCCTTGTCTATGACGAAGATAAGCAGATGCAAATGTATCGAGATGTGAACTTGCCATCGAGAAGATGTGTGTATTCGTCTTGTGAGAATGTAAACGATGGCGATTGCAAGTTATACTTGGCAAAAGGATACTCTGGGTCCTTATTTCAGCATCCGTATGTTGTGCGTCTGACAACACAAACCTGCATTTGGGTCATCAGTTGCCTTGGCCCAATGTCCCAACTGCAGAGAATCGGAACGTGCACTATTTCTAAAGGGCCTCCATTCCCTACACACCCCATGTCATTGAGCACACGCACATTGGATTATAACAGGAAATTTACCACTTGACTTTTCCACCGGAGCTGAGGTTCGGCTTTTGCTTCAGGCGCGGCTTGGCTAAATGTGCTACAAGCGAAGGCGCAGAAGGCCCAATAAGTGCATAGAGTTCCCGAGAAATGCCCTCTGGTTTCCTGGTAACCTGGCCTTGAGATTTTTTGGGAGCCGGTTGAGTGGACGGAACTGGTGTCGAGGAGCTTGGTAAAGAAAGTGCACTGCGTATATCGGAGGCTGAGGCTGCCATGACTTCAGACAAGGGACTTGACAGAGCAAAGGCAAGGAGGTCTTTCCAGAAAAGGAAGTGTTGTCCACTTGGAATTTCGTCTGCACGCGACTCGATTTTGAGATCTGAAAATTCATCGAGTGATGCCTTCCTCGGCCTGAACTGTATCTTTCTTTCGCATCGGATTTAGTCCTATAGGTTCGGAACATGCTTCATATGCTTCGTATCATAAAGTTAGTCTCTTGTGGGTGTTATTGAGTATGATGATCATGCTCGATTCATACTCCAGCTTGCGAACTCGGACTTCCCCAGAGGACTACATAGACAGAGTGAGATCTTTGATCTTTAATTCATATGGGTTCCCACTGCTCTCTAAGTGACGTGTGGTTGGACTTGCCAACTTGGTCGCCCCGAGTTCAAGCTTGTCGATGCACCACTCTCCCCCGTAAGCGGCGGGTGCATCATGGTCTGAGAAGACATCTCCAATATCAACAAATCCCCCTACCTCTAGTACAGCTGAATCATTTAACAAATATCTATGACTCACGCCAAAGGAGGTGCCGCCTGCACAGATTGAGTTAGCGGAGGCGTTATGAATCCATTCTTTTCACCAGCGCCAGGCGCAAACTGCGATGATATTAGTGAATCATCCAGTTCCACAAGCTATATATACAACTCTCGATAGTGATTTGCAAATCGTCCAAGGATGTAGTTCATATCGAGACCCGAGGCGAGTGCCTGTCTAGGCTGGAAGGTACCCGATAAGTGATGCAAGATATGTTACGCCGCACATGTTGTCTCGGGCAATCTGGTGTCAAATAAGCTCGATTCCATGATCACGGATAAAAGTAGAATGACATAGAAGATATATTAGAAGATACAGGAAGGAAGAAACGCCACGGTATACCTTCTAGAATTATACAAGGAAACTGTAACCCACCACAGGATTGATGCCCAACGATGGAGAAATACAATCACCTGCCAGAATTCATCATTCTCAGTCTGTCAGGATGTATACCACCAGGTCCAGCATTGGGACCATCACTTTGGTTTGGTGGTGGACTACCGCCTGGAGGACCAAAGTTACCATGTGGGGGGAAAGGTGGCATATTACCTCCCAAAGGTGGTCCGCCACCGTTAGGGGGGAACGGGGGAACACCTGTTGATGATTCAACCTTGATGATTAATGACATGGATAGAAGAACACACCACCTGGGAAACCGCCTGGGGGACCCATTGCTGAGGGGGGCGGCATGCTATCGTTGGGAGGGAAAGATGGAACACCACCGGGTGGGGGCCCCATCATTCCTGGAGGCGGGAAAGGTCCAGGGGGGAAAGGCGGACGAGCTACAGAGGAATTTAGTTCGGAGTAAATTGATAATCGAATCATAGCTCACGTGGAAATGCCCCAGGGGGTCCACCAAAGCCAATGGGTGGGCCTGGAAACGGTGGTGGCGGCGCGCCTAGGTGGTGGGGTCCAAATCCAAATCCTCCTGGAGGTGGTCCGCCACCACTCTCGTACGCAGCAGTGATCTGATCGATAATACTCTGCGCTTTGTCATGACCAAGCGCTGAAATCATAGATTAGTCCCTGTCGCAATACAAGAACGCTGTCGACTCACATGCATAGTAGTCTCGGACATTCGCTAGGTGATTTCTGCCGCTGTTATGGGCTTTACGCACTACGCAAACGCTTCAGACAAATCTAGTAGGGAAGGAAGTAACTCACCTGAAGCAGAGTCGTGAGTCAAAAAAACATCACAGTAGTCACAGTAATGTTTCTACTTTGTGATTAGTAGCTATTGAACAAGATAGAATAATACAACGTACCGGCATAGCAAACTCGTTGCGTTGTGGTAATAGTAAGAGGCAAATCTGAGTTCGAAAGACAACCTGTTGCTTACTTAATCCTACCTACACTTCAATGGATTCTTCATCATCGGGCATCCAGGAGCCGTTCGACCTCATCAGATTATCTTTGAGCGAACAGGTTTTCGTGAAGTTGCGGGGAGATCGTGAATTGACCGGAGTGCTTCATGTTTGTTGATTTAGTATATTTTATTAGCACTCACATACTGAAATATCTCGGCTCGCAGGCGTATGATGGCCATATGAATCTCATTCTGAGTAATGTCGAAGAAACTATCATGATTGTAGAGCCCATCGAGGGAGCTCCTGAAGGACATGGAACGGTGAAAGTAAGTCTGAAGTCCGATGCTGAGCAACGCGGCGTCAGCTATAACATTTTAGGTGGCTAAAAGAAAAATGGACATGTTGTTCGTTCGAGGAGATGGCGTTATTTTGGTGCGTACATCTTACGCAAAACCCAACTAGCAAATGACTGGGCTGTAGGTATCTCCACCCTCGCGGACATGAACCTCCCCAACGTATCTCCAGACGGTAAAGATCAGTTGTCTGCCAATATATTTTTCGGCAGCTGTTGCCTTGCGTATATGTCAAGTGTCGCATGTATCTCTGTAATCATTGGATGGTAAGAAGTAGGATGCAATTAATACATAGTTCTGAGAATGGGTAACATATGAATCGTTCAATTACAAGATGACCGCGCGCGGGACCCTCGACCCCATAAACCTACAACATTCTGTCCACACCTCAAAATGCAGATGTAACAAGCCCAGAAGAATTGATTTCATGAGGGACAATCTCTTCTTGAGAGGTGGTGTTGGGCGAGGTATGAATGGATGGATGGATGTCAATTGGACATGAAGGCTCAGTTTGGTCTACTACAGGATCCTGATCGGAATCTGGTACTACCGCACCAGGAGGCCAAGTATCCGGGTCTCGTAGCCAACCAGCGTGTATGACTTTGATCTTGAACAATAGTAGAAATGAGCATGTGACAGAGTATCTAGGATCGGGACCCACCACGAGGCTAAGGGGAAGGCTGCGTTTCAATCGTCCACAATTTACAAGACCTTTCCAGACTTTCTCGATTCCATTCTTCCAAGCCTCTTCGCTATTGACGGCACCTTGCTCACTAAGAAGGTGCTCTAACCTCTGACGAGAGGAAGATGGAGGAGAGCGGCGAGGAATCTTTGTGGGAGTGAGCCACAAAGCTCGACGGGCGGCGTAATGAGCGGGCCCAGGAAGAGGGAGATCGGGATAAGATGAGCTGGTAGATTTGTTACGGAAGTTTACAGGAGTAACCCTTGCGCGACTGGGAGAACCATGGGAATCGAATTTCCCGACTAGTTTGGCGAAGGGAGGAGAGCATTCCTGAGCATTAGGGGAAAGATTGTCTCGCTCGTTGGGTATCATGAAAGGACGTCCGACAACGACAAGACACGTTTAGCAGGAGTGGCGCACGCTAAGTTAAGAATAAATCAGGGCAAGCTCACTGCTGCAACGTTAACCTGTTCCCGAGTTGCATTCCGTGGAGGTTGGCACAACTGTATATTACTAGGTACTTACTGGTGGAGATGGCAGTAACCGCACGTAATGCCATCTCAACGTTGAAAACAGTGCAGAGTACAAAAAAATAGTCTCGTGCCGAGCCCTGCCGAGTTCATACACTATTAGTAAGACTGCTAGATATAGCAACCGTTTCGCATGTTCTTATGTGAAAGCTTCCCGCTGCCACGGCTCAAGGCGCTGATTCTGGTCTGTCAGGTATGCCACCCCCCAGGACTTCGAGAGTCTTCTACCGCTTGAATTCTCCGTCACAGTCTACTACTTCTCTCTCAGAGAATGACGATGACGACATAAACAAATCTCTGTTCTTAGGAGGTCATGGTGCCTCCGTGGTCGCGCCCGCTCAGTGGGCTTCTCGCCCTCACCACTCATCAGACGGTGTCATCGTCTCTCCCTCTCCCATGTCTCAGCTCCCTCCAGAGGTCCTCATTCATATCCTAAAGCACCTTCATACACCCCGCGATTTATATCATTCCTTGCTCGTGTCGCGTTCATGGTGCGAGTGCTCTGTTGAGCTACTGTGGCACCGTCCCACCTTCACTAGGCTTTCTACCCTTGTCAAAATGATGAGGGTTCTTAGTCGTGGAGACCAGACATTTACCTATAGTCACTTCATTCGTCGTCTCAACTTCCTTTTCCTCGGTGCAGACCTCACCGATTCCTTGTTCTGCCGCTTAGCCCAGTGCGACCACTTGGAGCGCTTGACTCTCGTAAATTGCAGTTCCATCTCCGAAGATGCCCTTCTTCGCGTACTGCCCTGCCTCCAAAATCTCGTCGCCATTGATCTTACAGGAGTGATCGAATCTTCCGATCAGGTCATCATCGGTCTGGCATCAGCCGCCAGGCGTCTTCAAGGCATCAATCTCGCAGGATGCAAAAAAGTCACTGATGCCGGCATATATGCACTAGCATCTAGCTGTCCCCTTCTTCGTCGTGTCAAACTTAGTGGTGTTGATCAGGTGACCGATGGCCCTGTTTCAGCTCTAGCCAAATCGTGCCCTCTCCTTTTGGAGATTGACTTGAATAGTTGCAAGCGCATTACCGATCTCTCTGTGCGCGACATATGGACCCATTCTACACACATGCGTGAAATGAGGTTGTCTCAGTGCGTTGAACTTACCGATGCCGCCTTCCCAGCCCCGGTCAAGTCTCAGGTCATGCCCCGGAATAATCCTTTCCCAACTGCCCCTCCGACCCAAACCGAAGGGCTTCCACCTTTGGAGATCCCAAGGCCCTTGGACCATCTTCGTATGCTGGATCTCACGGGGTGCGCATTGATCACGGATGATGCTGTCGAAGGGATTATTTCGCATGCCTCAAAAATACGGAACCTCGTTCTCTCTAAGTGTACTCAATTGACGGACAGGACTGTAGAGAACATTTGCCTTCTCGGCAAGCATCTGCACTACTTGCATCTTGGACATGCAGCCAACATCACAGACCGCTCCATTAAGACGCTTGCCCGATGTTGCACTCGTTTGCGTTATGTTGACTTTGCCAGTATGTCTTTTTTTTCTTCTTTGCCATGAGATGTAATTTGATTAAGCAAAACAGATTGCGTTCTTTTGACTGATATGTCTGTCTTCGAGCTCTCTAGTCTACCCAAACTCAGGCGAATTGGTCTTGTGCGTGTCAGCAATCTGACAGACGAGGCAATATACGCTCTAGCCGAGCGGCACAGCACCCTGGAACGAATACATTTGTCGTACTGCGATCAAATATCAGTCATGGCTATTCACTTCTTGCTGCAGAAGCTCCACAAGCTCACTCATCTGAGCTTGACGGGAATCCCTTCTTTTAGAAAAGCCGAGTTGCAGCAGTTCTGTCGCCCCCCTCCGCAGGTTAGTCATGCCGGTATTGCATTTAACTAGCTGTTGACGACCCTTCAGGAATTCAACATGAGCCAAAGGATGGCGTTCTGTGTCTACTCAGGCAGCGGCGTTGCTAAGCTCAGAAGCTTCCTAACCGATTTATTCAACACGATTACGGAAGACATGAACGCTGATGATGATGAAACGGAGTATGATGACGACTTTGACGAAGGGTTTGTTGAAAGTACCCTAGACGCAGATATGGAGGGAGGAATGGATGGTGAACTTGATGAAGACTTTATGCACGATGGAAGATACCACTTCAACCCCACGCCTCCGTCTACCCTCCGCGGAAACCGTCATGAATTCATAACTCCTATTTCACAGCATCCAGAGCTTGCGATGCAGCGCGACATTACCCTGCGGCCAGGTCATGTCACTATCTCCTCAGCTCCAGCGGCATTTACCGCCAACGGCCAGCAGACGCCTGCGCCATACTCTTTTAATCCGCAACCCCTTGCGGGGCCGTCCAATCATGCTTCTAGAAAATCTCGCATTTTTGGATACCAGCCCGTCATTGAAACCTCCACTTCCCCATCTCAAAGTGACATTGCATCTAATCGCAGTGCTGGTACAGCCCAGTCGAGTGGAGCGGGCTTTTTCCGCACATATCAAGATCCCGCATCTTCTGCTAGAAGTAATGGCGCTCTAACTCCCGATTACAACTTTGCGGAAATAGGTCATGGCCGGGGCGCAGAGCATAATGCTATTGACCCCGTCAGCCCACTACCACATCAGTTAGCAAGACATAGTTTTACCTCGCCATCATTCAACCCCGCGGGGCTTTCAGCTCAGGGCATCACGCAAGTGATGCACTCGGCAAATTTTGATTTCCGCCACAGGGAAAACCCCGAACCTCATGATTTTGTGATGGATCGGTCGAACACGTCGAACAGTTATTATCTTGCCCCTGCTATCGTATCGTCTGACCACCTCGTGCCATGGCCACCTATGCGCAGCGAGCCCTTGTACAATATTTCCTCATCAAGCAGCCAGGAGTTGCATGATTCCGTTCAGGCTACTTCCACAGAGACTCGTGAGTCTGAAGGAAGAGGCAGGAGCGTCAGGAGAAGCCTTCGAAATACTTTTCATGCTGCTGAGCATTTTTTGTTTGGCCGCGGGTCGACGTCGAGCGGGGCGATCTCCGACTCGAACATGCCAAACCCCCATGCCCAGGGTAATGTAAATAACATTGAGGATGGTCAGCCTCGCTAAATGAGCGCTGATCCCAACGTCTGCTTAAGGAGTAGACTCACGAGTTCATGGCAAACGTGAACAGTACATACTTCCTTTGAAACGCCAACCTAGCGCGTTGTAACACCTGGACCTTCCTTTTCCTACAGTGCCCGGAATGTTTATTGCCATTGAACCAGTTACCGATGTTGTTGTTTCTTCATTTGTTATCAATTACCACTGGTTGTATGGGTTTAGCAATTACAATATATGATTCAATTGATATTCTTGGTTCGCTTGAAAGTCCAACCAGCTCTCACGGATCCCTTCAAGTAACGACTAGCTTGCAACTCACCTTTCTAAGACTTGCTATCTACTACCACCCCGAGACAAATTTTCTGACATGAATATCCGCGCAGTCAGGGTGCGCTGGCAGCATTCTAAGTCGGTGATTGCTCATTTTCACCCAGGTCGAAGATCTCGGAGGCATGCAGGCCTGTAACTTGCACAACCTGCCCGAGAACTACACAATGAAATACTGTGGGACTCTTTTTCCTCGCTCCTACCAGATCACCCGAAACTGACGACATCTTGTGATCAGATCTATATCACGCACTCTCCTGGCCCTCCCTCTCATATGTAGCAGAGGACCACAATGGGCGGATCGTTGGTTACATTCTCGCAAAAATGTGCTTTTAAATGTCTTCGCAGTCGACACTCTAGGCTAATGGAATCGCAGGGAGGAAGAGGAAGAGAAGCAAGATGGGCAACCTGCGACAGACCATGTTCCGCATGGGCATGTCACCTCTATATCTGTCATGAGATCCTATCGTCGACTTGGGCTGGCTAAAAAGTTGATGCTTCAATCGCGTAAAATCTCTCCTTCTGCAGAGCTAGGGTGATGACTGACGTTTTCTTTCGATTCCAGAGGAGGCTATGAGCAGCATCTACCGTGCAGCGTTTGTATCTCTCCACGTCCGCAAGTCAAATCGCGCAGCATTAGGTTTATATCGTGACACGCTTGGTTTTACTGTCAAAAAAATTGAAGAGAAGTATTGTAAGTCTCTAAAATGACCTTACCATCCAGTCATTTGAACATCTTTTCCAGATGCGGACGGAGAGGATGCGTATGCTATGCAGCTCACATTCCAGCAATAACTGGACAGGCACCACAGGCTAACTAGTAGTATACAGCTATATATTTGACGTTGATGATTCAACTATTGTCACTTTTGCTGACTACGGTTGTGTCACTTTTCACCTCGTCAGGTAACACCTCCTTCATCGCACCAGCAGATTTCACATCCTTCTGGGCCTTGATATTCTCATCCTCTGTAATGCTTCTAGCTGACATGATAGCTTCCCTGATCATCTTGGCTGTCTCGAGCCCCAACTGGTAGTAGCCGTCATTTGATCGAGGATTGAACATGTTGGTGTGCGCTTCAATTTCGTTTGCAGCCTGTGTGTTTCTTGCAGGACGAAAGTGCGCGGCTATAGGGGATGTCCGAGGAGGAATAACGGCGAACGTTCTCGGCGACGAGAATGAAGGTGGGGATGGTGGCAGTAATGTATAAAATCTGGAATTCCAAAAGATAAGAGACGGAGGGAACACGAGATGCGTCGAACATACGTCCGGAATACAACGCCGAGATGGATCTGTGTGTCGATCAAACCTTGCAGACGTTTCTGCAATGCGTCTTCATCCCAGAGGTTGCGAACATAATTCATATGATCGGTAGTCCAACTATATCCAGAACCAATGTCGTCTCGGCGGTAATATGCTGTACCAGCAACAGCACCAGCCATCAGGGCTCCACCCACAGCATATGCTGCAGGAACCCACTTTCCCCAACCACTCTCTGCAACGGGTGGTGCTGTTATGGCTGCGAGAGGAGGCTCCTGGGGGGCTGTTGACGACGTACTTTTCTTGCCAAAAAGTGAAAGCGCGTCTGAAACGACAGTGCGGGCTGTACTTGCGTATTCCAC
>Ga0153978_1000204_pt1 | contig 14674 bp, 17 predicted proteins | sample TSGA062MetaG_FD_104749 | JGI IMG/M metagenome (GOLD analysis project Ga0153978, IMG submission 104749) | Attine ant fungus gardens microbial communities from Georgia, USA - TSGA062 MetaG | ecosystem: Host-associated > Fungi > Mycelium > Unclassified | place: USA: Georgia, Yuchi Wildlife...
GTTTTTTTATACTTGTATACTGCGTTAAGACAGATAGCGGTCGCAAGCTATAAGCCTACAGAAAAATGAGAAGTATTGCTGCGAGCCCGAAAATATTCGGCCGGCTATCGTATGAGGTCTCTAGTTAACAAAGCAAATGAAAAAGAAAGAAATCAATTATGATCTGCAAAACCGCCGGACATCCTTGGAGAAGGCATGGAATTCAGTGACGAATTTCGCGAGCGCTTCAAGGCCAGATTTGGTACTGAGGATAATGGGTAAGGAAAGCCTGCGTGTCACAGTAAGTGATGTTGGTGTGCACCATAGATGGGACAGTCTATAAGAACGTGTCAGTGGGCACGCGTTTGCTGAGGGTCACTGCACAGGCAGGATACTGATTCGGTTGGGACGAAGCGGGCATAGTACTCGCCACAAAAGAAGTGTCCAAGGAGAGTTTGGATGATGCATGAGTGAGTTGCTCGGGTGCCGTTGAAGGACCGATGAAAGGTCCTGCGAGAGTTCGAGTTTAGTGGAGTGAGACATGTTGCCGCCACGGATCACGTCTTAGAATTTCGACTTGTGATGCATACCGCGAAATCTCATTCATCCATTGGCACGACCTCCAAGCCATCCTCAAAGAAAACAAGGCTCAAGACTGTGAAGCTTGGCGTGACCTCTGAGCCTCCGAGCAAGAAACTGAGAACCGTAAGTATCATCCACTTTGATATCGGATGTGTCTCTGCCCGGCCGGGCAGGCTAAAATCTCACTTTCTTAGTCTGCAAGGCTACCTGTGTTTCATTTGACAGAGCTGGAGGATCAGTTTCCGTCGCAGGAGTCATCGAATTCGTTGCAACAACTGTCATCCTCGTACTCGCAGCAGACACAACGGCAGACTAAGGACATCAAAGGGAAAGGAAAGGCATGTTTGCCTCCGGTCCGTCAAGATGATAATAGGCTTTGGGTAGACAAGTATGAGCCATCCATTGAGGTACCCCCTAGCTTATTCCTCTTTGTGCCCAGCTAATCGGATGGTGTGCATGATTCCGTCGTGTGTCACCATTAGGCAGATCTAGCGGTGCACAAACGCAAAGTTGAGGACGTGCGTCGATGGCTCTGCGAAGCCTTTGAAGGTGGCCCAACCGGGAAGCTGCAGAAGTATCGTGTATGTTGTTAATTCTTCCAATGACTCATTCATTGCTCATTTCTATCGCTTGCATCTCTTAACAGCGTATCCTAGCCCTCACTGGCCCTGCTGGTATAGCAAAGACAACAACACTGCGTGTTCTATCTCGAGAAATGGGTTTCGAAATTGTTGAGTGGCGCAACAGCATGAGCGAACGTGCTTCAAGTCAGTTTAACAATAATGTCAAGGACCTTGATGGTGAGCACCGTATAAGTATCCTATTCATCTGAAATCATTCAATCTCTGCAGGCGACTATACAGAAGTGCTGTTCGATAAATTTCAGGCGTTCCTCGAGAGGGCTTCCTCATGTCAAAATATTTTCTCTGAATCCATATCGCAATCTTCCACACGTCCTTGCGCCTCCGCTTCCTCGGGTCGAATTTCCAAACGCCACTTGATCCTCCTAGAAGATCTTCCAAATATTCTGCATATTCCCACCCAAGCGCGATTTCAGGCTGCCTTGCAGTCGCTCTGTGGCTCTTCTGAGGTCGGACCTCCACTTGTCATCATCATATCCGACTCTGGTCTGCGTGGGGAAAACGTCGATGAGATATGGGACGGTGGTGGTAGTACGCGCTGGTCCAAGAAGGAAATAATAGACATCAGAAGTGCTCTCGGGGCCGACCTTTTCCATAGCCCATATGTCACGCACATCGCCTTTAACCCTATCGCCCCAACGCTTATGACCAAGGCCTTGCAGGCAATGGTTACTACCCATTTCAAGTCTACAGGCGAAAAGCCACCGACAAAAGATGTCATAGAGATGATTGTGGAGTCATCGAATGGGGATATTAGGAGCGCGGTGATGGCGCTGGAGTTCGCATGTGTTGTGACATTGCCGGCCAAGGGTGCTGGGAAGGGAAGGATGAAAGGAAATACGGTTGGAAGGGGTGGTGCACGTGCCGTGTTGGAGGCTGTTACGCGACGAGAGCAGAGTCTGGCGCTATTTCATCTGATGGGGAAGATATTGTATAACAAACGTAAGTACCCATTCCGCCCCCATCTTGGTCAGGGCTAAAGAGATATGTAGGCAAAGGAGACCCTCCTGCAGTACATCTCTCCGCTAAAGATGCTGCAAGGGAGCGTGAGTTGGATGGAACCCTCGTGGACCCATCACCTCTGCCAGACTGGTTGTCGGAGCATAGCCGGACGGCAAGTCGGGTTTGCGTAGAGGTACGACTCGTTTTGACTGTGACACCGATACTCTACTAAAGGACTTTATTTTGCTGTCAGACACTTGCATCCGACTCACCCATTGATGCGTCACTTTTGGGATTGTACATTCACCAAAATTACACAATGTTTTGTACGGATGTCGATCAATGTGACGGCGTATGCGAGGCACTTAGTTGGACCGACTGGATCGGCGGGGCAAGTACGAATACTATTCATGATATCTCCAATCCTAATTTCTTCCATCTCCAGCACCTACCGTCCACGACTCCATATACATTTCCAACGCTTACATTGTCCACGCTCCATGCTCTCCCAACACCAGTCCCACGGAAAGGGCAGAAAGTGTGCAAGCCCTCATGGTTTGACGTACGCAACAAGGAACAAGCGGCTTGGGGAGGGGTAGAAGATGTTGCGACCTGGTTGGGAGACGGAGGGAGTGACGAGCGTGTACCAGGGAGATGGATCCATGCGGATATTGCGGTCGAGCTGGGTGGTTGGTTGCGTGCTACTGATCGGTTTGGCATCGCCCAGCCGCCGGTACCACGAACACACAAACTTTTCTCATACCTTCCGTGGTGTGTGGGAGGTGTCGGTGGGGATGTGCTTGGAGAAGATGAGAATGGGGAGGCAGATGAGGGCGAAAGCGAGAGTGATATGAGAGTTGTAAGGGCTTTGAGGGATAAGGAGGAGGCAAGGGGCTGGTGGCTGGAGAGTGATGATATAGAGGAGGTGGAGTAGCGCACAAAGTAGCTGCATATATTCACATACCCTACTTTATGTTAATATCATGATATTGTCGAGTCCATCCGAGTCCATGTTGCTGGTTATAATAAGTGGACGGACGAATAACCAAGTTTGTAAATATTATAACTGCCCGAGTCTGCATCCCAACCGTCATGTCTGCATTAAGAGAAGGTCGTAGACTCACTCGCAGTGTTAATCATACCTCTCGAACAGCATGGCGCATTGTTCACCGTCCAGCGGTATGTAGTAGGGCTTTCTCAGGCTCAGGTTCGTCAGCCCCACCATCGCCAAGCACAGTCGGCGGTGTACGCGTTTCCACACTCTTCACTGCACTGCTAGCGCTCGGACTCGGAGCGACTGGTCTTGGACTGTGAGCACTGTTGCAGACTTCCCGTTCAAACACTCACTTTTGCTCTGCGCTCCAGATATGAGTTCTACACCTCCTTCACCCTCTGGCCCGAGCAGGTTCGCGGAGACCTGCGTGCAGGCATCAAAGCAAAGAACCAAGGAGATCTATCTTTGAGCGAGAGATACATTACTCGGTACGTATCGATTCTATTGCATACTCGCGAGGTTTCAACCTGCGTAACTACGGCGAGGCTCTGACCTTTGATTTTAGTGCGTTCCAAACGGCTCTTTCTCTTCCCTACCAGACACTTGCGCCAGATCCGTATCTGAAGATATCAGGCATAGCTTCTCTCCTTTCCGAAGTCGCTTCTGACCGTCGCGCCCGGGATGCCCTGCAAATTGTTTGGGAGCTCGGTCGCGGTTCGAGTAGCCAGGGCCTTCCCTCACCGGACGGTGAGGAAACGGCTACTCCTGCTGAAGTAACAGAAACACCTGGATGGTCCGGCTACACCTTGAACGACCAGGAGCGTCTACGACGCGTAGCGCTGGCTTACAAATTGGGTCAACTGTCGAGTGAGCGGGACGTGGAAGAGGAGGAGAAGTGGCTCGTATGGGCCGTAGAAGAGGTCCTGAGGCTATCCAGACTTGGGAAGCAAAACGCCAACTCAGATACAAAAGAAAAGGCACATGAACATTCAGCATCTAGTATGCTGGATGAGCTCGAACCTCCAACGTGGATATCAAAGACAGATATCGGGGCCCCACTGGAGGCCCTTGGCGCACTTTACGCGAAGAAAGGTAGAATTGAGTGAGTAGCACCCTAGTTAGAGATGCGGATGCCCTTCTTAAGTTAATATTTGTCTTGCATTTCAATCTAACGCTTCTATCGACAGGTATGCGATGCCACTGTATCTTCAGGCGATCTCCCTACTCCTACCACATGGAGAGAAAGACGTGTCTGTTGAGAACAGATGTCGAGGTGAGTTGCAGCACTATCGCTGGTTTCGGGTCTTCCTCATACATGAGTGGTTGACAAGCTGCTCAACTCATGAATAACCTTTCCGAGTTAATAATGCGTCATCCTCCCACACCCGAAATTCGTGCACAAGCTGAGGCCTGGGCACGACAAGCATTTGGAGTCATGGAGCGGGCACAAAGCCAGCCAAGACGTTGGTTCGGATGGGGAAAAGATGCCGAAGATGAACGGGAGATTTGTGAACAGACGCTTGGCGTGGTGCTCTTCAATTTGGGGAGCTTCAGAGAAGTCAGCATTTATCCCGAGCCACGCTAGAAATGCTTACTTGTCATCTGTGTAGATGTCATCCGATTTGGATGGTGCAAAAGAACTGTTCACAAAGAGTGCCGAGCAGTGCGGCAAGGTCGGGATTCGGGAGGGCGTGGTTGAAGCACAGGAGGCGTTACGGAGGGTTGAGAAAGCTAAGAAGGTGGGTTGATAAAATTATTCTACATTTCGAGTAATTCGAACGTGCTATCAGCGGACTTCTCCCGATGCTGACATTGATCCTCCCGATGTCTGAGTACAGATTTTGACATAAATGAATCAAGCGTGGCAAATTCAACCTATCATCGACTGAAGAATGCGAAAAGGACAAGCGACATACTTGAACATCCAAACCTAGTCAAGCCAAAGGTTCTGTTTGTCGAGGACTTACATTATACAAGATGCTGCGTGCTGAGACTTCCCCTATTCTAAACGATAAGAACTGATGTAGGCTTGACTTGTAGTTACTGCGCCTAGATTGCGGCTCAAACTCCTTCATTTCCACAAGCCTGACGGGCGCTCTCAGACGACGCCGATTGGGGTTGGCTAACCATATGTTGCCTAGTCGAGTTTCTAGCCTGTTAATTCAATTGGAGGATTGGGCACTCGAATGCTCTTCCACGCTGGACGACCGTTTAAGTGTCCACATCTCTGCATCAGCTCAAGAAGCCAGATGACCTGTTCATTGACAGGTGAGAGCATTAGAGTGTCACCAAGTAACCCCGAAATAGGCTGCCAGATGTACTTAATTTCTTCACGCATGCTGACGATGGCGCCTGATGGATTCCACCCTTACCGTGTTGACGCCATATGGACACGATCCTAACGCATATCAAGCTAGCTTTTATATCTTTGTGCGGTGCCGTTGGCTACAAGTATGTCCGATCCTGCAGTGGATCGCACTGCATTGACATATGGAGCTTACACTACACTGTCAACTATATAGGGTTTAAATACAGTCATGTTGCTGAATAAACTCCAGGTATACCTATCCTAGTGCCAACAAGAAGCGCGAAATGATGGATAAAGAACCTGCAAATATTGAGGTTCAGCACTCTTTCCCTCCTCTTGACGCAAGTCATTATAACCCTCGCCCCGAAGAAGTTGCATTTTTCAAGGAGTTGACTGGTATTGAAGATGACGCGGCTCTGAAGGAACATATATTAAAGGTTCAGGCGAAAGCATACCAGGTAGCTAGCCCTTTTGGTTCTGTCTGTAGCAAAACTCACTGGTTCACAACTAGGTTGCCCCTTACGGATGCATCTATCTTTTCCTTTTCATGAGGTATGTTTGTCCCCAAGTTTGAGGTTATACACAACCACGGAATATTTTAGACGTAGGTTGTCAGCGCTGCCTGCCTATCAGCGGGTTCTGCGCATTGGACGTGAATGGAAGGACCCGATATACCTGGACATTGGCTGCTGCTGCATGTGATGCTCCCTTCGTGGCGTTTGCAGAGTACTGATGCACAGTTTTCAGTTGGCAACACTATCAGGGAAGTGGTTCATGCCGGCTTCCCTGCACACAGGGCAATCGGAACCGATCTTCATCCAGGTGAGCATCCCCGACCACCCACATTATGCATTGACCTGCACCTTGCACCGTGTGACAGAACTATGGGATTTGGGGCATGAACTCTTCAACTCGTCCCAAGAGACGTTTCCAGCTCACTTTGTAGGGGGGAATGCCTTCGACCCAGAAATGCTCGCTGTGGCTCCACCCGCGTCCATGCAAACGACAGAGAAACCTGATCTCAACAACCTCACTTCGCTGAATCCCTTACGTGGACATGTCTCCGCAATTGACGCAACGGCCTTCTTCCACCTGTTTACAGAGGACGAACAACTTCACATGGCCCGCGCTTTCGCTGGATTGCTCTCCGCTGAACCGGGCTCTGTCATCCTCGGAGTGCACACAGGTGCCCGGGAAAAGGGTGCTGTCCATAAAATATACAAAAACGTAGAGATCGACATGTTCGTTCATAACCCAGAGAGCTGGATTGCAATGTGGGATGGCGAAGTATTTGAAAAGGGGAAGGTGGAGGTGGAGGCAGAGCTTAGGGAGGCACCCGCTGAGGAGGGTAACGAACCATACCTGTTTTTGTACTGGTCTGTGACTAGGCTGTAAACGCTCTTCCCTCCGTGGAATCAAGCCTTCCCCCACCGGCAGTGAAGTTTCAAAGTGCACCCGCAAGACCTAAACAAGTAGGTGTGAGTTAAGGTGTCGAAGGACATCAATTGTGATTTACAGAGAGATGCGGGATACCCGCTGCTCTGCCAATGAACTCCTTCAGGCCAGATCTTAATTCGATGGAGTGGGATATCAGATGATGGCAGTAGCATGGAGTGCCAGGGTCTGTCGGGATTCCCCGGACACCTACTAGTACATATAGCACATTTCGCACATAGTGTTCATTGCCGCAGGCCACATCAGAGCTCTCTTCATCCTCTCTAGAGCGCGCGAGGCAGACGGGTTCACCGATAAATGTGTTAAGATGCTATCACTGCAAGTATATGTTTATATCTGCCAGCGTTCACTATCAACAATATATTTCTGGCCTCTGCCATACATACTACTTATAAGTAATTTATAAAGTGAATCAGAGTCGTTTGTGGCCTAGGTAGCGTTATGGGTGCATTGTTAAATAGTTGATTTCGATATTTCATCACCATCACCTGTCCTACTCGGCCCATACGAGAGTAACTTGCCATGGTCAAGTTCAACTACCCACCGCCACGATGCCACGTATAAAATAGCCTACTATAGGAGCGTTACGGAATCATCCCAGCGCGAAAATAAAGTTCAGCTTCCGCCACTACTAGTATCATGACGAGATTCTGCATCAACTTGAACTTCTACTTCATGCTGGCATAGTATGATATGATGACACGATGGCTGATGATCCATTTGCCCTATGTACTTGGGACTCGGACTATGGAACATTTCGTTCGTATATCTCTTGCGAACAAAAACACTTTGCAAGTATACGGTATTACATTGCCATGTTAATTCAACTGCTAACAGTTTTCTTGTCTGCTTTCAGAACACCACTAAAGACTTCTCTAAATCCCATCCCATATTCTGCAGCCCAGGCTTGACGACATGCGATATCATCGCATCAGGCCCACACGCCAGAATAAGTCCATGGCCAGAAGGCTCAGGCATGTGCTCCGCCAGTAACACGTCATTGAGTCGCCCAACGCTGTATGGCCATCCCTCAGGGGCGATGCTAAGCGTATAGTGCAGTTTGAAATGTTCTCTGCTGTGTGTTACGGACAATGCGTCAAGCTCTTCTCTGCAGAGGATGTCCTTCTCTGTCTTGTTCGCACTGATCAACCACACCCGGGTTTCAATTTCGGTGTTCTGGAGAATACTACGCAACACCTGTAGAATGGGTGTGATACCTGCGCGGTATTATTTTAGCATCGCACGTTGACGTCACATACAAAGACATACCGCTTCCGCCGCAAATCATGCCGACTTCCTTAACTGCTATTCTTACTCCTTTCCATAGTGCAGTGCTTGGTCCGTCCCAGATAAAGGACCCTAGTGGCCCTTTGAGTTCCACGCTATCTCCGATACGTAGTTGATGGAAGCCGGTGGTCATCTTCCCTCCAGTAGGGATCAACGCAGAAGGAAGATACAATCTAATGCAGATCAGTCAAGAGATGTCCTGAGGGACAATACGCACTTAATGAGGAAGTCGATGAAGCCCACTGAACCTTGTTGCGAAACCGGAGTATATGCCCTCTGTACCATTTCCCAAGTATCATGCCGACGCAAACGCACGAAAACATGTTGTCCTACAGGCAGACCTAGTGGTTGGTCTGGATTGGGCAATTCGAAGCGATACAGGTAAGAATCGTGGTTGATCTGCTTGATGTCACATAATCTGACACTCTTCCACCTGTTGCGCTCCAAGAAGTCCCCATCTGGTTGCGTTATAGTTGTAGCGGGTGATTCTGGATCTATGCTTGCTGCGAGGGTACCAATGTGGTACTGCGGGCGGTGTTCAATGATTATTATGTGGCCAAAACATCAGAAGACTCACTTCAGCCAATTTTGTTTTCCCTTCGGCGGAATGTATGGCGAAGAAATCTTCGGAGGCATCTTCGCCAGCCACGAGCAATATGGAATCGCCTCCTCCGGGATGATCTTGAAGGAAGGGAGTTCCATCATAAACCTCGCCGTTGACGACAAACCATGGTTGCTGGCGATTTTGTGCTTTGAGCTCTGCCAAGGTGATTATCCGGTTTATGCCAGGCTTGGTCAAGCAGACATCGTCTGATGGAGGCTTTGGTACGCGAGGCGCGAGATCTTTTCCCTTGTCAGAGAAGACAGGCTTTGTAACGTTTTCCCCAGCCGCTTTCATGCGCTGATATCGTACCATCAGTTCTTGTTTTTTTGGACAACATTTGAGCATCACCTCCATCCATCCTCCAGGTATTGTCCCAGGGAGCGTTGGATGCTCAAATTGCAAGACGGTTTTTCCGTCGTCGTTGACAGTTTTGTGAATTGCAACGCGATACCACCTGACAGGACCTCGCACCAAGGATCACATTGCTATGCTTTGTCAAGACCTACCAGTTGTTCATCATGCCAAGTGCATGCCAATACCTGTTAATAGTTGGTGTAAGTGGAGCTTCACACGCTGTGAAATTGGGTTACATGTCTCTTTGTTGAAACCCTAGCGCCTCGTCCATAGCTCTAACCATCACGGCATCACAGCCCGCTAGTATGTCATGTGGAACATCGAATGTCCAGAAGCACCAGCAGCTGTGCGTTATATAAGTGTTTTCCTTCGCAATAGTAACACGCCCATTACTCACAAGGAAGTATCACGCTCCGTCAAATCGAGAGACCCATACACCGGGTCTCGGTGGCAAGCTTCTCTGAACAAGTCCTCAGGATATTTGCTTGTCAACGCAAGATTTAAAAAGGGATCGAGTTCTGGAGCGTATAAACGCACATGCTCGCCAATATCCATGTCTCTCCCTCGTTGAGTGAAACCTCGGCTCGGGTCACCCTACGGCCACCACCTGCATATGCATATCCTTGAATGGGATATGATGCAATGGCATTTGATGTCTTATCGATATAAAGCTTCTCATTATGGTCTGGTTTCGCGATCGCACTATTAACATTTAGCTCGCTGAAAAGTCTTGCTCAGTATAAGGTACATAAGCAAGAGAATTTGACCAACGTGATGATATATCTAAAATGTCACCCATTTGGTGGGTTATCTTGTCATGCAATACCACAAGCATCAGGCTAACCTCGGGTCATACCACCAATGCTTCTCAGCGCGGGCTTGGTCAGGCATTACTTGTGTTGGCAGCATCTTGTTGTCCTATGTCGCCGACACGTCATGTCAGAATAGTTTATTTAAGTAAGTCCTTGCACATACCCAGAAATGCAACTGCGTGAACAAAATATCAGTTTGTCACCTGATCTAATGCATAATGTCTAGCTCACATGGTGTTGACTTTCACGATCACTTATTTCAATACGTCTCAGCCACTGCGAGGCACTTAGATGTTTGCAGGTTCGTTGGCATCACGCAGTACATTACCTTAACAGATCGCCCACCAATTTGTCCAGGCACAATGATGCGCACGGGGAAGCCATGGTCTGGCTCCAACGGTAGACCATTCATTGCCCAAGCTATAGGTACGAGGTCAGGAAAGGTCTCAGGCTGTGAGTCATTTCGGTAACTTGCAAATAAGCATGCCCTTGTCTTTACTGCGAGCCCAAGACAGTCTCTGTGATGTTCCGTAGGGCCCATTCGGAAGTCTGTCCCCCCCTTCGAAGACAACATGCTTTGCTTCTCTACAAATTGGCCTCACGTGATCCAACACATCTGCCAGGTAGACGCCCGTCCAAAGGGCTGTTGATACTACATATCGATATCCGTGAGGACTATCCAAGTCGGACTCTATGAGCCAAGGTCTCACCTCCCGCTGCTCCCCAATTGAAGCCTAAGGTCTTGCGGACAACATTCTGTTCTTTCCGTCTGTTACCAGCGCAGACAAGAGTCACAGGAAGGGTGACAACAGGAAACTTTTCTTGAAGCTCCGTCAGGGTGAACGTAACCTCTCGTTCCACAAGACCGTGCACGCGGATGGTCCACTTAGCGACCATATCTTGGTTAACCTGTGGCACTGCACCATGGTTTCGTACAAAGTGCAAGTGAGCTGGAGTCAAAAATCCCTATGAAGACTCAGTATGCTCCCTCGTATAGTTACATAAAGCGCCTACGGCCTCGAATAAAACGCCGAGTCGCGCCTCGGAGTTAAAGGGATGTTTTCCCGTCAGTCGCACGAGTTCGGGATTCTGGGTGCGAAAGGTAAAAATCTCGTCAATAATTGCACAGATTATCATCAAACTGCCGTCCTACACGGTTGATCCAGTTATCTGGCGTCTCGAGGTCCTGGCGGACGTGGATGTCAGCCTAATGGTGTACAGTGGAAACTAGCCTCAAGCGCCACCTGTTCAGCTACTTTTGTTGGGGTCGCGTTGTTTGGCAGCTGCGGAAGGTACTGGGGAAGTTGGGGACCATTTCTTTCATACTGCTCCAGAGACACGGAGGAAAGTGACACAGGGAGTCCGACACCTTGAACTTTCTGGTAAGTGGGATCCGCGGAGCCTCCTCCCGTAAATGAATAATCAGTAAAGGGAATGGGAGGTGTGGCACCGACACTAGAATCAAATTCGCTAGACGAGCTATCTGATCCGAGAGGTGAGCTGGAAGCCGTCGAAATTTGTCGAGCAGCCAAATGTCCAGCGAACATGGTTCTAATCTCCTAAGAGCGGCAGAAGGGAAAATTTTTGAGATGCACCCCCGTTACACCCACCGTCAGATCTATCACTTTAATAACATTGTCTAGTTGTGTGGTAGAGACACAAATATTTTTGTGGACAGCATTTATGAATCCGTCTGTCGTCCTGCTCAGCGTGGTGGTCCTTGGGGTCCTTTACGTTAAATTTGAGATTAGTGTAACGTTATCCTTATCGCACAGAACTCAAATCTTGTGACAGGCTGCTCCAAACGATGGCGACATCGAGAGATTTATGTAAGATTTGGCTTCTTTGTCGCGTGACTATTTTCTCACTAACATTCTAGTCTGCCTCTGATGTCAGGCTCAGGAGTCCTTTGGCATCGTGACAGGCACACAGGCCTCGTGGTGAATTATCGAGTAGCTATTACCAACTAGAGTGGAGTCTGGCAGCTGCCAAGAATCAGGGTTCTCGGATTCCAAGACACATTGATAATTGGACGATAAGAGATACATACTATTTGACGCGAGGTGTTGTCAGTTAAACCGGGAAAAATAGCTAATCACTGCTCCTGCCCTGCATTGTCTATCATAATCGAGGTACACGAACCACCGAGAGCAAAGAGTTCACGCACTGAGTCACGTGCCTCAGGAGTCAGTACTCATCACATAAGACTGAAAAAAATACTTACAATTGCAACGATACCAGAAATCCAAAAGGCTCTGCCTGCAGGAGACGGTTGAAAGCGGAATATAATCGCGAAGATTATTCCTCCGAGATTGCCCATAGCACCTACAATTCCGCTCTGAATATGTATGGTTATTTCTCTTCACCACATCAATGGATGAGATACTGACCATAAATCCGTTCGAGTCTGGGCCGGAAACAGTTAATCTTCACGGGAATTCAAAATATAGTATACTGGAGACTCACTGGGGTTACAATGTGGGACAAGGGAGAAATTGACTCCATTGGTGATCTCGTTAAAGATGGCGAGAATGACGAAAATCACAATGATAATTGTCACTAGTGCCGTTGCCGTCAAACTATCAGTAATTACATTATTGTTCAAAACTCACAGGACGGATGGGTGTGATTGTCAATGTACAGGCCAAGGCCAAGAGACAGAAACCCTTGAGCGACCCCACAAGCGATTGTAAGGTACTTCTTGCCAGGAACCTGCAGCAAGTTCTACAAATCAATCCATAAGGCACCATTAACGCAACTTACGCCATATCGGAGATATATGAGATCTCCAAAATATCCACCTGGGACGAGGGGTAATGTCACATTCAGATAGCTTGACTTGAAGGATGGTCTAACCTAATGGGCGCGAAAACACGTTGAGGAGACCGTATACGCCCGCAATCTGAGGAAATTTATCAGATAAGGGAAACAATGACACCACATGACACTCACATAACCGGCTTTTGTCTGCCCAAAAGTGGGAGACTTAAGCAGCGTATACAAAACATTAGCCAAGTTGGCATCGATAGCAAGCTCGTAGCCGAAAGTCGTCGCATAGGATAATGCGGGTAGCCAAGTCAGGGGGCTTGCGAGGATTTGGTATGCAAGGTGCAGGGTAAGTGGCTTGTTGATGGCAGTATCCAACTCCGAAACTATGCAAATTACTTGACGGTCAGAGAACAAGCAGACAAAGAAGAACATTACTGACTCTCATTTACAGCAACAACAGTAGTCTGGACATTTTTTCCACCCTCGTTTTCGATGTCGTTAGCCTTATCGGTACTTGCATCTTTGGTATTGAAGTCGCTTGCGCAATCATCCGAATGAGAAAGTGTAGCCGCGACAGCCTTGTGGCGATCGCTCCATTTGCCCGCAGGATGGTCGGTACCAAAGATCAGAGTGGCAGCAGCAACAGAAAGGAGAATTGGCACAGGCACGATTGCAAATGCCGCACGCCAGGCAACATGCGGGGTCAAACCATCAGCGACTAACTGATTGAAGAGAGCAATCATAATGATAAACGTGAAGCCACCGCCTGAATTACCCCAACCTCCGCCTAAAGCGTTAGCTGTGAATTGAACTCGATCAGAATACACAAACATGGCAAAGGCTTCCAATCGAGTCTTACCTGAACCAACGACAGATTTATCAAAGAAGGCGGTATTCCAGGCTTGACAAGAGACGAATGTGCCACCGAGAATTCCAATAAAGAAACGGACGATATAGAGATCATTAGCAGTCGACACGGTCCCAGCAAGGCCAGACGGGATCGCCCCAATGATGAGAAGACCAGCCATCACTTTGCGAGGCCCATATCCTGCAATTATAATCAGATACATGAATGAGAGGAGTTTCACTAATTGTATATTCACTATCGACGAGGGGTCCCGAGATAACTCGCACAATAAGAGTGGAACACAACGAAACAATATTGGAATTTCCTGAAAACAGGGGAGTGAGAATCAAACTGACGCTCCGCTTCAATTTAGAATTATGCGAACATACCGATTTGCGCAGACGTTAGCTTCAAGTCTGTCTTGATGGCATCTGGAATGAGGGGGGAGAACGCAAACCAAGATAAACTGACCAAGAACACATTCAGCGACTAACGCGCGAAACATAAGGCGGGACCAATTCACAATGCAACAAAAAATCCAAGCCACGACCTGCATATCAGCGAGTAAAATATGACTCTGGAGACATTGTCTGAGAAGAAACATACAGGTGGAAATTACGGGAGTAATGATTGTTCAAGGATAAAATAGGAACTGTGGAACACTTTTTGTTGATAGGGTTGATCACTGGATGGCGCAAGCTATACCAAGCACTGATGCCAGAATGATGGGTCGGGGAAGACTCGGACATGGCAGGCAGGAAGCGCAGTGCACAAGACAGTCTCAGGCTGCAGGGTATTAGAACTACCAGAGGCTCCCTTTATGTATTGAAGGATATCGACTGCAGTGTTACATCCTCAGCCAACAATTGACAATGCCAAGGACTCGGATAAATTACAGCGACAGATAAGGAATAACTGTAACGGCTGTAACGGGGTCGACTTCTTATGTTGCCCTGGGGCCTGCCAACTTGAACTCAAAGCTTAGTGTGGAAACGTGCTTCCGAGCTAGACCCACAGCGTGTAAGTATACTACATTGAGTCAGTATTAGTTGTGTGACTAGGAAGGAATGGACGTACCCTCAGTCTCGCGTGTAGAAAGA
>Ga0153978_1000205_pt1 | contig 14661 bp, 16 predicted proteins | sample TSGA062MetaG_FD_104749 | JGI IMG/M metagenome (GOLD analysis project Ga0153978, IMG submission 104749) | Attine ant fungus gardens microbial communities from Georgia, USA - TSGA062 MetaG | ecosystem: Host-associated > Fungi > Mycelium > Unclassified | place: USA: Georgia, Yuchi Wildlife...
ATTAGGCTTCAAGCAGATCTGCGTGCAACAGGTGAATCACGCAGCTGTGTTGGTAGTAATTGATTCTCACGGCAGACAGGAGTCTTTGGCTGCAACCTATGGCGCGGGTATCAGTACCGCGTGTGTTGTCGACATTGGTGCCGTCACCTCCAGTATAGCATGCGTGGACGAAGGGTTGGTTATCTCTGATTCTAGGCAAGGCATATATTTTAATAACAAAGCTCCCTACTAATCCTTCTGTAGAGTCACACTCAGTATGGGTGGAGACGATATTACGGAATTCTTATATGTTCTTTTAGAGCGGATAAAATTCCCCTATCGTGACATCAATCTTGCGCAGTCGTATGACTGGGCTATCATGGAGGATTTGAAGGCACGATTGTGCACACTAGCGGAGGTAAGCCATTCGCGGTTGTTAACTTTGTCACTCTCAGTGTTGTAGGGTGATGTTGCCCTCAATCTGTACGACTTTGTAGTTCGGAAACCTGGTAAGCCTGCGGAAAAATATGGCTTGCGGGCATATGACGAGATAATACTTGCGCCCATGGTGGGTGTCACTAATAACAGCCTTCATCAGTCTAACCACCGCCTGTACATAGTGCATATTCGAGCCCCGAGTGATTGAGTTCGACAGAAAGCACATTGGTCTGCGTTCCATACCCCATCTGGACGTAACGGAAGAAATAATAGAACATCCGACTGACCATGTGGTATGTATTCCTCCCTGTGTCCATGACGAGATTCCTTCACGTCATACCACCAGACTCAAGCGATGATCATATCGACGCAACATTTACTTCCCCCGCCTTCTGTGGCTCCGACAGATGTTGATCACTCTCCAACCCCTGTCGTCAGTCAACCGCAGGATGGTATGTATAATTTTATTTCTTGATGCACCTGTATTCACAAACCGAGGAAGAGACAGTCACAGGCATAGAGAATGGCGGAAAACAAGAACAGCAAGATGCATCTCTGCCATCGACCGCCCATGCGACGCCACCTCCGATCGCAGAATCATCAGCGCAATCCACTACAGGAGCCCTAGAGGCTGTGTCCAATGACGCGCCGATGGATGTAATTGATGTGGAGGGTGATGGAAAACCATCTTCTTTACCTGCACCCCCTCAGCATCAACTACCACAACAACCTTCCGTGCCAACCGCCTCGAGTTACGGTGGTTTGGGTATTGACGTCTGTTTTGAAGCAAGTAAACTTCCTCTCGATGTTGCCATCTTCAACAGCGCTCGGGCATCTGGGGGCGATGATAAGATTCGCAAGCACCTTCAGGCCGTTCTTGTTATTGGAGGAAGCGCTTTAATACCCGGAATGGCTCACGCTTTGGAGAGCAGGTGAGTCATGAAAGTTGCTCATACCATCTGGTTTTTAAACCGTAACGCATCAAGATTGCAAGCAATTGCAACTCCACTGGTCCCCGGCATGGATAAGGTGCAGATAATTCCCCCTCCAAAAGAAGTCGACCCTCGTGTGTTGGCTTGGAAAGGTGCCGCAGTCCTTGGTAAAATGGACTCGGTCTCAGATCTCTGGCTAACGCCCATAGATTGGGTATGTGCTAGTTCATTACATTAGTGATTCTATCTCACCACTGTTCAGGATATTCTAGGTATGCGTGGGTTGAGAGAGCGTTGTTTTTATCTGTAGTTTCATGAATGTCGTCGTCGGACTGCCAAGGTGTAGGTCGCTGCTGTTTGAAAGCACCATATATCAAGCCCATTGTACTTTCGTTAACTATTTCTATGGGCTCGCTACATCATTCCCGGTCTGTAGCTCATTTTGAGCCTTGTCCAGTCAAGTAGCGGCCGTTCCAAAATTTCTCCAGTCTTGAGGTTTTACGAATTCACCTAGAGTCACCATCCAATGTCCAACTATATTTATAACGGGTACACCAATATTCCAGATGGTTGTTTGTGGAGTATTGTACTTTTTCTTTCGAAGTTCTATTCTTGCTGAGCCAGCATGTCTATCTTCCTCAGGCAATGAGTGAGCTGATCTCGTAACTCGTTCAAGAGGTACTGCTCATTATATTATTATCAGTTATCTTTTTATTGAACCGAAACGCGGAACGTTATCAAGAGTTGTAAAATAGAGGATCCAAGCCCATGAAATGGAACACACTATGCCTCATGCCAGCTACCACAAATGCGATATAATCGGGAGAATAATTACTAACCATTTGGAAATGCGAGTGGCGTAGAATTTCGAAAGCCCATCAGGCATATCAGATAATCACAGTGCCTCGGGTTCGAGCAATATGCGCACAGGGTCCTTTATACGGCCAAACTAGTATGAATCCGTTTGCGATTGGATAACAATGGCTCACATGATGATAGCACACTTGTTCATAAATTAAGTTGTGGCTTTCAGCTGCAGTTTGCATGATACAGAACATATATATATATCTTTTGAGTTGCACTCTACTATCCGCTAACCATTCTTTGGATCTTTTGAGTCAGATCAGGGCGGTCTCTCCCCTTTGAGATGCAGCCGCGAACAGTCGGTCTAGCCATTGGAGGTACAGTCGAAACTCCTTTCCGTTTAGGATTAGTCCATGTGGCTGAAATAAATTTCAGCTTCCCGATTCGAGCCGCGGCGGACCGGTACTATCTGCGCAGTCCTTGCCGCGATTGTACCGCGCTGCATGTAGTTACTCTACTCTACATCTTCTCTGCCTTCCGTTGCAAACCGGCCGGCTTTCGTTGCATCCGGCGCGTCGTAGTAGCGCAGTCATATGCAAGTGGGTCACATTTGCAATCTAGTGCCAATTTTAGGATAGCCGGTGCTTTATCGAGCTTCTCGGGCATTCATTGCCACTTACACCCTACGCCATGTGGTGTCAATTTGACCGCTGTCTACGGCGCTCCTCGATGACATGAAATACTCTGTTCGTCGTCAAGATTCCAAGAGGTCGTGTTTGAAAAGTGAACCCGTTTTAGGAAGGTCTTGTGGTTTGAGTTGCTGGGCCACTCCGAGTCTTGCCATTTACACTGTGGCAGGGCCACTTTCTCTTTGCACCCACATGGAGATATTGACCACGTCCATTTGTCTACTCCTTGATGATGAAGCTCTTTATCAGGTGAATCGGCATCATAATCGCATTTGTTGACAGTGATTGTGACAACATTTCGTCACACTTCTTCTGTCCCAATTAGGAATTTCATGACCTCATGGCCAGCATGAAGCATTTGCGGCATCAACGTACATTCTTGATCAACTTATGCTCGGGAGAAGACGAGAGGCTGAAGTGACTCGCAGTGTGGTTCAATCTTGTCGAATTGAACCCTATTTACAGCAAGCTTCGAAATCCAAACGGATCATGATCGTGCGTTCGATGCCGCCTCGCCCGCCGTTGTTTTCGGGCGTTACCAAATTTCTGTCAACGCTGGGCCGACTGCGGAACCTTGAATATCGTTTGCGTTTTACTTCAGGATGCTTTGGACAATCAATCGTCTTAAGGGTTTCTTCGAGATGACACACCCCCGTGCGCACTAGTGCCTGATCTTCGGCCTCGTTCGGTGGCGATTTGGTCGTCAATAACTCGTCGGTGTGTGCATGGCATGCCTGCAGTCACCCTCCTACTACTTTACCGTCCCGCTGGTACGCCGTTATACACAAGTGGGCCTGTCTACGTCCTCCCCGACAACGGTGGAATCCATTGGATTTAGAGGGCTGAGAAGTGAAGAGGCTGAGGTTGGCGACCGATTCATTCTTCCATCGTGGCTTCTCCCGACTTGATTACCGCGGAGCATTTTGCAGGACCTTCTGCCGGAGAGATGTGTTATTTCCTAATTCCAGAGGTATGTACGCAACTATACCCTCTCCCCGTGCCGTTGATCTTACGCACGTCCTGTTAAATGACCGGGTGTGGTTGAAATCAAGTTGCCTTGTTATCAACCGGCTCATCCCTCCGATTGTGAACGATCAAAAAGTGTCCAGTCTGGAACACTTCTGAAACTCACGATTCTCGATGAATTGTTCATTTTCCGCATTTCTCGGAACATGTGATCAGTAAGCAAAGTTAGCAATGCCATTTATCACCACTTGGAGGTCACGATCTGGGCGGGTGAACTATGATGACTGAAATTCCCATGCAAGCCCCAATGGCGATAGTCGTCTTCAGGTACGTCCAAAACGCGCTTATCATATGCCTATCACCTTCTTAGCGGCTTTAAGCAAACAGAAATCCTGCACAGGCTCGGGATTGATCATTGGTCCATATCGACGGGTCAGAGACTTGCCGACATCGAAGGCGTAGCTAAGTAATTAGCCGATGCTTTGTGCCTTGAATCAAGTAGAGCGGCGGCGGAACTCTGGAGTTACCGCATTGCTTTGAGACATTGCGCCGGCCATAATCGGTGGTGCACCGAAAGGCAACCCAAGGCGAGACATCTGATAGGGGCGCAGCTATACCCCGATGCGGATTGGCAGCGGCCAGACAAGGCCAACCAGGGAGGTGATCGAAATATGCTCCTTTAGATATCTAATCGCCGACTCTAGGGATGAGCAGAAGCCCGAAAGATTATCATCCGTCAGATTGGTAATGCATGAGATGCCAGCGCTGTATCACACTAAGCCTGTCAAGCAGGCGAATCTGAATATAAAAAATGGTGATTTATGGCTGTTCGGAAAGTGACATGTCTCTCCGCAGAAACGACAACACGACTATTGATATAGCGATCTAACGTACATATGGCAGGGCGAACTTTGGTTGTATTGCGGCTCACTGCCATGAGGAGTTACGGTCAGTGACATTGGTCGGCGATGTCTGCATCCCAACCGGAAGTAGTCTTTAAGATTAAGGATAATCATGGGGTGGCAAGTTGGCGATCACACCAAACGCCACTGACAGCCGGCACTAGTGCTAGTACTGGTATTGTAAATCGTATTGCCTCGAGACCGAGGGCGAGTGCGAGTGAATAACGTTTGGTACGTAGTGCAGTCGAGTCCCATGCGGCAGTATACCAGTATATGAGAACCTGTGCATCGTGGGCCATCATTCTGTGACAAAGCCCGGAGTGCCCATCACGGAATGATTTGAAACAATAACCAAAAGGGGAAAGAGTAGACGTAGAGGAGAGAATAGAAGATGTGATCATTGCGGGGCCGAAGGCATCGTACTACGTAGGGGCATACCTTGCACTGAAGACGGGAGTTGGGTGGGATATCTGTTGTAGACGCTAGTTGCGAGTGCTGAATGGGTTTTGGGTGAAGCGGTGTTCAAGTGGATGGCCGACAAGGCATATGTGTCGGCAATTTCGGGCGGCCCGCGGGAGTGAGTTCGGACAGCAAAAATGATATATGGGCGAGATAAATGAATTTTATTCGGGGTGCGATTGGCGCGTGACAGCCGAAAAGGGGGAAAATGTTCCTACGGAGTGGCCCAGGTTGTGGGAATTTGAAAAGAAGTAGAGTCACGGGATGTGGGATCTGAGATCTCGGTATACGCGATCAGCGCTGTCTCGACGAGAACACAGCGTGCAATGATCTGCTTGGAGACAACTGACTGGCAATCACACCCATCTTTGCGGACAGAGTACGCCCCGTCAACTCATTACATTCCGGTGCTCTGCATGCTTGATTGCTCAGCAGTTCTCTCTAACCGCGGTCGGCGCTTTCAAGTTCAAGTTGTCGTATGTTTAACTGCCACATCCTTCCCGTAACGTATATTAACTCTCCATCCATTCGGTTCATGACAAAACCATTCAATCGCTCGATCTCCCTCGAATACTCATCTTGTCCATTCCGCAAGCCTTCTTTTTCTAAGTCGGCTCACATACACACTCCGGCTAGATTCAACCTTCTTCACTTCGCATCCCATGCAGGCACCACTTCTCCTCCAACCACCACCTCTTCTCGCAATTGCCCACCAAAACCCCACGCGTCCTCGCGTTTCCCACCATTTCTCTCTCGACGACATCTCCAGTCTCATAGACCTCCCCCAACCTATGACTGTGGACGGTGATCCTGATTACTCCGATCCGTCGGTAACAAATTACACCTATACTCCGAGAACACAGTTCGACTCTACCAATTCCGCCCTCGATCATACCTTGTATGATGACCCTTCTTCTTCTCATACCCCGCAGCAGTTTAATTCACTTTCAAATTTCTCTCAATCTTCTAACCTCGCCCTTGTATCCAATGCACGCAACACCTCCCCGGATAATTCAAGCACTCGCTTTCCCTCGGGTTCTTCTTCTCCTGTCAATGATCATCCCACCACTTCGTTTCCTCAGCCTTACAGCGCTCCCCATAATCAGGACCATTTTCCTTCATCGGCAACTTCCTGTCCTCCTTTAGATATAAGCCGTTATCCTATTTCGTCGAACCTTAGTACCCGTGGAACCGATAAATACGCTCACTTGGACCAACGCCGCATGTCCGAGCCAGCCATGTTTGGCAGCGCATTAAGCAGTTACACCACGAGTTCTTCAACCGATCTAGCTTCTGCTCGATATCAACAACTGCAGCATCAATACTCCCCTTCATACTCATCACCCCGATTGTACGGCGGTTATTCCTCTTCTCTCCAGCGTACTCTCAGTACGGGCTCCGCCCGCAATCAACTCTCAGGATCGCTGTGGAGAGATCAAGATCAAATCCCAATACACCCTTACGACTCTCTCGACCTAGAAGAACCCAATTCGCCTCTCAATCCTAATTTTTCTGGTGGCGAGAGCTCCCCCACAATGAGTTTTCTTGGTATGCCCTACGGATCTCTCTCAGATGACTACGGCCCATCCCCGCCCGGCACGGGCACTTCCACCTCATCCAACGTGCCAGGCGGTCGGCATTTCATTGACGCTTCCGGCTCGAACATTGATAACAAACAATACTCGTTCGTGGCCCTCCCGGGAAACGCTGTCAAGAAGCGTCCAAGGCGACGATATGATGAGATTGAACGATTGTATCAATGCTCATGGCCTTCCTGCACTAAGGCATATGGTACTCTCAACCACTTAAATGCCCATGTTACCATGCAGAAACACGGTCCCAAGCGGAGCCCAAATGGTGAGTCGTCACTTGGCTATCTCATGCCAACCATTTAAATCGTCAAAATAACAATGCTAACTATGCGTATTGCAGAGTTTAAAGAGCTCCGCAAGCAGTGGCGTAAAAGCAAAAAAGAAGAGGCTGATGCCCGCGCTGCAGCGATGTCGAGGTCAACTCATCACTCTTATCTCCAGCGCCACGATTCGTACCCCGAGATAGATTACCGGATGCGCTCACACTCACAACAGAGTGGACACGTTGACCAGTTCACTCCTCCCACTGGGTCTCCGGAGGACATGCATGATGTTGACCTTCAGGACGTTTACGAACGCCGGCAGCAACGTTTTAATGGTCTTTTCTCTTCCGCTAGTCGCACTAGCAGTCCTGCATACACTGCAATCCACCAATCAACCACGTCCTCGCCGCACTCGGCCATAAACCGCATGCCAACCACCAATGCCCTCCTCCAAGGTTATGAACCTTCGAGCAGCAATGCAGGTCTTGACGTCTATGCTTCGTATGGCATGTATGGCAGCACGCGTCCTGGTTCGGGCCATGGAAGCGTGGAGAGCTACGAGGAAAAGTGACGGAGAGGCCTATATGATGATAAGCCGTCCTGAGAGTTGCCCTCCCCACCATTCGTTTTTCGTTGATGTTTCATCACGATGTTCCGTTCGTGTCAGGCCCTGCTTCCATTCTTTGTAATGTTGATGCTATTGACCACTACCTTACACCTATATGCATAGTTTCTATTGATTTTCCTATGTTATATTTTATTCATTCAACTACCTCCTTGCATTGATATAGGAGACCTTGGTCAAGTAATCGTGGAGAGTTGTACTTTACGGAGCATACCTCGCTATTCTAGCAATATTCACTTCAGTGCATGTATAGAACGAAAGAAATAGATTTTATAAATTTACGAGAGGTGTGGCGAGTGGAAAAGAAGTTGGTATGAGCTTCTGAATGCATATGGTATGAAGATGCTAATTATGCGAAATTTGATCATCTCCCCAACTTTGTGGGTCTGCACTAGAGTTTGGTTTCAATATGACCAGAGTTGACGATCGTCCAGCCAATTCAATTGGATGGTTTATTCGCAAGGTTGAGCAAAAGTACATAAACTTGCTAAAGCATGTTCCGGCTCGTGGGAAGTCACGTAAATACGTCCCGCACTCATCGTGATCACAGATTAGGTTCAGCACGCCGCAGGGATTCTGCCAGTGGGCTTGATTGGTGAAACATGAATGCAAAGGCGACAGCATCTCGCTTGTCTCACGATGCAGCGCAATGATTGTTTGTACCACAAATTTGACACGCTACTAGCCGATAGGGAGTGCCCGAGGTGCCCCTTCGAAGGGACAGATTGCTTCAATGCGCAGAAACGTGGCGGTGTATTGCGCCCAGCATTTTACAACCCAACTTTGTCATGTGGTCCCAACTACTTCCGCTCCACACTCGAGGCTGACAATTTATTTATGATTCAGCCTTCTAATGCCGAGAAATAAACAACATTTTTACTCGTCTTCTGCGTATCACCCCAAACCTTCGTACTCTCCTCGGTCGAAGTCAAGCCTTTTAATCGGATTGGCTGGAATGTGTGATATGTGGTGTGTCCCATCATATCGCTGTATCCTTTTGTGGGAGGACCGGTAATTATCAGAATTGTTCTTCGGAACAGGCTGGGCTCTGTCAGTACGTTATTCCACCCAAACGTGCGCAAACCACAAGGTACACGCGCCATTTCAGACAAAACGTTTTTCGCGTTATCGATAGTGCTCCTTCAAGTTGAAAACTCTCATTCACGGCCGATCCCATCTGGCGTGCGCACATGACTGTGCTTTACACCGACACGATCACAGAGCGGCTGGAGTCGAGCCTCGATCAATGATATGTCATTGCGATAACGTTCCGAAAGCTCTGCGGCAGGGTTTCGTCCTACCCATATCTCGTACTGGGGGATTTAAGACTCCCGGCGAGTCCACATGGTTTACTGCGCGCAGCAATGCACCCACATGGTTGTTGTTATAGCGCATCATGTCGATTTGATGGCATATTATCCTCTGCATTGCCTGTTGCCCTGAACACTACTAGCAGGCTAAGCACTGAATATTCGACCCTGCACTCACGTTGCGTCATGCCACAATCAAGGCTTTGCTTTAGCGGTACCATACGTACAGCTTATTTGTGCCGCGGGTACCGCATTAGTCAGTTTGAGCGGGCCATGCTCGGAGATGCGTCTGTGATTGGTATATGGTGATATGATGACGTGCCGATGAGTAGAAACCGTCGGGTCATTATGTCTCGGTGCCAATATCCTGCAATTGCTCGCCTAAGACAGAACGTACTTATGACCTGATGCTATCATGAGGCCCGGATTCGATTACGCATATATAAAAGGCTCGCAATTGTTCTCAACGACGGAAGAGGAAACATCAATGTGAAACGTCATGGCTTCGAGAAGTTTCACAGTGACCTAATTCAAGGGAAGAGAGTTGATCAGGCATACCATTGAACCGTGGTTCCCTTTCACATTCCAGAACCAGTAGAAAGCACCTCCTGCAGGGGCCCTTTGTATAGCCGTCACGTGTTCAGGGATGTTGATTATCTTGCTTCTTTGCTTCCATCGGTTCTTGAGGTTGAGGGGGCGAATATTAATTATGCGTTTCACCCCATGTATTTTTGTGTCTGACGCTCGACCGGACCACTCTACCGCTTTGGTCGATCGGAAGCCCGCGTAAACCGCGAGGAGGGGATTGTAACGTATTGCCAAGTTTGAGTCTCAGGGGATATGTGACTTATGTGCGACAATGGCCGGGCGTGATCATTGCTGGTTGGGGATGACGCGTCTCGTTTGTGATTGGACATGATTCATCGAGGATGAGACAATGCCTTTTTCATAGATAAACCAAACATACCAGACAGGCAGGAACAACGATCTGTCAAAGATAATCATCGCATATCTGCGCCGTAAATTCAGGATTAGCTGGAATAACTCACAAACAGTCCTCCAAATAGTATTACTTTCTTTTAGAGCGGGGAAACGCCTGTGAGAGGAGAAGTACAAGTGAACATGATAGCAGCTCAGGCAAGTTACGGAATCTCTGGCCGGAGCGGAGCCGCAGCTGTATGATGCTAAATAGCAACAAAAAAAGAGAGTAGATTCGATACCATTATCAGCTTAGTGTCTCTGAGTAGTAAGTACTGCGGAGACGGCAATAATAGGCAACCTTGATTGAACTTCGTTTTAATGTGTTACAACATGCTGCCCTGGACAGTCAGGACGCAAGATAGCGTTTAATGATCGTTCCTGGCTACATTCTGAGCAGACCATGTTTCAAGTCGCTAATTGCTGGGGGGGACAAAGAGGATCAACAGAATCAAACTTGCGATGGCGGATGGTCTTTTAATGGCTTGGAGATGTGAGTCCAGCCGCATCTATCACACCACCGCGAAAAAGAGTACTGGTGGAGCTGCGACAAAATATGCTGTTATGAGTCTTAGGGGCATGAAGCAGACGAGGAAGAGGCCTGGGACCGAGTCCGGCTAGCAACCCCCAAGTGCCGCAATGTGACATACAAGTCAACCCCCCGCTTCACAACAATGTCAACTGTGACATCACCGCAGTCCAGCGCCCAGTGATGACTGCGGTCTTTGACTGACCGGTCGGAGTTCAGACTGTGCTCATTCACCCCAGAATGACTGTACTCTCTGATCTACCTGTTGAGGTTTTGCTGGATAACTTATTGCCTTGGCTTGCTATCCCAGATCTTATCCATCTTGGAAGAACGAATCGCTTCTTTGCGCGATTGTGCAACGATGACACATTTTGGAAGAGACGATTGCAAGCTGACTTCAACTTTACAGACGAGAGGACCGCCCGCATCAATGGATGGAAGCAGATCTATAGAGGCTTGAGTAGCCCAAAGACTTTCGTCTGGGGGTAAGCATCATCCAATTCTTCCGCCACTCTTCCGCATAACTAAATCACTCCATCTAGTGAGGCTTCAAAGGGAAGATTGGGATTGAGCAGTATTCCATATTCAAGTGTTAGAGATGTCGCATTCCCAGTTGAGCTAAAGATCGGATCAGGCGCGCGTATTGTCAGCCTTTCAGCTGCTGGAATGTATGCTATCTTTTGAGCGGTTCAGGCGGAGTCGTTCATGTAACTTCAAAAGGTCATTCTTTGCACTGGACTCTGTTGGCAATGTATACGTCTGGGGTGAGTGCCCCGATAGTTCCAGGTACTGAAACTAATACTAATATTGTGCCCAGGAACTTTGGATGGCACCACTTTTGCTCTACAACAGGATGGATATTCTGAACCTGGAAAACCAGCCAAGACACCATTAAAGCTTGATATGCCTTCTCCCATGAGAAGTATCAGGTTTGCTATTTCCATCGATTGAGCAAAAGACTTGCTCAGATCTGTTAGCTGTGGACGGTTGCATGCTACAACGCTGGACGATCAACATCGTGTTTGGACCTTCTTAAGCTGGGGTCGTCCATTCAGGCTCGACAGCCCTGCTCTCAATGCGACTTCATCTGATTCTACCCCTGTACAAATTCAGTCTGGCTGGCACTTTTCATCAGTCCTCACCATGTCTGGTGATGTCTATGTCTGGTGGCCATGGATTGCGCCACTAAAGGATGCTATCCATGCACAGAATGGAATTATGAATGATGCGGGTTTAAAAGCTCACGCTACAGCGGAAGGCGTTATCCCTTGCTCGACGTGGGAGCTACAACACGAACCCACAATGTTACCTCCATTGCCTCAGTTACCACAGTTATCCTCGTTGTCGGCCGAACCCGTGAAACTTGTTAAGATTGCAGCCTTGGAAAGTCAACTTATCGGCTTGACCAATCATGGTCATGTTCTTAAAATATCCGTTGACAGTGCCCTTCGGCTAGGCAGATGGGAATATGTATGTCAATGTCATCTGTATAAAAAAATCTCATGTCTAATGCATGTTTAGCTTCCCAACTTTTCTGAAACTGGGATGATTCAACAGCACCCCACATATACTTCTCCTCAACTGAAACCCCCGCAGAGTTTGCGGATATCTCATGTAATAACTTGGTCAGATTTCGACCATTCTGCTTTGGCTGAAATTTCATGCAGATCTCGGCGCAATTTCAAACATTTGTTGCCTATTCTCCCGGTTCTAGCTCTGTGGTTCTTTTGGGTTCTCACGACACAAATGCTGATTCGACACCTTCAATTCTCCCTGCACTTCAAAACAAAGACGTTATCTCTGTGGTTCTTGGAGACTACCATTACGGCGCTCTTACATCGACCGGGAAACTTTTAACATGGGGTAGATATTCTCGAGGGGCACTCGGCCTTGGCGACCCTGGAGTTATTCCGCCCGGTCAGCCAGGGGGTTATGCCACTGAACAACAGCGAATAGCTGCGGCCACTAATGGCGGTCCGTATCCACCGGACGTGTCCGAGCCCGCGGAAGTCAGCTTTGTACCAGCACGGAGGGAGAATATGTTTTGTTTCGCTGTAACAGCCGCCGGGTGGCATATGGGAGCTCTCGTTATGGATTTACAAGTGAGAGTTCGGCTTGAATTTGCCTTTTTTTTCGAGGCCTTCTGCTGACCTTTATCATGATAAAAATAGCCAAATGACCAAATAGATAACGACGAAGACGAAGATGAAGGCCCTTCGATGCCTGGACGGTTTCCCCAGAGTCATGGAACCCATGGGTCCCCACGCGACTATCCTCATGATCCAAATCAGTGGGGTCTACGTGGGACGCCATTTCGAATTGGGTTTGCGGGCAGGGGCATCTTCAGAGGTGGACTTCAAGGCCAAGGCCGAGGCCGTGGTTTTTGAACGTAGCGACTTTGTGGCGGCCGAGCTTATAAGAATAGATGAGTAATTTATGGACCGACGACATCAACATGTAATGTTCCAATGATCTAATTTGTCACATCGCTATAATCCAGGACTTGAATTCTCATGGGCAATTTGAGTTACCTCGAGCAAGTAATGTTACCCGTTTTCCTGTCCCACTTGCGTCATATGCTGAACAAAAAGCTCATTTCCGTGGAAAGGAGATAAACATCATGAGAACTCTTCCACGAACCCACCACCGTGAACTGGTATATTCGAATCCGTAACGGAGTCCCGGACATATATTAATCTAGATGGAACTCCAACAAACACTCAATCAACATGGCATCTCCAATCATTTTCTACGACATCCCCTCCACCCTACCGAAAAATGCATGGTCCCCAAACACCTGGAAGACCCGGTATGCGCTTTGTGTTAACGATCCTTCAGCCACACCTTAACATATGATAGATATGCATTGAACATCAAGGGCGTTCCGTACCAGACCGTGTGGGTCGAATACCCTGACATCGAAGCTCTTGCCAAGAAAATCGGGGCTCCCGCCACAGGCAAGAAGAGCGATGGCAGCCCATCTTATACCCTCCCCATCATCAATGACCCAAACACAGGCAAGGTTGTTTCTGACTCCTTCCTTATCGCCGAATACCTCGACGCCACTTACCCCAGCGGAAACACCCTGTTCCCTCCCGGCACAAAGCCTTTGATTGAAGCGTTTGAGGCGGGCGTCGTGGGAGGTATCGGCGCCATCCTCCCCCTCCAACTCGCTCTCAGCTGCGCTATCTTGAATCCTTCCAGCGAGAAGTACTTCAGGACAACCAGAGAGGCGTCGTTTGGAAAGAAGATCGAGGAGTTTTCTCCTGCGGGTGCCCAGCGCGACGCTGACTGGGCAAAGGGCAAGGAGGGGCTTGCTAAGGTAGACGGTTGGCTCGCAAAGAGCGGGGGAGGGAAGTTTGTCATGGGAGACACCATCTCGTACGCAGATGGTATCCTTGGGGGTTGGATGACTTGGATCAAGATTACGAACGAAGGCACCACGGCAGGGCAAGACTTCGCTACCTGGCACGGAGGAAGGTGGAGCACCTATCTTGCCAACTTGCGACCCTTCGCGGCGGTTTTGTAGTCGCTACTCATGCTTAACTAGAAGTAGATACTAGTAGGTTCTGTATGTGTCGACAAGCGTAAGCCTTACTCTGTGGGGGAAAAGAACTACAATTACGCAGTACTCAGTCGTATCGTTTTTCATCAGGGCTACATGAGATTATATTGTCAGGAACTCCGATGTTGGACATGCGTCTGCTAGTGTTGCTTACCTTGGTCTAGAGCGTTCGTGACGGTGAAACACGTAGTGAACTGAAACTCACCGAGCGCGGCAGGCGATCACACTTCAAAAGTTAAGTCAGCTGAATTTAGCCGACGAGAAACAAAACAAAAAAAAGTAAAAGTAAGGGCCTGGCCGGGAATTGAACCCGGGACCTCCTCGAAATTACAACTCGAAACCCTAACAAGGAATCATACTACTAGACCACCAGGCCGTGGAATCAGACGGATTGATGTGTAGAAAAGTGGGGATGGCAGACAGGTACATCAGAAAATAAAGAATAAGGAATAGATGTTTAAAACAGAGACCAGGTACGAGGCGGGTACTTGTGTAATCTATTTAAACTTGAAAATATTTCGAAGGGGTGTAGAATGACGGTGCTTGGATGTGGCACCGCCTTTTTCAATTCTACGATCTTCCTCCCTCATCGTCGACCAAGGCCTGCGAGCATGGCCCTGGGTGAGTGCA
>Ga0153978_1000208_pt1 | contig 14605 bp, 18 predicted proteins | sample TSGA062MetaG_FD_104749 | JGI IMG/M metagenome (GOLD analysis project Ga0153978, IMG submission 104749) | Attine ant fungus gardens microbial communities from Georgia, USA - TSGA062 MetaG | ecosystem: Host-associated > Fungi > Mycelium > Unclassified | place: USA: Georgia, Yuchi Wildlife...
CCTCTGAAAATTCCTGGGGATCGTACTGCTGCACGCCAGCGGGATGAGACATTACTGGTAATTATGGTAAGATAGGCTGGGGAATAGTAATTGTGGAGATGATTTTCTGTGCGCAACTTGATGCTAGCTTATGTTGGACTACTAGCATGTGCAGTTTCGTCACTTACAAGTAACGCGCCGCGTCCAATGCAAACAGACGCACATATACTCACGTGAGTTGATATTTACACGAAGTCGCCTGGGTCATGAATATTTGATACATGTTCGCTGAATTGCGCACTATCATATGTAAACTCTCGGGACATCTACATCTTCCACTATCCTGACCTCCTCCTTATCTCGTTGAGACCTTTCAGCCAGGCCAGTCTCCAATCCCACACCCCCACTGCGCACTAGCCCAACTTTCACTTTCTTCATTTTTCCACCATGATCGGAGGAGGGCACTGCATACCCACTGAGGCACGAGACTAAGCCCAATCTCCCTTCTTCGTCAGAACCAGATGCGGGTATGACTTGGACAATCGCCAGTGTTTCAACGCTGTGCACCTCGATTGTGCCGTTTGGCAGAAGAGCGGTTAGGAAAGGATAGTCGAGGCCTACGCAAATTCATTAGTCCCGACGTTTCACGAAGGAAGATTAAAAACAAAACGAATCACAAAATGGAAGAAATAAATGCCAACGATGAAGAACAGATAAATGTCAAAGCGGTGGCAAGGTGAGCAGACCGATTCCACTTAAAAGATATATCACTTACACACAGATAGCGGATACGCAGGCCACTCAAGTGTGCCACGGACGGCTTCACCCTCACCAGTAATGAACACGCCCAGTGTATTTACACCCGTCCAGCTCAGGATCAGGAATTCAGATGGAGATACCACGACAATGTGTGGTTTAATCGCGCTTTCGGCCGGGAACGCAGGGTCAGCAAGCAATTGGTTGATGCCTGAGTCTACTTACCTTCCTGTGCCCGCAACTTGGTTTAGCGGAAGCAACTCATACATCTGCGCGCCCACAAGATCGACCATACAGTAAACATCTGCGCCTGCAATGCATAGGTGGCGACCTGAACGCCGAGCGCAGAGGACTCCAGATCTGCAGGCAATTTCCTGCAGGTAGATTGAGGTGAAAACAGTAAATAGAACGATGTAAACAACTAACCCTCTGGTAGCTCAACTTATCCTCGTTCAAGCTATACATTGCAATAGTGCTGCGCTTTATCACGCAGAGGTCAATTGGGTCGTTCTTCACTCGCTCGGTTGTAAGACTTTGTGACATGGAAGCCGTAGTAGTAAGGAAAGTTGCAGGTGGACGTTGAAGATGATTGTGGTCAACTGCGAAAGCCTCGACATGTCGAATGGGTTTAATGTTCGAGGCGAGGTTGAGCGCAGGGAGGGTATATATGAATATCTGGCGATCTACAGAGATACATCAGCGCGTTGCTTAGATATTGAATGTACAATATTCAAAGGACAACACGGGACAACACGGTCTAATGTTGCGACGTGTCTTCACGACAGTAGTACACACTGAACAAGGTAATCCAAGACATAAGGAGATTGCTACACACCGCACAAGATCAACGCCCTTGCAATGCAAGGTACGAGGATGAGCTCGTCAATACGCTTGTTCAAAGGGGTGCTCTGCTGCGAGATGAGAGCATACACATCTAACTGGGACTATGTCAGCGTAGTATGGAAAAGTGAGAAAGAAGTGGATGAAGTCCACAAAAATGGATGTGAGTAACACCTAGGAGAAAGGAAGAAAGAGATATACGAAGAACAGCAAAGGAGAAGAGAGCTATATGTAGTGGTACTGACCCTGGCGGAATCCGCGTCTGGATGAAGGGCAAAGCGCAGGAGCTCGCCGTTCGAGCAACCCACGTATATTTCAGAGCCTGTTACGGTACTTGACGTTAGCACCAGTTCCCTCCTTTAATGATATACATGACACAAGCCACGATTGTCCACGCACCAAAGGCCTGTGCGCAAGTGACGCTCCCTGCAGTGATACTAGGGATGAGTGACTGCAGGACATACGGTGGCACCTCCAGCGGGTTGGCCATGTCGCTGTGTCCAACTTGTTGTAATTGTTGCGTTGTTTCCCACGCCATTATACCCTTGCCTTGGCTGAGCAGATCAAGTTCCAGCAGTGTCCATTCTTTTATTACGGCGAGAGGTACTTCCAAGGACTGGTCATCTGTGCGCATTATTCACCAATCGACGTTGAAATGACCGTTGACTGACGGACCATCGTCAGACACACTCAACAAGTTTAATGTCCTCTGACTATGAGTTGAGCTCGGGCTGCTTACTCCCTGTCAATTTGGTAACATAAATAAATCTCAACAATATAACTTGAAGCGCCCCCAACTCCTGAGGACAACGTTCGTCTCTCTCTAAGTTCGGTGAGCTCCAGCTTGAGGATGGCTGTGTCCAGTACCCAATGTTCCGAGTGCGGCGTAGATGGGCGACATGAAGCGACTTTTGTAACTCCGCAATGGGCGACTTCATGTTCACCCATTGCATAACAAGTTCATGCCAGCCACCAAGTACCAAGCCTCCATTGAGAGCTCGAGGGAGATGAAGTTCGAAGATGGGTTCCTGTCTCTCGCTTGCGAACTTCAATTTTACATTCTGAGTTTCCTTCCATGGCAAGATATTCTTCGTTGCACATCAGTGAGTTATGATCTAGTGTTTAATCGTTTCTTATGGTCTTGCGTTAGGCATGCAAGGCTCTTCGCCAGATGTACACGTCATCCTCAGAACTACAGTACATCATAGAACTCGGTGGTCAACGATTGCTTCCTGTCCCCAACTCGGGTCTCCACAATCACATCGCCATTTCTACGCGCCTACAACTCCTGAAAGCCAAAGCCCACGGATGGTACAATATCGGCACACGCTCCCCAAAGATAGTCTCTATACCGAAGGAATTCAAATATTCCACCAAGATTGTTGTCGATGGGCATATTTGCCTGTCACAATGGGCAATTGGAAGCGAGTCGGTTAACTTGATGATCTTTCCAATACTACCAAATCCCTCGCAGCAAATAATCGAGCGTAAAAAGCCTAAGAAACTGTCGCGTTCAGTTCCCAGGCAAGAGTTGTTCGATATGTTCATAGTCCCTTCGCACAACTTGGTCGCAATCGCATATGCCAATCCCAGTGGTTATCTCCAGCCGGGTAACGAGGATTTCTATGTTGACCTCGAAACCCTGGATGGAGATTGTGTCCACCCTCATGCTGCTGGACAAAAGTTGTTGCTGTCGGAGCGACATGAATATCAGAACAACAGCTTTGTGACGCGTTGTTTGAGACTCAAGGGCCTGGGAAAGTATATGGCTGTTTGCCGCTTCCTGACGGTTAGCGTTCCAGGCTGTGAAACTGTGTCCAAGCACGTATGGTTGTTGCAAATTTGGGACTGGCAATACTCAACGACATCTAATGTAAGCCTTGGTGATAAATAGTCAGAAAACTTGACAATTGACATTTGATTTAGAGCATCGTTGGTGGGACAATAGATTTGTCGGTGCGGAGCCACCAAACAATCGATTTCTGTTTCCTCGGAAACGATAGACTGTTGGTCATCAGTGATGAATTGGAACTTTATTCAATCCAGGATGTATACACTGGCAAAGTACCGCAACTACTGGCGCGCTTCATGTTACCCGTAGACGCATTGAGCATTCAATGCCACCTTCCCTTCGACGATATTGCACATAGTCCAGAGTCATCAATGCAAGCCCAACAAGCCATGTGGGCCTCAGATCCTAAGCATCGACTGCTATGTCTCTCCATTTACATGCACTTTTCGTATCTCGTCGCCATGATTTCCACCAATATATTCTTCGACCTTGACCTCCCTGACAGCATGGTGGGACAAATAACAATACCCTGGGGAACTTGGGGCCCCTCAAATACTCGCATTTTCCCGATCCACTATCCTTGGAAGGTTAGTGTTAGCGGGAACCGATCGTTATATTTGTCACCTGCACATACGTCGGCGTCTGACCTGCAACCTCCTGGCATCTCGAAGTCTCAGATACATATCTTGGACTTCAGCCCATTAGCCGTCGAGCGTCGACAGGGTCGAGGAACATTGGTGACAGGAACATCTAAAATACGAATCCCCGGCCCATTCCCGACTATAATGTCATCGTTACCTTACGTCGAGGCAGTACTGGAGGACAGGCCTTTTGGGTCTGATAGAACTGTGTTGCTCGACATATGGATCAATAAGGACAAATTGATTTTGCTCACAGATGCTACCGTCGGTGTAGGTTCCCCATATTTTTTCAACAAGTCAGACCTACTGATTATTTCAGGGTCAGCGGTTCGAGGTCATTGAGGTTTAGTGGGGTTTCATATCAGCTAGTTGTGAGGATTGTCTAGTGGCCTGCTGGGCTGTGAATAAAATAGCAATGGGAGTCGCGAGCATAGATGCGCTAGTGCTTATATTGGTTGTTGCCGCTTTCTGACGGTTAGTGTTCCAGGCGACGAGACTGTATCAATATGGTTATTGCAAATTTGGGACTGACAACACTCAACGATTTCTACTGTGAGCCTTGCCGATAGATCAGGATGATTAGGATGGAAACTTAGCGATTGACATTTGATTAAGAGCATCCTTAGTGGGACATTAGCGCAGGGCTTCAACTCCATCGCCTTTTGTTTCTTCTGGAACGATAGATTGATGATGGCACACTTCACGCACCCAAGCATTCAGTGCCACATTCCCTTCGACGATATTGTACATAGCTCAGAGTCATCAATGCAGACCCAACAAGCCATATTATAGGCCTCAGACTCTAAGCATTGACTGCTATGCCTGACCATTTTCACGTGATATCTTCCTCGATCTTGACCTGCCTGAAAGAATGGAGACACCAATCAAAATACCTCAGGCTTGGAGAACTTGGGGCCCTTCATTTTCTCGAGCAAACATGCTTGGAAGGTTAGTGTTGGCAGGAACCAATTGTTATCATCACCTGCACACCTGCAACCTCTTCGAATTCTCAGTTGCACGTCGTGGACTTCAGCCCATTGGCTGGCAAGCCTCGTCAGTACCGTTAAAACGGGGGTATTGCTACAATCATACTTTGTACAGCCTCTTTTTCCATCCCTTTACCTCGTGTACTCCTTTACTTACAAACCATCTCCCTATTCGTCGATAATGACTTGCTGCGCCAGCCTGTACTCGTTTCTTTACCTATATAAACCACTCGTATTATACTTGTATTCTTTAACTTAACCTACGCAAAGCTAGCTGGTTAAACATCGACTCAGTCCAGGGACTGTCAGACTGCATCCTCGACCAATTGTTAAGCATCTGCATAACATGAATCGTAGAAATCGTAGAACTAGCGAAGGAGACAGCGTGGCCCTTCTCATCGCCGTGGTGGTCCTTCTCATCATTGTGGTGGTCCTTCTCATCGCTTTGGCGGACGGAAGTACTTGACCTCACCCCCACCAATTCATCACGCCACCCATTCCAGAAAATCATCCCGACGAGCCCCCAAGTACGCACATCGTGACCAAACCTTGTGTTGGTTGTCCGCTTTTGTAGCGTTATGGTGTGTGGGAGACCTTAAGCTGCACCTCAGTTTTGGCGAGAGAGAAATACTACAGTATTTCATACACCCTTGCACGCTATTGACTTAGACTCTTTTGTGCACGCACGTTACTCTATAATTTATTCGCAACATAAATGTGTAATGCACCCTTCAAGTGAGGCTTGAAATGCTATGACTCACCTGACGACTTTGAGCTGGTGTTGGTTGTGAGACAAACAGTATTTGGTCTCATCATTTGACTTTTGTAGTGATGAACACACTACAGTAGACTACCTCATAATGCATTGAGCGATTGGATTGATTTACACTATGCATTATGAGGTAGTCTACTGTATCTTACTCGACATACTTGTTCAAGCTGTCGCATGCTTAGAAGTACTAGGCTACTCAATCAGGCAGGGATAACGTGGAATACCCAAAGTACAGCGCCGCACTAGTACTGGCACACTTCACGCACCCCATAATTGTATCAAGCATTCAGTACCACATTCCCTTCGACAATATTACACATAGCTCAAAGTCATCAATGCAAACCCAACAAGCCATGTGGGCCTCAGACTCTAAAGCATCGACTGCTCTGCCTGACCATTTTCACGAATACCTTCCTCGGCCTCGACCTGCCTGAAAGAATGGAGACATCAATCAAGATGCCTCAGGCTTGGAGAACTTGGGGTCCTTCATTCTCTCGAGCAAACATGCTTGGAAGGTTAGTGTTGGCGGGAACCGATTGTCATCATCACCTGCACACCCGCAACCTCTTTGAATTCTCAGTTGCACGTCGTGAACTTCAGCCCATTAGCTGGCAAGCGTCGTCAGGGCTAGGAAGCGTGTGCGAAATGGCCGTCTGAAACACACGTCTACTATAGTATTACCAACGGCAAAGCATAACAACATCCCTACTTTATGTCGAGGTGGTATTAGACAGATGGTTCAGTTTTGGTAGCAGTACGTTGATCGGTATGAGTCGATAAGGACGGAATTATCTTGCTTACAGATACGGTTTAGAGGGGTTCCGTATCACCTAGTTGCGAAGGTTCCCCTCGCCCGTAAGGTTTCCATGACACTCATGAGGCGAGTTCGCTCCGAGTCCCCTTGTTGAAGTATTCTTTGAACCTCGTCCGCGGTGACGCATATTACCTACCTTATACGGTTATCAGGTAATGTTCTTGTCCTTCGATCTTGACAGAAAACCGACAAGGCTCTTCAGCTTCAGCATAGAATCTCCATATAAGCCTCTTGATATGAGTATTGAGCAGTAATCACACAATTTGTGGTCGTCCAAGAAAGATCAAGTGCACGAAACGAATACCTACAAAGTACAGTAGTGTGGATAAGCGTGAAATACGAGAATGAGAGACCTCTGTCCTTTGGAATGACAACGATAACCAAGAGCATTATGCGACCGAACTTGACAGGCGTCCATCATTCTTTCGCCTACCAGTAGAAAGTGTGAACAACACCGCGAGGATCCTTCTGATTCTCCGAGCATCCTTAATCCATTCTCGCATATCCCACTGCCAGTGTTCACTGCATTCCGAAGTCGAACCTCCTAGCGTTCGCCACGACCACATAACAAGCATCAATACGATGAATGACGCAACAGCCACAGGCACCGTGGGCACCGCATGTGACCAGTGGAAACATTCGGCGAAAAACGCAACCACGAACAAAATCATTCTATCAGCCGTAGTGAGTCGCTCTGATATGACAAGGAGAACCGTATAGGACGTACCCCCACACGAGTAATGCGTATGGCAAACTGTATATAATCGCAAGCGTTTCAAGGCCATGTTTAGGGTGCAGTAACCTCTGGAGGTGTGCTTGCTATTTGATTCGTCATTGAACACCGTAACTAAGAAAACTACGCCCCAAGGACACGCACCGCATTATCAACCATGTCTGGACCTTGCGTGTGACTTGTTCTCGCAAGCTTCACCCCAAGCAGCATACTCCCAAAACTCGATATCACCGATAAGTAGCTCGCGACCTGTGATATCGAGTGTCCACCACCACCATCGACGCTTTGAATCGCCAAGAATCCAACATTCACGCTCAAGAGCACTGTCGCCTAACCCGCTAGTGTGTTAAGTAGATATGCACAGCACAGACAGGGAAGGACCTACTAGCAGATTGAATTCCTGCAGCTCTGCGTTCAGCCTCTGAACGAAGGTACGCCAGTCTAGCTGATTGACGATTGAGTCGACGTAAACCTTGTGTAGAGAGCGCAAGTGCTCGGAGGGGGCGTTGAATAGCAACGGCGCAAGGCACTTCATCATAATGGAACGCTCCTCATAGGTGTCGCCATGTACACTCTGGTCTCGAGAGAGCCGTGCACCTTGTTGCCCATGATAGTTGAGGTATTGGCAATGTTCTGGTGGAGAAATTAGGTAAATATGCTGAACGAGGGTTGAATCACGCACTGAAATGGTTCATCATCCTGGCTATGGGTTCACATTCACGAGGGTTAACCTTGCTGTGCAGAGCTTATAACAACTTACCGATAAAACATAGATCATGCGCCGATCGAATGCAACCGTTCTCCACTTTACACAGTGAGTGTTCTTGTCTCATAGTAATACAGGTCGTTATCATGACGTACCGTCTACGTCTTTGATTAGGGCCAGCGCATTGTTCAAAACATCTATGCCAAAAGCGCAAACAGCTGATACTTCCGATGTCATGCAGTCTGATAGTACGTGGGATATAGCTCTCCATACACTGACTAGATAACCAAAGCTTACCGCCAATTGCAAACCGTATGATTTGACACAGTTCTCGGAGAACGTCAGAGTGGAGAGTACTTGCGTGCGGGAAAAGGTCAACGTGTTTCCTACTTGCATAAATGGTCACCGTGCCTAAACTGATTGCTCGCCATTGCAATTAATATCTAGTGAAACCAACATCTGAGTGCACTCACAAGATTCTATGGCGCGTACCAGTATTGAGCCTCCAGTTCGATTTCTGCATATCTTAGTCAGGTATGAAAGTTAAGGAGTCGCATAACAACTGACGCTTGTGAGAAAGCTCAGTGACCACGCTACATTCCCGGAGGATGGAAGCGCCATCAATTTCTTCCAACCAGAATAGGCACCTATTCTCGTGGTGCACGAAATAGTACTCTGCTTTCATGGGGTTTTCTACATCCATAAGTTCCAAAACCAAGTCCACTTCCTTCGGGAACGAAGGATAGTGGGAAACATAACTGTATATGTCCTTTGCAAGGTCCTCCATCTTCTCAGCAGTTCCATCACGAGCGAGATCTGCCTGAGTTATAATGCGAACCTTCCATGAATCCTCACCAAATGAGACACTCTCACGAAGGTAGTAGATGCAACCTTCGGGATGGATGCAAAGTTTCCATCCTGGAGGGACGCGTCTCCTATGGAACCCTACATGAGATACTACAGTGACAAATTAAAATATGACTCGTTACTGGAAAGGAGTCATGGTCATAGACGGGATAAGGTAGTCCTTGCTGTTACTTGAGCTGGGTGTCATGATCAGACATGGCCAACTACTCGAGCGGAGACTTGGACCTACATGGTTCGAGACTCGTATCTCTTTCCTTGAACATCGTCAGCAAACATGGGCCTGATGGCAGGATATCCGCGTTCAGTCTGGAAAGAAATAGTAGGTCCACTGAATGATACGGATTCGCTTGGTTTGTCGAGTGTTGGACGAAGAGAGGGGACGTTTGAGGCAAGAAAGCTTTGCAAAAGATAGATGAGCCCGTTAGTGGTGAGGTGAAACTTAGTTTCTGCGCTGATCATCATGTCCTATGGTTTTGTGCGTGCAGTCACCGATTAGCAGGACAAGTGCAGGGTGTGCAGATATGCGGTATACCCTTCATTGTAGGAATCTGAGCGTTGTTATGGCTGACAGCTTTGCCCCAGAGTGCCACACAGGTGGCTAAAACAGAATATTGTGGCAGGTTGCCAGAATGATGTATACCTTGATGTCGAAGGACCGTCGAAGGTGTAACCTGTTAATTATAAAAAATAAAAAAATAAAAAAGGTGGAACGTGTCAGGGTCCCATCGTTTTGATCTCAGATGAGCATCCTTCGTCCTTGGAAGGGACTGAATGCTGTAATATATATATATAATTTTGGCCAGTGCCGCGCTGGTCCAACTGGCCATCGTGGTAGCCAGTATGTGAGCTGTGTGATGGACTTCATGGCATCAGAATAATTACCGGATTTACTTCGTAGCTGCCACAACTTCAAGGATTCACTGTGTCAGTATGTAATTAACAACCACCAACCAGATGCAACTCCGACAGAGACTCGGGTCCGCAATTGCTGTAATGACGGATATACCCGAGACGGATGTACTTGGCAGAGGAATTCGTTAGTACTACGGTCGTGCACTGGGCTTGCGCATTAGCTGGGGGAGCGTCATGATGTCTATCATATCATCAGCGGCTCAACTTATCTGGAGTCCGGATGTTGTTAACACTGGAAGGTCGCCGAAAACCAAGACTCAAGCCAGTGATCTTGGTATGTTTTTATTCGTCATCTTTTATGTGTATCCACTATTATCTAGACGATATTTCACCCAGACATAAACGCCGCTCCTGAACTTCGAGCGTGTTCTATGTGGGACACCACATTCTAGTCGAAGGCATGTGCCGGTTCGCGAATGCCCAGCATCAGTCGGCCATTCCCGCTGGCCGTTTAGACGCATAGCCTATTGAAGTGAAAGAGGTTTTGAACTGTCATGAGGCGAGACCTGACGAGAGCGAAATGCTAAACGCGACCTCTGGCGATAGTTACTGCGAGAGATCTCACCAGACTATAGCCACTAGGCAACTACAATCATAACAACCGCTCGATGATCCGGCCTGTCCCGACTGTCAGTCACAATTGACCACGTCCGTTATTGACGTCCTTTTTAGGCCAACAAGCAAGAAACTACACCCATGCACGTAAGGTGGCACTCATCATATCGATAACGCATCGGTTCTCCATCTTTGACGGTGGAACACTTTGTACAATTTATTGTATGAAATTTGTGTTCCCTTTTCTTATCGTGTCCACGTGTACATCGCTAGTAAAGCGCCAAGATGTAGTTTTTTTTCGCAAAAGTCTAACGCACACCTGAGCTATGCGCAATGCGCATTATCGGATTCGGATGGTACTGAGTCGTTATGGTTGGGACTGGCGAATTGTATAGTGCCAACAAAACTTATTTGTATATGGATTAGACATACATAGTACGTAATATTATATTACCTATGTAGTTGGTTCCGAGTGATGGTATTCATCCCATCTGAACATTCTAACGGAAGCTCTATGTCCATGTCCACTATGGCACAGCGCAGAACGTCTATGTCTAGGACATCAGCATTAAGGAGCCCTACGTTTGCTGTGACTGCAGATTCAGATATACCCGAGACGGAGGCAGAGGAATGGGTCGCGGAATGGACTCGTGTTTTAGCTAGGGGTGCGTTCATGTCTAGTTCAACATCTCCTCCAAATTCTATGTCAGACAAGTGCCCTGGAGTCGGTATGGCCGCAATACAGAATACTGATACTTCCGTACAGATTTGATCGATATGCGCATAGTTGAAGTGGACGCAGACATTTCTGTCGAGGAGGCATGCGACGTGAGTCTCTAGATGTGCATTGCTAAGTCAAGGCATTTATTGTGGTTTTCCTCTCTCTGTAGCTCCTTCTGAAAGAGGACATTCCGTGTCTCGCCGTCCGCACACCCCAAGGGTCGGCAACTATGCCTTATCTTGGGCTGTTTGACGTACGTTCTACTTTGGTTTTATTCTTGACAGAGCTGACTTGTGCTCTACCTTCGTTTATATCCTTCATCGTTGTATACTATCGTACGATCGTTGTTCGGAAACCACTCGGTATGCACATAGTTTTCAGATGTGAACGCCTTCCTCACGCTTGCCGCGACGTGGCACACGATCACACCCGAGGAGCTCCGCGTGAACTCGCGCGCTGACCAAATCACGAGCGCAGCACGACAAGGACGTGTGCCTGTACGCCTTGTTAGCAGTATGTGTTGACTTTCTTTATGATTTGATTATCGCTTCTACTTCGCGGATCTCTTACGGCTCCATATTTTCTACTTCCACCTTTCAGTTTATGCGAAATGTTGATACAAATTATACCCTTAGACTTCTCTGAGAAGAACTACCTGGAGACTGTCCCGAATGACGCCAACATTATTTCACTGCTCGGTGTTTTTGCAAAAGGGACGCACAGAGGTGAGTATCCTACTAGTCTCCTCACGCCAGTACTAATTACTACTCGCCTTTTACCTATGTATTACAGTGTTTATAGCATCCAATTCATCTATTCCTCCGGCAGATGCAAACACTAATGTCGACCACCCACGATCAACCGCCTACCTCGGTGCAGTCTCTGATCGTGCTCTGCTAGCATATTTCGCCAATTTTTCCCCGCAACCACGTCCCGCCGTACAATCACCATCTCCAATGTTGCATCTGCACTCTCCTCGTTTACCAACTTCAGCCCAACCTTCCAAGCAGGTTCCCAAACCCTCTCAGTCTCCCAAGCCTGTATCGGCTCTGACAGCATCTCGCCCTACCACCGTCTTACCCCAGCCGCAGCTCTCTAGCTCCACGTTCACGTTCGCGACGCTCTTAGAGTATCCTCTAAATTCACTCGGTCTCCCGACCCTCCAAGTGTACTCATCTGTCGTAGCTGCAACGAGCTCATCTACAGTGCTTGACGCAATGCGCTTGATGAGCGAGTGTGGTGTAAGTAGTGTAGCTGTGATAGACGATGGAGGAGGGGGATACGGAGGGGGATATAGGTCCTGCGGTGGGCTGGGTGGAGCTGTGAGCGTCACTGATATCGGAAAGGTACATTTCTTTTACTTTCGTCGCACCTCAGAATTGATCAGATTTTCTCTTGCCCCGTGAATGTATCATTATGCACGAGCAGCTTATCGTGCCCTCACAATCTAATCACATCCTCTCTACACCTCTACATCAGTTTGTGGCACAGATCAAAGAACCAGATGGCATCGCAGATGGAGTAGATCGGTATCCTGGTTCGTGTTGTTATTCACCTCTATCTCCGCACTGCATCGCAGCAACTCGTGCTTTGCGCTTTATAATCGAACAGTTCAAGCTTATGTCGATCTGTTACAGTATATGCCGTCCCCACCACCAGCACACTCTCATATGCAATTCAGAAACTACTTGCGAGTGCGTTACATTCCTTAGTGTTATAGACGTTGACGCTAACGATGTGATCTAAATCTTCATTTAAATGATCAGCCAATGCTCACAGGCTCTTCGTAACCGACTCCGATCTTGAGCCCAGTTCATCCCCTGGATCCCCTATGGGTGGTGGGCTGTGCGGAGTTGTCAGCATTGTTGATAGTGCGTCTTTTGTGCATCGATGCATCTGTGCATAACCGTACTTCTTTTTCTACCCAGTCCTCTCCCTTTTCGCCCGCATTGCCAATATCCCAGACGTTGATCCCACACAACGTATGCGACACCGACGCGCCTCATCCTCGTCCTCATCCTCGCAGTCCAGCCTTATGCGGGATTTGATGCGCTCCCTGGCATTTGCAAACACCCATACACGCGATCTCTCGCAGCCCAGCCGAGACTTTGCGCGCTCGAGGTCGAGTAGCAGGACGAGCATGCGCATCAGCGCAAGCCCACGTATTGTCCCAACTGTAGATGTCGGCAGTCCTCGCCTCGTGCCGAGTTTGAGACTAGGAGAACTTAGGGATAGTCCTCGGATGATACCGACGCTTGGGGTTGGTGACAGGAACTCGGTGAACTTTGATCTGGAGGAGCGCATTGGGGAATGAGAGTGAGCAGTGGGAAGTAGGCTAGCATAGTATTTTTCTCGCTTTGGTGCTTTGTTCGAATTATGTTTTGTAGCGATTACTTATGGTCCACAACTTTGCGTCCATACTAGAGATCATAGTGCGTTCAACTTAAAGTTCCGATCCTGGCCAGATTCAAACAGCGGCATCTCCATTATTGACTCCGACTAAATACTCCAACGACCCCCTTTCAGGCGCTTCAAGTCTGGTATATATGCTCGTTGTTGATATCTGCTGAGGTATTGCTAGTCCACCATAGTCCGCCTATTTCTTCCAGATGAGTCAATACACGAGGTAAGGAACCATGTACTGCCATTACTCTACCTGATGGATGTGTACAGTCCTCCAAACACCAGGTTTGTCTTGCCCTGTGATAGCCTGAATAGATGACGGAAAGTTTTGCAGACCATCAGAGACAGACCTTCTGATGCCTGGTAAAGCTTCCCGGCGTCCCTCTGGGTCGATCAATCAATGGATCTTGGTAATAGCCGCCGCCCTCCTGAGTGCAGTGGCTATGTTTGCCATATTCGCTTCAGTGTTTCCCCTTGACTCTTGCAGTGATCCCTTAGATCCAGACGTTCGGAATCGCATCCGGAAGGAATGGGATGACGAGAGACGCCGACACGATGAAGAGCTCAAACAGCGCGCTGAAGACGAGAAATTCGAGCGCCTTAGGTTGAATTTGTTTTGGGGTGACCTGAAGGCCCACACGTGTTCCTCATACGGCACTCGAACGCATACCGCACGGCTGTTGAATCTCCCAGCAAACTATGATCACCGCATCGAGGCTTGCATGGCCACGCCGATACAAATCCGCGGTGCTAAACACAACGCCACGCTGTGCGAAGACCATGTCGGTGCTCTGTATTGTTTTCGTATAAGCAGCTGATGTTCCGCGCTCAGGGCCCAAATAACGTGACAGGCTATTGGGAAGTCGACGAGTCGGAGCCGGATTGTGGAGCCTACTGGAGCTGGTACAAGGATTTGGTTCGTGAATATGTTGATCCTTCGCTTTCATACTTATCACCCATCAAATATTACAGGGCTGTGCTTCTCCTGGGTCCGGTCAACGGGTAAGGGTCTTGAACTCAACATTCAATATAATTGACGGAATTGACATTGTGCAGCGTATCGAACATTATCTCGAGCACCTCCCGGAGAGAGCTGACTGGAGGGAGTTCTGTGCTACCACACCTGTA
>Ga0153978_1000214_pt1 | contig 14558 bp, 15 predicted proteins | sample TSGA062MetaG_FD_104749 | JGI IMG/M metagenome (GOLD analysis project Ga0153978, IMG submission 104749) | Attine ant fungus gardens microbial communities from Georgia, USA - TSGA062 MetaG | ecosystem: Host-associated > Fungi > Mycelium > Unclassified | place: USA: Georgia, Yuchi Wildlife...
AGAGCGTTCTTGCCACGAGTATGCTGTTACTTGGTTGAGCTACAGAATTCTAGAACTTCTAAGCGGATGACATATTTTTGTACGAAGGACACTGAAGTAATCGGGGTACTATGTAATATAACTTCCAACATATGGCTAACCTACAATTCAAACATACTAGTATTAGCTATAAAGCGAGCGAGAATGCAATTAATGGGTATCAAAATGGAATGAAGATAATAAAAAAACAGAAATGAATTTAGCAAGCTGACACTTCCCAATCTCCTTCCATTCCAATGGCTGACAAGTTCCTCGTGGCAACGCGAACACGAGGTTTAGCGAAATCGCTGTGATTGCCGTTCATGAACCCTGGTATCTGTTCGAATGCAGAATCCGATGCATGGTGGCCGAACGGTCCACCATTGCCATACGGTATTTCTGAATCATCCAATCCGAACTTGGTATGAAGGAAAGGATCCAAGTCGAAATCACCGGTGAAAGGCACGAAAGAAGACGTCGGTGCAGACGAGGAAGAGAATGAAGACATAGCTGAAAAGGCAGGGACATGGGTATTTGAGGAGTCGAACCACATGGGTGTTGAAGACGGAGCACGTCGGTGTTCCCGGCTGGAGTTGATATGGTGTAATTGGGAGGGGTGTATCCAAACTTGGATTTTGCTGTCATTGGACGGGCAGACGTCAAAGGAAATATCAAATCCCCCAAGAGCCCTAATTGCCTGGGAATGGACCTCGAGTTTACGAGGGGATGAAGAACCAACGCTCGAAGAAATCTTGCCAAGGTCGGCGAAACCAAGATTCATCACCGCACCACCATCAGGATGTGGGGTCCACTCGAACTCACTGGGAATAATAGAGGTGTAGTCGAAGTTACAAGAAGGGTGTAGAACCGAAGTGTCAGATAGGGGAATAGAGTATGTGGTGGGAAGTGATCTAGAAGGCATGGGAAGAAGAGACGGCAGTGTGCTCAGGAGAACCTGCTGTTGAGTCATTGGCTTTATAATTATGATTTCCAAAAGATAGATAACCTACCATCAGACCCAGGCTTGCAGCAGACCTCTGCGTTGGCAGTGGGGCAGTTGGTGAGACCGGAGTCAAAGCGTAATCATAGTTCTCTTTCTTCACATGAACATCGCTGATGGACCTCCGTGCAAGCTCGGCGCTAAGCTCGCGTCCCCGCTTTTCGGATGCAGAAAGGCAAGCGCGCAGCTGCTCGATTTCCGAGAGTAACTCATCATAAGTAGTTCCTCTCTTGGCAATAGCTTGTAGTCGCACGTTTTCCTCCTCCAGCTCCTTGACGCGACTGTGTCGGCGAAGACGTCTCAATCAGCGTCCTTGGATAAACTGAATATGACTTACATTTCCATAGCCTCGAATTCTTCCCGCTTTCGCTGGCGACTGAGGAATGCAGCAGCACGGTTTTTCACCAGACGTGCTTCCCGTTTGGTCAACCCCGATACATCAGGTGGCACAAAGTCTTTCGTAGTGATACGCTCTCCACAGGTTCGCTGTCTCTTTGAAGCGCTTGCAATAGAAGGAGAAGACAATTTTGCCATAGGTATGCCACTGTCAATGGAAATAGATGATTGGGATGTCTTTGAGGGTGGCGGAGATACGGATGGTGAAGGTGATGACATGATCTGCACTTCGGGGAAGTCGAACACTTGATGCGTCGGCAAGCATAGCTGTCGCTCCTTCTCGCGCGCAGCGTCAGGAGTGGCGCGGGTGGCAAGTATCTTGCTGGTATGTCCAGGAGAGTCGGTGATGTTTGAGCCGACAGATACAGGTGGAGATGGTGGTAAAGGGTAGTAACTCCATCCAAAACTATTCATCGCACTTCCAGAGTACGGTGGCGGGCACTGGTCCCAAGCTGAGTCTGACAGCGAGATGGAAGAGATCAAAGGTGCATCGTCAGTGGATATTTGGGACATTAACGAAGATATCGGGCTAGGTGGGTTAGACAGTTTGGCGGCGTTATGGTGTGCTATTAGGGGGATAGACTTGAAGTAACAGGAATTGGACCAACCTTTTGTATCCGGATTTATACCGCACTCATAGGTGTGGACGAACTTGTATGAACAACTCAACTGGTTTCTATTGACCAAATCAAGCACTCATCTAATTTGAAAATATCGGCTCTCAGATTCAGATGGGTCGTTGTTCAATTCGAGCCAAGTAGCCAGGTCCGTTTATGCAGCCGCCTAAACGATTATCGAAATTCCGAAATAACGGCGGTCACTGGAATACTCTCCACTTTTCGAAATGATTCATACGCACGATCAGACATTAGACGAATAAAACAAGTATCTCCCACAAAAAAATAATGCCACCGTTATGACCTTTGCGTACACGGATATGAAGAGTCACTGATCTTGAGGTCGGCAAGTCTCGGTATCGCGGATGAAGACGGGAAAATACACAGTTACTGCCACCGTCCGACGGCCGGAAGTGGCCTCGAGAAGAGAAAATCTGTTTCCCCCACGACCTGCCCGATCAAAGGATTGAGAATTATTACGAGAAGCCGGTTCGGGGAATCCCACGTGGGCAAAGCATGGCACCGTCATCCTGTTTACGGTACACACCTGAATGCGGCAAACTCTCGGAAGTGGTTGGTTGGCCTGGCGAGAGCGAAATGGATGCTGAAATCCTGTAGTAGGCTTCAAAGGTAGCTGGCTTGGTAGAAGATCCGGAGATCGCCATAAATGAACTAGGGTATATGGACTGAGGAAACAGCACAGGCAAAGTGACTATTCGGGTTCTACGCATCTCCTGTGTACACCGTGATCAGCATAGGATCTATCTCCAAAAGGATGGCGCTAACCGTCTGAACTTGAAAGGTTAAAAAGTCCCTGCTGAGCAATTTCGCGTCGCAGCCAAGTCACGTGTGTGAGTTTTTCAATGGGAAACGCATACCAAGCAGAAGAATGGGACCTTATCGATGCGCCTCGATAACTGCTTTCGGAAGTCACGCCCGCCTTGATACGCGCCTTTTGATCCCTCATAACCCACATTAGAGGAGACCAGTCGGCTCTCGCGACACCGGCAAAACATAAATTCATTCCCCGAAAATCCCCACGAATTTCCATAACAGTCGGTGTCGCAAGGAAAATTGCCTACCAGCTTGCCAAGGTCATGTTCAGGTTTCAGATATAGGCGAAGATATCAGGACAGCCCCACAACGAGCAAATATAGACTACTGACATGTTCTTAGAGCGAAAGCCTTTTCCGAATCCCGGATTTGGGCACAATTGCCTATCATTCTTTAACGCGAGGGCCCACGGTGTTCTGCAAAAGAATCTGGCAAAATACTCAGGCATTTGAGCAGAGATCTGTGTCCATTGAGAATTGTCTCACTCCTCCAGTGAGTATAACTGTGATCCCCGGTATCGACGTTGGATTTCACGTATACTGAAAATGACACCTTACTTACATCGATGAGTCTGACAACTAGTTGCGAGGACAAACTTCCCATCCGTACATTTGCGCCACAGACTGGGGTTGGTGTGATCTACAGGACTATAATTGGAGCTGTTAAGACGCTTGGGGTAAAAGCTACGTAAGTTGAATAATTTTAATAATTCTCGGCCTGCAGTCCTGTGTCTTCGCAATCGATATCGTGGTCCTATCCAGAGCAAAGGTCGAAACTCATACACATCATAGAGCCTGCAGAACTAGAGCACGCTCGACGAGGAGCCGAAGTCTGAGGCTTGTTACTATGAGTGGGTATTTAAGCGAGATAAACTGGTCGTGAGGGGCAGGCCTCAGGCTTCTAAAGAACACGGTTCGCCGACTCGGCGGAGCCGCCTTACGGTAATTGACTGAACCTTGCTGTCTCCTGTTGTCGAGCTTCGATTCGGACGGTTTGAAGGCTGTTAGTCTGGAGGTGATCGTCGTCGCCATCATCACACGACAACTTGACAAGCTACTGAATATGCAGGCATCAGGCCTATTGATTCATTACGGGAGCGACTGATATTATTTTCCCGCTAAAAAAAAACACAGTCCAGAGGGGAAAGCGACATAATTTGGCTTTGTCAATGCGCGCGGCGACGAAATCATCATATCTGCATTTCTCTGATTTTCGCTGTACACGGAGTCCTTAACCTCTGGGATCTTCCGGTACCGTCTAGACCCAACATCACCATCACAACATCCCCTCCAACGACATAACTATGTCCTCCTCACAAGCGTATTCTTCGCCGACCGTCGCACGTGGTGTCCTCAAGATTAGCAAACTGCTTTCACGAGAAGCGGATCAATTACTGACTCGGAAACGATACAACTTAACCTAATGCTTCTTGGGTTGTTGTCTGTAGTTATCTGAGAAGCTCGTACACGCGACCTGCTGCTGTCTCCTGGTGAGTTCCTGAATATCTTCTCCATGTAGCAAAGCTTTCTGTTGTCGCTATCGTAATGCACAGTTTGTAATTCATCTTATCCATCTGTCTACTATGCTCCAGCTAAGTCTTGGCTAGACGTGGTACACTGTCTCTAGGTGGTTAGTCCTCGTCCCGTCGATTCTCAGTGTTAAAGTGCACGCCCACTGACTAGGGGTCAGGAAGGGCTAAGAGGATATCACATGCCAGTGGTTCTAACCGGTAGATAAGCAATTTTAAATACGGTAAAAACAGATTTTTTACACCGCTGGAAATTTGCGCCCGGCCTGCTGTCAAATGACGAATGTCGTTAAGACGCTACGAAATGCCACCGAAAAGACTAAAGCGACCGCATATTCAGCGGGACGGGGGGTTGGTATAAGTACTATATACCCCGCACAACGTGGACAGTGCACCGCCGAGGAAGCACACCGGATCATGCATCGGCGTTCCTCAGTGTTGGATGAACATAAACTAATCCAAGTACTTTGAACACATCACGTTCCGTTTTTGGATAATATAGCTTGGAATCATAGCGTCGTGATCTAGAAAAGCATAACGGTCAGTTCAACAGCCACAGTTATTATTCTGGGCGACAAACTCACATTCCGGAGCTGTCAAACTTCATTCCCCTAGATCATATACATCAGCTAGAACCCATTCGAAGAAGCGCGAACACCCACTTCTGCTGCTTCGCCCATAATCGCAAGTCTCTTTCGAACATTGTCGACCCAGTCCTAGGACGATGGTAAAATTATTTCAAGGGAATAGCTGGGTCTGAAGCTTACCAACCAACTATCGCTGTCCAAAATACTTCTGGCGCAGCAAAGATCAGGTCTACGCGTCGATGAATTCTGGGCCATGGTGAATCGTGAGGCCATATGAACACAGTCAAAGCCTTCTCCAACGAATCCCAGTGATGAGTGCGGAGCGCGTTGTGCTCGTGGAATCCAGAAAGATCTATACCACGTTAAATTACACAATCATTGACCTTTCTGATTGACGCATACGCATGACATGCGTGACCAAGCCTGAAATCGGTGAGTACGACTTCTTCTGGTAGTATCTCTGCAGATAGCTGACCTTGTCCATGTAGTCGTCGCACGAGTTTTCTGCACAAACCCTTCACTTTCTGAGACCCTAGCTCCCAATCAGTATGGGTGATGACTATGTCAACGTCGTTGCTTTGCGGCTTTCCACGACGATAACTAGCAAAAATCAGCTTGCAGATCATAACTTTGGCTTCGAAAGAACTGGGCACACCCTCCAACGATTACACTCTTGCATCCTTTTTGGATATGACCGAGTTCTTGCATGACGATCTGATTAATTCCCTCCACTTCTTGCCGTGGAATGCTATGAAGACATGGTCGTCATTAAACCAACCATCCATAAACAAATGCTTTGAATAGCAGATGAAATACTTACGGCTGACTCAAATCGTGTCGCAGAGCTAAACCGATCTTGATCGTTTTTTCCACAGCAGCCTCCGCGTTTTCGCTTCCCTCAAGTAATGATATAGTCTCTTCATCCGACATGCCTGGCGTAACTTCAAAGTACCTTTCAAGTTCCTCGAGGGTGCGAAGACCAAGGTCGTAAAGACGACGAGCAGTGTGGGGTCCAATCCCATGTATTCTGTTGAAGGCAGAGAGGGACTGAAACCGCGGGTCTGCCAATATTTTTTCTGCATCGATATTAGCCATAGGAATGGTGCAAGAGAAGGCCACGAACGCGCATCGGCTATTCGACCCGTCTTTACAAATTCCTTGACCTAAGGTATTACAAAGTGAGCAGTAGGCATCGATGGAGATGTTGCGACAGCACCATTGATTGGAGCTTCTCTCCCAGATACGGTAACTCGTGAAGATCTTGAAAATCGCACTCCGTTATGACACGCGGGTACGCTACAAGTTGGATGCAGTTCTTGCATATCCAATAAACTGGAATTACGAACCCTTGATGACCTAGAACACACGAATAATATATATATGATGGCTGCACAATATAAAATATACTGACGGAAATAGCCCTCGCGTAGCCGAGCATGCTCCTTTCTTCTCCTTCAAGATGTCTGCTAAGGCGAATAATATCAATTTCGTTTACTAGGTTGTGGTTGGGGCAGACAAGTGGCGAAGATCGTAGACAACAATATCGTGCTTTGTGTGATAATGACTCCGTTTCTGTAATGTCTACAGGCTCATCTCGTTCTACCTGCCGAGAAGAGCTTTCGTTTTCTTGAGAAGGCGAACGGAGAGAACCGGTGGAGGAAGTGCTTTGACCGGCGTCTGGATGATGTTGTAATGTATCATCTCCCAGATCATGTATCACAGCATAGTTGCGGCACGGAAGGGGCCGACCACATTTCACTGAATCCCGAAGCCATGACGGTGATACGATAACTTTCGTTTTCTGAAAATTTGTTAGTCATCACTATGCAACTGATAACTTGAAACGAGGGGGTTACATACCGCAATTCTCCAATCGATGTGCCTTTCCAGGCGCTGCCTCATGCGAATGGCGGTGACTATGATGCTCGCTCTTTCCGCATCTCCAGTGAGCTGAAGATTGAGCTCCTGAACGAGGTTTTGCCCCTGGTGACTCATGGAAGCACGCTCAAGATTATAGCTCTCGACTAGCATAATGAGCTCAGACATTTCATCCGGTAGTATTTTGCCTGGTAAAATGTAAACCAAGAGTGGTTCCCCTTCGTCGATGAAGTTCCTTGGCGGGCCGAGTTCGGAACGTACTAGTCTGGAAGGTGGAGGGCTGTTGCTAGGAGACAGAGATTCATCACTAGTATACAAGCTTAATGGTCGCTTGAAAGGCATCCGCGAAGATTGTTCCAAAAGATCAGCTTGAAAATGCAAATATAATTAATGGCTCGTGCGAAAATGACAACACGTGCAATGATATCATCGCCCCGCAAAAATCATTTACAATGAGCGGCAAAGTCTGGCAAACTTGGTTCTGCCAGGATCAAGCTCATTGTTGTTCGGCACCCTGACAACGATGAGCTCAGGTTCTCACAGCTGCTGGTACGGAAAGTGGACATGCCACCATGTTTTTTTTGAAAGTATGCAAATGTCGTTTTTGTGTGCTAAAAAGGAAATTCTCCTTTTTGAATTACTTAGATAAGTGCGCTTTCAACATTTTGCACGGAAGATCCGAAGAGGTCCGAGCAGATTCGACCTACTCCATATATGTAGAAAATTTGAGTGATCGGACCAGCGCGGTACCCCGGAAGCAGACTGTATAAACTCGCGGACATTACTACATTATATGGAGGGAATGGAGAGCGGCCTATACTCGTTGGCATTTCAAATTCGTTTTGAGATGACCATTGTACTAGTAGTGGTGAAGAACTTCCGCACAGTAAGGTTTGGGTTCCTGGTACCTGAAGCGCCTGAAAGATGTCTGGATCGTGCATGTAACTAGTAAAAAATATGCTTGTCACTGACTGGAGCTCCAGTGATAACCCGAGAGTCCAGCTCAAAGGAGCTACTATTCGTTTTAGACCCTGCTAAGTAACGAGTATATTACTGTCTGTTGTATACACTGGACGGCGCTACTACCAAGCGCTAAGTACTAATCTGATTTCTCACAGCTCTCAGCGCTTGACCCCACCCAATGTAGATCTTTCCTTAAGATATGCATCAGAGATTCAGAATGGTCGGTGATGTCCTGATAACACCATCTTTCCAATAGCCTTGCTTTGGTCCGCTAGAAAAAAAAACATTGATTGTTGCTGTTCATGTGGCGACGAGAAGCAATGTGATATCCGGGGGTTGGGAGAAAAAAAAACGCCACCTGAACTTACGAGGACGAAGCCGTCTGCGAGTGGAAACGGTGGTACTAATATTATGAAGCATGGAAGCTGACGTTCCATGAACTCGGGACAGTGATTGCTGGTTTAGGGACATGACTCTCAACCACAAAATAACGATCGTCGTTCTGATTCTACGGTGAGGATAAACAATGCCAACATGGCGTGAGATAGATTGTCGCGTGAGGTTACCGTCTGTTACGGTTCGATCCTTTGGACAGCAACGTGCAATCAGGCGCACAAACGCCTACGAACTTCTAAAAGTGTCAAGACAATTTGAATAACGTTTAAGGACAACTAGAGGTCCGGCAGTCAAGCGAGCAGGATCACACTGCTCATCGCTACTAGCCCCGATGTGGTTGCATCCAGAGGACCAGGACGAGAGAGGATCCTGGGTGACCAACATTTTCAGGCGCACCATCGGTAGTATGTAGTATGTGTAATAATAATAAGTCCATGTATTTGATTGTCCGTAGGCGGGATGCGAGGTCTATCGGAGTCAATTCTTAATGCATAAAGCCTGAAAATGCGAACCCGCCTTCATCTTCCGCATAAAAACCAGGAGTGACGCACCAATTTATCGGCGAGACGAATCAGTAGAACCTCGAGTGCCAGTTATTGCCTTTCCAAGGATGAGACCGTGGATCTCCTGTATGAACAGAGTATTTGGACTTTCAACTTAGGTGATCACAATAGATGGCGCTGATGGGCAAGAGACTAAGGTGTAAACCAAGAGGACGAAACACGTCAGCAACCGCTCCGGGTAGCGGCGGACAAGACACGAATGGATCCGCAAGCTGTAGATTTGTGACATGCCTCCCGACATGTCAAAGATGAGTTTGCACCACATAGATTATAATTTCATAATACCCCACACAAACACATTTCCTCCACAAGCAATAACGCAAATGACACAGGAAGTTAAGGAGTCTCCCACAATTACTGCGCTTTACCATCCAGGACGTATCGGGACCACTTCTCAGCCACCTTCGGTCCGCAAGCAAGAGATTAGCTTCAGTTTGCACGTACACGAGTATCTTCTGGACAAACTGGAAAGACGCCAGCGGTCATTGAGACTGCTTGGGTTCCTGTGCACATGTGAGGGTTTCCTGGATACAATCTTCGAGAGTACCCATTACACCTCATGAAATGTCATACCAGACTGGGGAATGACGCGCTGACTTTGCGACCTCGTCCATGCAGGTGCAATGCATCATGCCCTGTCGTAGAGTTTGAAGTTAACAACGCTAGAAGTAATTCACGTAGAGTTGACAGGAACACCAAGGAGACCCTGTCGGTTATATAGACTGACGGAAAGGTAAACCGTGGAACTCACTTTCTCCAGAACAAAAACGCGGTACTTTGTTACCACATTTGCAGCGGTCCAGACGATAAAGTATCAGCATTGTGTATCGTCCTTGGAAACCGCAGGACATCAACAACAGAACATGCGCCACGGAGGTGCTTTCGAGATACAAGTCTTGCGTCTAGTACCAAGGATAAGCCAAAGTCAGCATCATCTCATATATTGCTGACGTAGCATAGGCTACGGGTAGGATCGGGGAGCTTTAGACGCAACGCGTGACAATTTCGTCTTGTCGCGGCCGTAAAGACATCCATTCAAGTGGATCCTGACAAGCAATGAATAGTTTTAACCTACTGTCAGTAAGCCATCACTTCACGGGGTAACCATTGGAGAGTCAGATTCAGGCTTACTAATGGTAGCCTGAGAAAATAAGGTCTTCTGGCCGACGGTAATATCTGTGTGATCCTCGACACTCACATTCCATGACAGAATTGGACGTCGCGTGAAGTCTTATAATGTCGAGGGGAAAGCTCTTCAGGAGTCTATGATATGGAACGGAGCTATGCAGACTTATATCCGAACAGCTATCAACCAATCAATTATGTGAAGTGTATTGTCTACGAAAGCTCTATGGTGATATTATCAATCAGAACCACTTCCCTACCAAGTTCCAGAACTTTTCCTTGGGAGGGGCGGCTGATTTCTCATCAACTGGTTTATCTCTCGCTGCTGGCCTATCCTCAAGCTCAGGATCCCCTTGGGGCTTGACATCAAGCTTAGTATCCTGCAAGAGGGCCACTACGCTCTCTCTCAATGTCTCTGAATCGGGTTTCTCGAGGTCAGTTGGTTCGGCTTCTCTTGCACGCAGTGCAATTTGCTCCAGGACTCGTTCGCGAGCTTGGGTGCGAGCTTGTTCAAGTAAACGTTCCTTGCGCGAAACCTTGGGAGTTGAGGGCTGTGACGTCTTGTGCATTTTATGGGTGATGTCAGGAGAGGATGGACCATCATCTATTGGCTTTGAGGTCGACAGGGGCACCCAGGCTTCCACCTCGCGTCTCGTTTTCCTTCGACTTTTCTTGGAAAGCTTCACCAACGAATCACTTGGTGGTTCTGAATCCACGGCCACGGGGTCCTCTACTGGAGTCTCTGGGTGTACTTCCGCCTCCGCCACCACCTCCATTTGCGCAAATGAAGGATCAGGTCGGTTAAGTATTTGACTCCACTTGTTCAGCGCGATCCGCATTTTCTCATGGTCTGGGGGTGGTAGTTCCTCAGGTTGAGAAAGGAAGGGCGATGAAGCATAGAGAGGCTTCAGAGGATAAAAACCTCCCCACTCATAGAAGCTGTGTCCTATTGCGACCCTTTTAGCTTTCGTGAGGTTCAATGGACTGTTTTCGCCGTGGAAACGTAAGTCACATGCTGTCGGTGTTGTGAGCATTCGGTAATATGTAAGTGGAGGATACGGACCAGCGCGCTGGACATTGAGATCTATCATTCTTGGCTTGGCTGACGGGCCTCCAATAGAGCTACCCGGAGAACTGGGATAATGCACATCCTGTAGATCAAATAGACCCTGAAGGTGTTCGAGACCCAAGCCTCCATCAGGGATGATAGGATCCTGCATCCTAGCTGTGATACTCAGATTGGCCCCATTCTCTGGGATGAGGTTCATTGAATCCTCAGAATAAAATGAAGCCCAGCACATCATCTGGTACTCAGACTTTACTTCTGCATCCTGATGCAAACTTTGTCAGCAAACAGGTGTTGAAAAGCTCCCCAGCACACATACTCGTATGAACCGGTATTCGCGTATCCGTCCAAATTTGCGCTCTACCTCCCGAATAACAGTAAACGCGTCAACCATCCCTCCTTCAAGTCTAGACATGCGGATGCATACAGTCCGTTGGGCGGGACCGACGGTATCTTCCTCATCTGGGTCTTCAAGACGGAATCGCCTTGACCATGGAGGAGTGAATGTTGGTGCTCTGTGCTTTCCATCTTCGACGGCATCAACTGCCGTATATGCCCTCCGTTGCCATGCATGATGGCCAGCCCGCCGCTGGACTCTTAGAGCAAACATGCGAGTCAAATTATACTGTAAGCCGCGAAGATGCAAATGGACATCATTATGTAAGCTGTTACCCTCTGAACCGAGCACTGCTAGTGTGCAGGCCACCCATATTCAAACCCTTACCACGATTTCTGGGGAAGACAGGATCAGTACTACTACCAATATTAGTGGTGTTACCAGCCAAGTTTGATATTCTCTTCGCTGAATGAATGCGATCAGGATTAGGGAATAAAATACTTCATATGCACGCAAGTGCGGGATGCCAACCTTGGCGAACACGTGGACGACATCCCACTCACTTTGGAGACGGCTTCGCGATCACCGGTCCAGCTTCAAGTTAGTGAACACCTAGATCTTGGTCAACAAAGGTGAGCGAGAACCGATCGTATGGAACATTGTGTATCGACCGAAATCTGATCCAAATCAGTACGTTGTCTAGGAAGCTCTCAAGGCATGTCGCGATTGCCGTTTGAATTTTACGATGTAGTCAGGGTAAACCTGCTTCTTTGGTTACAGCGAATGTAATGAATATTAACATATACGTGATTAGAAAGGAAACTGATACAACGTCGCGTCCTCAACGCCTGAGCGACTCATGCGCATCATCCTAGGGCCTTGTCGCCCTTGATACTGCTTTACGTATCATACGTGCTAGGGCGAGAAGGCAGGAAAAACATTCACACATTCAAAACCCCTGCTAGACTAGTGCTCTCTGGTGCTGCTGAGAACTTGAAGTGGCAGCCGACCCGGATCAGCCCTGGAATTCCGTGAATCACCAGCATCAGGACACCTCGATACTGGGCAATCTTCCTCGGGGAAACATCGGATGTCAAAGCACTACCAGGGGCTACGCGTAAACTGCATCCAAGAAGAATTGCAACCTCACTATCTCAAGCAAAAAAATATTCTTCAACATCACCAGCGTTTGACTGTGGTATTTCCAACTGGCGTGCCTCGCCGTACCGAATCCATTAGGCATGCCTTTAGTGATAGCAGCTGCTATTTGAAACACGGAGCACTTCCTTTATGTCCATCCCATTCGTAGCTGAGGAATGGTAGAATATACAGCCAAAACTTCGCATCACTGCTTCTTCATTTTCCGCCAAGTTTACTGACTCTCTCACAGAATTGTATTTGCCTCTATATTGATTGCCCTGAGAGGTCAGTAGGTTGTGTAACTAAGAACTCGACGGAAGTAGTAGTTCTTACTACCCTCGTAGGCAACGCTGAAGATTTTGCCCTTTCAATCTAAGGTTCCTCGTGCGTTCATGACGATCAACGTAAGTGGAAGGAGTTGCTTGTCAACGTTTCAGCCATGCGAGCACCGTACATCACCGGCGAATTCCAGATGTACGTTCCCCGTGGAATCTGGAAGGCACAAACGACGTTACATCCAGGCGCCTGACGACGTACACCCACACTAGTCCAAGGCTCTCACTCCTTAATCTCACTACTCCTTGCGAAGCTTTCAGACTTGCCAAAAATCTGCGGGCGTTATGGAAATAACTTCGCATCTTGCAGAACACACTGGGAATCGCCCGCCCTCTGTCACTCTCCGGGGCGGCACGTCTGGCATAAACTGTACAAGTACCTCGTTTGGTGATAATTTGTTTTGCAAGCCAGTGACAACTTGAACTACGTATGCTATCATTTAGCACCCACCATTGTTCTTTTTTCAATAACAGACTTGACGCTTTTAATGGCACCTTCCCTTGCACTAATAAGTCTCCTCGCTTTAGCAATATCGAGATCCCTCTCCATAGTTGTGTAATCAGGTTGCTTGCTTCTTCTCCCTTCTGCAGCATCGATCTTGTCCGAAGTGGGAGTGCCTTCGGAATTCCGTGTGAGGTCACTTAACTCTTGCCGTAGGCCAGCCAAAATAACGTCGAGCCTTGTAAGCGTCGAGATACATTCCTCCATCTCTTCTACTCGCTTGAATGTACGACATACGTCACTGGCACAAGTTTCGATGTGGGTAAATCGAGCAGGTCCCAAAAGGGTTCCGCCGAACCTGCCAAAAATTATGAGATAGAAAAAAAGCGTCTTAAGCCACGTTTGTCAATAGTGGACGAGGTTGAACCTACCATCGACTGACGATGACGACAGCGTCCAGTATGCCATCTCTCTGCATGACCTTTAATATCTTATTCCCAGCCCACTGCTCTCCATCATCGTCGTACCTTCCTACCACCTCAAAATCATCAGGACCCCCAAGTCCTGTCTTTCCAGGTTTTAACACCATGCATCTCCATGCAGATATTTCGTATGCCTTCTTCCCAGCATGAACCACGTTTCGGTGGTGGGAGATGGCAGCTTTAGCTTCTTCAGGCGTGCTAGCGCGATACACGCTGCCTTCGAACGCAGATCCACGGTCGCGAATCTCCTGTGAGACAGCGACACATTTAGGAGTAGGACGTTCAATTCTCACATAGGAATCAAGGTTAGACATGGACAGTTGCAGGACCGTGACGTCCAGTGCAACAATTATGTAATACGCTACTAGTCGGCGTTCGCCCGTCTTCGGTCCCGGGCCCCGGTTTGTTACTTGTTATCACTCCCTCCAAGTTATTACGATGACATCGACATCGACGACGACGAGCAACAGTCCACACAAGTCACTGCCATGTACCCGCCGGTCCCACTCGGAGTCGTGCTCATCGTCGCATTCATCCTCTTGCGCCCACACTCTCAGGCACTCATCCTCTCCTCTCGTGCACCTATCCTATTCTCTTATTTGTCCGCTCTCACTCGCTCCATGTTAACTATAAACCAGACTATCTATACCCTGCATCATAGCAGCCTTCTGTCAAGCTGTTTTGGATTCACCAGTACACTACAGATGTATATTCATTATTTTCCCAATTCTACTTGTTTCCCATCCCCCCTCCTCAACTATTTATCGCCCTATTAATCGTGTGATTCTTGGTCATCACGATCAATAGCTGTTCAACTACTACTTCACATCCTCGTCGTTCAGGTGTGTTCC
>Ga0153978_1000217_pt1 | contig 14458 bp, 16 predicted proteins | sample TSGA062MetaG_FD_104749 | JGI IMG/M metagenome (GOLD analysis project Ga0153978, IMG submission 104749) | Attine ant fungus gardens microbial communities from Georgia, USA - TSGA062 MetaG | ecosystem: Host-associated > Fungi > Mycelium > Unclassified | place: USA: Georgia, Yuchi Wildlife...
ACCCTAACCCTAACCCTAACCCTAACCCTAACCCTAACCTAACCTAACCTAACCCTAACCTAACCCCTAACCCTAACCCTAACCCTAACCTAACCTAACCTAACCTAACCCTAACCCTAACCTAAGCTGTCACAGAACCCATTATTGCGTATTATCAATAGAATAGAGACATTGATGTGCTTACATTGATTGACTACAGAGCTAGTGATCACTGTTTCACTAATTGAGAAGCCTTTTCTACTTATACAAATCTTGATCAACACCAAAATGGATTATCAGCAGACAAAAACTCGACATTTGCAATCATCAGAAGAGGAAATGTTGATGTGAACTATACCATGAATGGAATTACCAGAAAAATCACTTTTAAGGATGTACTTCACACCCCTGGACTCCAATCAAACCTCATATCTGTATCAAAGTTGAGTAAAAAGGGAGCAACAATGAATCTTGACATTGACAAGGCTATGGCAAAGTCAAAGGAGGTGATTGAGTTCTTATTGGTGATATGAAGGAGGAAGTTGTGTGTTGCAAATCTTGATTTAATCATGCCAGTGGCATTTGTCTAATTGGCTGGTGGAGCTAACTATTTCATGCTGTTAACTGATGGATTCTTCTCATATTGGACAATTGCTTTCCTCAGTACCAAATTATTGGATACTACATTAGCAGTGTTAAAGGCTTATTAAATTGAAGCTAAATGTTAGACAGAGAGGAAGCTTAAGCACATGAGAATGGACATGGAGAAGAAATAGTTCAACATGTTGTGGGAAGTTTTATGGAAGAGTCAGGGGTTGATTTTCGAGTTCACAACTCCCTATGCCTACCAGCAAAATGGGGTAGCTGAGTGGACAGTGCAAATGGTACTTGATAGTACCAGAACTATGCTGGCTAAGCCAGGTATTTCTCCAAAATATTGGGCTAATGCAATTCAGAGTGTTATTTATGTCAAAAACTTCATACCATCACTTCAACAACCTAACATAGTACCAGCTAAAGCATGGTTCAGGCAATGTCAGAGTGTTTCACATCTTAGACCATTCAGGACCATTGGATATACATATGTTCCTCTTGATCTGAACATTTCAAAGTTATCACTATGATTAGTTAAAGTCTCTCTAATAGGTTATTTTTGTTGCAAAGCATACAAGATATTAGACAGAAGTATGGGTGCTGTTTACAAATCATGTGATGTCATCTTTGAAGAAGGTGACACTCACTTTACCCAATGACCCTACCAAATCTTTACTTCCAACAATACCAACATATATGAATATATTAAACTATTGACTTTCTCAACATTGGACATATACCTGAGGCTACAACTAAACCCACCACTCTTGACCATGGCATTGCACTGAGACCACTACCAAGTACTGAATTACACAGAGAGACAACTTTTTCACAACCAACATCTAAACTTTGAAACAATATACAAACCAAACAAGTGAATAAATTACCATTAGCAACCAGATGAACTTGTAGAGAACCAAAGCCATCAGTCTAGCTGAAAGACTCCCTTGAATACCTCAGCAGGCCAAATATAAACATTGTTAATGTAGATACTTGAATACCAAAATCATATAATAATACAATGAAGCAACCAGATCTTTGATGGGAACCAATGGTGAAGGAGTTGGAGATGCTCAGAGAACAAAATGTATTTGACATTGTACTCAGGCCAGAAGAAAAGAATGTGGTAGGATCTAAATGGGTATATGCAATAAAATGGAAAGAGAATGGTAGTTTAGAAAAGCAGAAAGCTCAAACAGTAGCAAAGGGATATACACAAGTCATTGGGGAGGATTACAAGGAGACATATGCATCAGTAGCAAGATTGGAATCAGTATGCTTGGTATGTGCCATTGCTGCTTCAAGGAGACTTTGACTTTGGCAGGTTGACTTTGTGTTGGCATTTTTGAACAGTGATAGTACTTTTGAGGTGCTCATGGAGCAGCTGAGAGGATTTGAGGAAGGAGGAGATGAGTATATATGGAAATTGAACAAGACACTATATGGGATGATGTAAGAGGCCCATGACTGGGCTAAAAACTTAGACAGGACATTCAAAGGATATGGATACTATAAATCAAAGCCTGATCCTCAAATCCACTCATATGTCTTTGGAAATGAATTCATGTTAACATCTACCTGGACTGATAACATACTAGGGGTTTCATTTACTTTAGAGGGTAAAACTCTAGCTAAAAATCAACTTGGGACCAGCTATGAAATAAAGAACCTTAGGGAAGTAAAACTCATATTAGGAATATGTGTCAATAGGGACCCAGCTAATGGCAACATTATGCTATCTCAAAAGGCATACTGTAAACAAATGCTCAATAGATTCAACATGTCTAAATATGTACTAGTTTTGACTCCACTTCTACTAGGACTTATGTTATCATCTGACAATTGTCCTACTACAACCCAAGAAGTCAAGGAGATGAAAAACACCCCTTATTACAAGGCTTTGAGATCACTAATATGGCTACCAGTAGCTACTTGGCCAGATCTCTCTTATACTATTAATATTCTTTCTTGTTTTACTTACAACTGTCAAGCCTAGACTACCAATCAAGTCTGATTCCCAATCTGAGCAGCACCTGAACTGTAAGGGGACACCCTAGAAGTGTGCTTAGTGAGTGTTGATAGATCTATTCTTATCTAGGGTCTGGATCTCTTAGTACATGTTTGCTTTTCCTTGTCTCCCTTCAGTCTGGTTTGTACTTGGTTGATAGCCTGTAACTATATTAGGAATGTTTGGTATTGTTGTGTTAGTGCTCATGTGATTGTATACAGACTACCTCTAGTAGTATATATAGGAGCCTATATCAGTAGATCTACCTTTACTCAGATATTACTCTAGCTTCTAGAACTCTTACTAGCTTTCTAGTGTAACCTCTGGCCTTGAGTCTGACATTGCCCTTATATGAACCAGTGTACCCCACTTAGTAGGTAAAAGGGGATTAAGGATAAAAGAAATTGATTGACAAGGACTCAGAATGCTAAGTTAAGAACAAGCTAGGGAAAAGGACCACTACCAGCTCTAGTTATACTAATAATCCATGGAATGATTATGTCAGCCATGGTGGTTGTCTAGGAAATGGCTATGCTATAGGTCACAATCATGACAACAACCTAGGAAAACAGCACTAGTTAGCTCTTAAACATGCTCTTGCTTATGTTAGAGGAACAACATACTATGAGTTGGTATATTAAGATAGAGGAGACTTGAATCCTGTTGGGTATATCAACTCAGACTATGCAAGTTGCAAGGATATATGCCAATCAATGAAAGGAAATATTTTCACAGTGGCTAGAGGTCCTGTTTCATGGGAGAGCAAACAACAAGAGATTGTAACACTGTCAACTGTCAAGGCAGAGTATGTGGCATACACTAGAGCAACAACCCAAGTGCTATGGTTAACAAAGTTGTCACAAAAAAGTGACTACTAAATAGTAACATGGAGGTATGACAAAAATACCTGTTCAAAGAACTACATAAATAGCTGGACCCTCATTAGCAAGTAGCCTTGCTAATGTCACCCTTTTGGTGTAGTGGTAAACCATATAGTATGTGACTACTGGTCCATAGTACAACTGTGACAAAAGTTCTTCAATGAAATTGGTTTATCTATCAAATCTCCAATTGAAATCAGGGCAGATAATGATAGATCAATCTCAAACAGTATTAATGATAAAAACCACAGATGTACCAAGTATATCAATATGAAGTACCATTTTGTCAAAATGAGTTGATAGTGTCCCTTTCTTTCCTACCTATATCATGATTCTATTCTCATATAAATAGTTTTTTGTGCACCTTTGTACCTTAGCCATCTACCACATTGGGTGACAACTGAGACTTACTGTTACTTCTAGTTTATTCAAGGACAGATAATAACCTATGAATAATAGATTAGTGCATATGCAAACATTGAGAACCTTTTATCTCCATGGGATCTTATTGTCTTGGGGTCTATTTATGGCCAAAAGAAGCATATTGAGAAGAACTTCACAGTGAACATTAAAGCAAATGATTATGCCCAGTGGTTCCTAAGATATCAGTAATCTAGTGTTTGGTATCTTGGTAGTTGCTGACTGATCTCCTGATAACTTGGTGAACACTGATTGCTTTGAGATGTTTTTGGCATTGTTGGAAAGGTCTTCTTAAGGGCTTTCAGTGGATATTGAGATTGTCAAAATTAGTCAAGTATTCCTAAAGTTAGGTCTGAATGAAGTTTGTAATACATTAACAGAGAGAAAAAGTAGGAGATAAATGTTATGACTTGGCAAAACAGCTGAGTCATTATTTTCTTTTCTCTTATTTTATTTTATTTTATTATTTGGACTTACTACACAAGGGATGTAAGAACTTAAACTGTGATGTCTTAGAGCTACTCCTAGTCCGAGTTGACAAGGAGAACTCAATAGAGTTCTTATTCAATTACTGTACACTACTTATACATATTCTGTATTTACTTCTATTTATAAAGTCCTGTGCATCTTCTTTGAGTCATTCTCTCTTGCATATCTATTAGCCGTTTTGGCTGTGTCATGACAAGGAAGGAGTGTGGGAAAGAATCACATGACATGTCATATGTCACATGTCACAGGGAGCAAAATTAAAGTTCAAAATCTGGACAGACTACAAAAACCTCTAGTACTTTATGACTGGCCAGAAGTTAAACCAAAGACAAGCTAGATGGACATTATACCTATCATGATTTGACTTTACCTTGAAGCACATTCCATAAAAGAGTATGGGAAAGGCAGATAGATTGAGCAGGAGACTGGATTGGCAAGAAGGGGTAGAGAATGATAATAAGGATCAAATATTGATAAAGCCAGAATAGATAAAGAGAATGGAAATACTGGTAGAAGAAGACAATTTAAGAGATAGGATTAGAAAAGCACAGAAAGGGGATGAAAGAGTGGTTAAAGCAGTAGAAGAACTAAAGAAAGCAGAGATGAAAATGCTAAGGGATGAAGAATGAACAATAGAGAAGGGAATAGTCATGAAGGAAAGACAAATCTATATGCCAGAAGGGGAACTGAAGGGGGAGGTGATATGGTTATATCACAATATGCCAATAGGAGGACATGGGGGAAGATAGAAGACAACCAAACTGATTATGAGAAATTATTGGTGGCTGGGAGTTATGAAGGAAGTGGGAAAGTATATGGATAGATGTGATACTTGTCAACATTACAAGAATAGAAGCAAGGTCCCAGCAGGAAAGCTGATGTCCAATGTAATCCCAGAGGTACTATGGAGCCACATTTCAGTAGACTTCATTACAAAACTACCTTTAGCTCAGAGTTACAATGTAATTCTAGTAATTTGCGACCAATTCAGTAAAATGGTACATTTCATAGCAACTATGGAGAAGACATTGGCAGAGGGACTTATTAGGTTATTCAGGGATCACATCTGGAAATTGCATGGCCTTCCAGAAAGTATTATATTGGATAGAGAGGTGCAGTTTGTAGGAGGAATGATAAGGGAATTGAGCAAGTTGTTAGGGATCCAGACAAAACTGTCAATAGCCTATTACCCTCAAATGGATGGGCAAATAGAGAGGATCAATCAGGAGCTAGAACAAGACCTAAGGGTTTTCATTGATCATAGACAGGAGCAATGGCCAGACTGGTTAGGAACTGCCAAATTTGCACATAATAACAAATTTTATTTGGCTATAAAAGCATCCTCTTTCAAGATGAATTATGGTCAGGATCCAAGAATGGGATTTGAAGGAAGAAGAAAGGGGAAGTTTGAAGTAGCAGAGAAGTTTATAGAAAGAATGAAGAAAATTCAGGAAGAAGCAAAAGTGGCATTAGGAAAAGTACAGGAGGAGATGAAAAAGTATACAGACAGAAAGTGAGGAGAAAAGGAGGAGTATAAAGTTAGGGACTTAGTGCTGTTGAGTACAAAGGACCTAAAATGGCAGATGATAGGAAGGAGATCAGAGAAGTTAACAAAATGGTTTATAAGCCCATACAAAGTAAAAGAAATTATCTCAACCAATGCTATAGAATTAGAATTACCAAGTTCTATTAAAATATACCCTGTAGTTAATGTAAGTAGAGTATGATAGTACAAGCCTCAGGTAGAAGGGCAAAAGTGTTATAAGCTACCTTGGCCATAATAACTTTTATTCCTTTAATCCTTTATCTTTTACTTTTCTTTTCTTTTAATTAGATAAAAGGGGAGTCACATAATTAGGATCACATGACCTGTCACATTTGTCACAATCCATTATATTTTTTCCCTATAATAATTTGGTTACAAGATTAGTTATATGACACAGGTTACATGTCAAGAAACATTCTAGTAGATTCCATTAGATTATTAGTAGGTTAGGGTTAGTAGCACAGACCATGTGTAAAAGGTATAAGTAGTAGCCCATATCTAAGAGGAACTCTGTTAAGTTTCTTGGCCATCATAAAGTACTCTAGGTTCTTGTAGTCCATCCATATCTCTACCAAATGAACCACTTCTTCAAGAAAATACCTCTACTCTTCCAGGACATGGATAATGGCTAGCATCTCCTTATTGTGGATCTTGTAATTGCACTCTACTAGAGACAGAAACTTGCTGTAAAAGGCCACCAGGTGCTATTTTCCATCCACTAGAGACTGCTGAGATAAAACTGCTCCTATAGCAAAGTCAGAGCTATTGGCCTTATCAATCCTAAAGGGGTCCAAGTCCTGAGATAACACCAGTACTGGAGCAGAGGTCACCACCATCTTGAGGTCATCACAGGCCTGCTGCTCCTTATTGGTCTATGTTCAGGCCTGGTCAGAACAGGTGAGGTCAAAAAGGGGGTACATTATTATAGAAAAGCCTTGGATAAACCTTCTATAGAAGTTGATAAACCTAAGGAAGGCTTTGATGTCCATCCAGTTCTCTGGAGTTGGCCATTTGTAGACTCCAGCAACCTTGATGGGGTTCATAGAGACTTTATTCTTTAAGATGACAAGTCCTAGATATTTAATCTATTTCTTTTGGAGTTTGTACTTTTTGGGATGCAGGAATAGCTTATGTTCAGCTAGGATCTCCAGTACTCTCTGGATAGCTCATGCATGTTCTTTCACAGACCTAGTGAAAATAAGAATGTCATCTAGGTAGACAACTACTATACCCTCCACAATGAGATCCTAGAAGATGTCATTCATCATTGTCTAGAAGGTAGCTGGACTGTTGGTTATACCAACAAATATCATAAGGGGCTCAAACAGACCATGGTTAGTATGGAAGGCTGTCTTGAACTCATCTCTGAGCTTGATACATATATTGTTAAATCTCTATCCAATGTTGAGTTTGGTGAAGTACTTGGCTCTGTGAAGTTAAGAGACAAGCTCAGAAATCAGAGAGAGAGAGTACTTGTTCTTAATTGTTGTGGAATTAAGTGCTTAGTGGTTCTGAACAAAATAGAGAAAGCTATCCTTTTTCTTGATGAAGAACACTGGAGCTGCTATAGAGGAGTTAGAAGGCCTAATACATCTGGTCTATAGATTCTCTTCCAGGAAGGCATTGAGCTCCTTCTGTTCTACCAGAAATAAGGGATATATCTTAGATGACTTGGGTTCTGAGCCCAGGAGGAGCTCTATGGTGTAGTCCCAATGGTGATGCTCTGGGAGAGTATTGAAGTCTTCCTTAGTGAACATAGCTTTGAATCCCAAGACATAGTTGGGCAGTGGACTGTAGGTGGCTTGGGCTTCTACACTACTACAAGCTCCTTCTGCTAAGCATTGAAAAGCTGTAGCTATAGCTCAGAGTTCCTTGGTCAGGGGGTCTGGTAGTAGCTGTATTATAAATAACCTGTCTCTGAGCTCCCAGTCTTATCCATTAGTTCCAATTGGGGACTTTTCCTTGTTGGTGTCTTCTACCAGCACAGATAACTCTCTATTCTAGTAGGCATTTACTGCTTGGACTTCTTGCTTCTTTTGTGCAGTGGATTCTCTTTACAGTATTTGACACCTCCTGCAATAGGGCAGACAACAGGTCATCAGTACTTTATCTCTTTTTTAGTCAACCTCCAGGTTGTAGTCCTTAAGCTAGAGGTAGCCCAGTATCAGGTCTTGTTTTCCTAGACTGGAGACCATGAGAAGCATCTACTCTAAGTGGGTATTGTACTGGAGCTATCACAAATGGCCACTTACTGATTTGTGAATTGATGATTTAATAATCAAAAGGCTCAAAAAAGTGAATTTTAGATAGTAGCAAAAGATGTTGTTAAGTCTGAGATTTATTCTTAGATATACAGTCCTTAAATATATGATTGTGGTGGTCTGTGCACCAGGATAGACTACCACATGATCACTACCTATTGTTCTATATATAGGAGTGCTATTGTTCTTGAAATAAAGATAACCTAACCATCTTAGGGCAGTCCTTTGTTCTATTCAAGGACAGATGATAATCTATGGGTAAAGATCAGTGTTATGTGCAAAAATTGAGGACCTTGTATCTTCATGGAATCTTATTGCCTCAGGGTCTATTTATGGCCAAAAGAAGAGCATTGAAGAGAGCTTCATAATGGTCATTGAAGCAAATGATTATGTCAAGCAGTTCCTGAGATATTAGTGATTTAGTGTTTGGTGACTTGGTGATCATCAACTGATCTGTTGATAAATCAGTGAATAATGATTGCCTTGAGACATTTTTGGTATCATCTGAAAGGTCTTCTTAAGGGCTTTCAGTGGCCATTGAGATTGTCAAAATTGGTTGAGTATTCCCAGAGTTATGGTCTGAATGAAGTTTGTAACAGAGGGGGCTAGTGCTGGAGGGGGCAAAGGTAACAGCTGAGATACTGGAGGAGGTGAAGGTGACAGCTGAGGTACTGGAGAGAGTGAAAGTGACAGCTGAGGTACCAGAGATGGAGGGGTGTTTATGACTAGGGTAAGAGAGAAGTGTGAGACCAGCTGGGTGAGTTGCTGAAGCTAGGTTGTCAGGGAAGCAAGGACAGTGTTGGTATTGTTTTCTGAAACATTCTGTCTTTTGGTAAGCTCCTGTAGATAGTATTGGAGATAGCTCAGAGCATTGACTAGACCCTGGGGGTTCCCCACTAGTGCCAACATACTTAAGGAGCAGAGTTATATGGAGGGTTGAGATGGGCAAGGGAGGACAGCCAGTAGGTGGCTGTTCATTGCATTTGCTCAAGGCTCCACTTAGGAGATCCTAATCTACTGTAAGGGTGACTGGAGTGGAGTAACTCTCCAGGAGAATCCTCAGCTAAATTATAGTCCAAAAATATAAGTTACACTCATCTCCAGAAGAATCCTCAGAGATTAGGATAAGGCTCCTGGAGGGATACTGTATACTATATATACATCCTGGCACTGGTGCATTTCTGTCCCTACAGTCCCAGTTGTCAGAGTCTGGAGTTTCAGGAGCAAGCTAAGAGTAATTAAATATTACATAGTAATATTTAATATGTTGCAGGGTCACTCTAGGAAGTTGGTCTGGCATTAAGGGTGGTATTGGTAGGGTCCCCTTACAGTTGCCTTCTCCTGTATTCCTGTCCCTGACTGCTGAGATGTTCTATAGCTAGGGGAACTTGTATATATAGTATAGATTACCCTCCAGGAGCCTCATCCTATTCTCTGAGGAATCTCCTGGAGTTACTCCCTTCTGGTTACCCTAACATTGCCTTTCTAACAACCCAGCTCTAGCAACTCACCCAGCTGGTCTTACACTCCTCTCCTACCCTGGTCATAAATACCCCTCTGTCTCTAGTATCTCAGCTATCACCTTCACTCTCTCCAGTACCTCAGCTGTCACCTTCATCTCCTCCAGTACCTCAGCTGTCACCTTCACCTCCTCCAGTACCTCAGCTGTCACCTTCACCTCCTCCAGTATCTTAGCTGTTATCTTTGCCCCCTCCAGCACTAGCCCCCTCTTGCTTATGGCTATGGCCAAAACTCCTCTTCCTACCAGACTTTAATAGAGAGCAGAATTACAGTTGAACTTTTTTAAACTCCTGTACTCTTTACATGCAGTTGGTTCCAGAGCAATTTGACTTGGACTAGAAATGTATTTTCTTGGATCTGACATTTTTCAAAAGTAGATATACAGCAAAGTAGTCCAAGAACCTCTTCTGCCAGGAAATAGATACTGGCATTTTCTCTTTTTAGTCTTGGTTGGTCTTTGAACAACAGTTCTGGGCCCAGTTCTTTTCTATAAACATGAAGGTGAATGCTATCAATACTCTAGAAGGGTTCTTCTATTACCAGAACAGTCAGATGGTAGATATCATAGATGGCCACTTACTAATTTGTGGGTTGATGATTTGATAATCAAAAGGCTCAAAAAAGCAAAGTTTAGACAGTAGCAAAAGATGTTGTTAAGTCTGAGGTTTATCCTCAGACATACAGTCCTTAAATACATAATTGTGGTAGTCTGTGCATAAGAACAGCCTACCACATGATCACTACCTATTGTTCTATATATAGGAGTGCTATTGTTCTTGAAATATAGATAACCTAACCATCTTAGGGCAGTCCTTTGTTCTATTCAAGAACAGATGATAATCTATGGATAAAGATTAGTATTATATGCAAACATTGAGGATCTTGTATCTCCATGGGATCTTATTGCCTCTGGATCTATTTATAGCAGAAAGAAGCACATTGAAGCAAACAATTACATTAAGCAGTTCCTGAGATATCAGTGATTTAGTATCTAGTGACTTGGTGATCACCAACTGATCTGCTGATAACTCAGTGAATACTGATCGCTTTGAGACGTTTTTTGTACCATTCAAAAGATCTTCTTAAGGGCTTTTGGTGGCCATTCAGATTGTTGAAATCAGTCAAGTATTCCTGGAGTTATAGTCCAAATGAAGTTTGTGACAGTAGAAAACTACCTGGACTCTTTCCAGACCCTAGTCTCAGATACTGGCTATTCTGATCTGAAAACCCTTGCTGTCAAATTCCAGAGAGGGTTGTAGATAGGCATTCAAAACCAGATTGCAACTATGTCAGTTGGATGCTCTAGCAATATAGATCTGGAGGCATAGTACAAAGCTACCAGAAGAATTGACCAAACTCACCTGGTAAATAAGGCTTTCCAGTCCAACCAATGGCAACTTTCTTTCTGCTCTACTCCAGTTTATCTACCTCTCTTGTCAGTTATCTGCTTCTCTCCTTCTATAGCCTAGCCTCTGCCAGTTCCAACCCCTCTGCCTCCCTGTTCTTCCCCTCCAACTCTATCCATGGCTATAGATGTCAATACTGCTTAGAAACTCCACCCTACACCTCCAAGAGGCTGCTACAGGTACAAAGATATAAACCACCTGGTAAAAGACTATTCCTATCAGATAGACATGAGGCTGTTAATGGCAGAGCAACAGGAGGAGCTGATAGAAGATCTCTTGGTCTTGAAAGACATAGTTTTGGAAGAAGAGGACCCTCTGGCAGAAGAGGATTTTGCATAATGTGGCTGGTGAATAGTATGCCCCAGTTGCTCCTAGTAAATAGGTTTTATATACTTGACATAAAAAAATCCAATACAAGTACATGTGAACCTATAATTATATCCTCCCCCCCCTCTTTCTCTCTTGCTGCAACACCAGCAACTTGGAGACCAAAATGGAAAAAAAGACTCCCAAAGCAACTCTCTGTAAGTGTACTTGATGCACATAAAGCCTTTCTAATCCTGACTGTAGAGCTCTGCACCACTGATACCAGTAAGGTCCACTCCAACAAGACACTTCTAGACTATAGAGCAACTGGAAGTTTTATTGACAGGGATTTTGTCCATGACAAAGGAATCAATACCCATAGTATCTCACATCCAATATCCATGTTCAATGTGGATGGTACCCCCAATAAAGCTAGACAGATCTCCAAAGTCATAGATGTCATGCTTTGGTATAATATCCACTTGAAGCAGATGCTCTTCATGGTCTCCAGTCTAGGAAAACAAGACCTGATACTGGGGTACCCCTGGCTTAAGAATCACAACCTAGAGGTCAATTGGTAGAGAGGTGAAGTACTGATAACTCACTGTTTGCCCTGGTGTGAAGGATGTTGAACAATACAGAAGAAATGTGCTATACAGAAAAGGCAAGAAGTCCAAGCAGTAAATGCCTGTCAGAATGGAGAGTTGCCTATGCTAGCAAAAGATGCTAATGAGGAAGAATCCCTGACTGGGACTGATGGATAAGATTAAGAGCTTGGAGACAGATTGTTTATAATGCAATTACTACTAGACTCTCCTGTTGAGAAACTCCAAGCTACTACTACTACTTCTCAGTACCTGGCAGAAGGAGCCTGTTGTAGTGCAGAAGTCCAAGCCACCTACAGTCTATTGTCCAACTGCACCCAGGGATTTGAAGCTGTGTTTACTAAGGAAGACTTTGACACACTTCCAGAGTACCACTGTTGGGACCATACTATTGGACTCTTTCCAGGCTCGGAGCCCAAGTCTTCTAAGGTGTATTCCTTGTCTCCAGTAGAACAGAAGGAGCTCAGCACCTTCCTGGAGGAGAACCTGTGGACTAGATACATCAGGCCATCCAAGTCCCCTATAGCAGCTCTAGTGTTCTTCATCAAGAAAAAAGACAGCTCCCTTCATTTGGTCCAGAACTACTGAGCACTCAACTCCATGACAATTAAGAACAAGTACTCTCTCCTACTGATCTCTGAGCTTATCTCACAACTTCATGGAGCCAAATATTTTACCAAGCTTGACATCTAGTAGGGGTTTAATAATATACATATCAAGCCCAGCAATGAGTAGAAGATAGCTTTCTATACTAACTGTAGCCTGTTTAAGTCCCTCATAATGCTCTTTGGAATGACCAACAGTCCAGCTACCTTTCAGACAATGATGAACAATATCTTCTAGGATCTCATTGCAGAGGGTATAGTAGTTGTCTACCTAGACAACATTTTCATCTTCACTAGGTCTGTAGAAGAACATGCACAAGCTGTCCAGAGAGTGCTGGAGATCCTGGCCAAGCACAAGCTGTTCCTACATCCCAAAAAGTATGAGTTCCAAAAGGAGTAGATTGAGTATCTAGAACTTGTCATCTTAGAAAACAAAGTCTCTATGGACCCTATCAAGGTGGCTAGAGTCTGCAAATGGCCAATCCTGGAGAACTAGACAGGCATCCTTGGGTTCATCAACTTCTACTAGAGGTTTATCCAAGGCTTCTCTACAATAGCATGCTCTCTCTTTGACCTTATCCATTTTAATCAAGCTTGGACATAGACTGATAAAAAGCAAAAGGCCTTTGACAACCTCAAGACAGCAGTGACCTCTGCTCTAGTGCTGGTGTTACCTTAGGACTCAGACCCTTTTAGGATTGAGACCAACAGCTCTGATTTCACTATAGAGGCAGTCTTGTCTCAGCAGTCCCTGTTGGATGGTAAATGGTGCCTAGTGGCCTTCTACAGCAAGTTCTTGTCCCCAGTAGAACACAACTACGAGATCCACAACAAGGAAATACTGGCTATTATCTGGACCTTAGAAGAGTGGAGGTATTTTCTCAAAGGAATAGCATGTCCAGTAGAGATATGGACAAACTACAAGAACCTAGAGTACTTCATGATAGCCAAGAAGCTCAACCATTGTCAAGCCTACTGGTCCTTGTATCTTGCCCATTTTGACTTCTCCCTCTGTCATTGCTCTGGTTACTCCATGGAAAAACCTAATACACTATCTCAGAGGCCAGATCATAGTAGTGGAGCCACTGACAATGAGGGGATTACCCTACCTTGCCCAGAGCTCTTTACCATTCATACTCTCAAAGAAGTAGAGTTAACAGGGGTTGAACAAGAAGTACTGTCCAAAATCCACCATGGCAATTGCAAAGGAGACCTTAAAGGGCCCATTACCAAAGCAGCCCAAAAGCTCCAGCAATCTACCAGCAAGTTGATACACTTGTCAGAATGGTCTAATATTAATGGGCTACTCCACTTCTGAGGCAAGATTTACATACCCCAGAATCTGGAACTACAAAGGCAAATTGTCTTACTGTGCCACAATTCCAAAATAGCAGGGCATTCCAGATACTGGAAGATGTTGGAGTTAGTATCCCATATGTCACAAACTTCATTCAGACCATAACTCCAGGAGTACTTGACTGATTTCGGCGATCTAAATGGCCACCAAAAGCCCTTAAGAAGACCTTTCAAACGGTACCAAAAATGTCTCAAAGCAATCAGTATTCACCAAGTTATCAGCAGATCAGTCAGTGATCACCAAGTCACCAGACACTAAATCACCAATATCTCAGGAACCTCTTAATGCAATCATTTGCTTCAACAACCATTGTGAAGCTCTCTTCAATGCGCTTCTTTCGGTTATAAATAGATCCCAAGGCAATAAGATCCCATGGAGATACAAGGTCCTCAATGTTTGTACATGATACTGATCTTTACTCATAGATTATCATCTGTCCTTGAATAGAACAAAGGACTGCCCTAAGATGGTTAGGTTATC
>Ga0153978_1000219_pt1 | contig 14379 bp, 20 predicted proteins | sample TSGA062MetaG_FD_104749 | JGI IMG/M metagenome (GOLD analysis project Ga0153978, IMG submission 104749) | Attine ant fungus gardens microbial communities from Georgia, USA - TSGA062 MetaG | ecosystem: Host-associated > Fungi > Mycelium > Unclassified | place: USA: Georgia, Yuchi Wildlife...
TATAAGGGGTGCATCAGCCGCGTTAGCTGCAGGTACCTCTAACTTATTCGTCCCCTCTTTCCGCGGGGTCCGAGCATCTCCTTTGAATCCGAGGAAGTAAATACGAGAACGTTCTCCGCCAACGGATTCGCACTAAGGCTTATTCAGCTCATTTATTCTGGTCATGAAGCTAGGAGCATAACTTACCAAGTACAAGCTCAGTGAATGGACACTGGTAAACGCTGCGACTCTTAAAGGATACTCAACCACTGCAGTCTCGCCCTCGGAGAGACTGATATTTAAATGCGGCTTTGTGCTCTCAGCATCATTGAAATCGATGATATTCGGGTAGTTTGCGTACACCCTTAGGTGGCGGGGCGTAGTATCACCTCTGCCTGTGGGTATAATAGCCGTATGATACATGTATCAAGATGATAGCAGCATTAATCACCTGATTTAAGTAAAATAGACTTAATGCGCACATTCTGTGAGAAGGGCACATGTAAGATCATCTGCGAAAAGTCATCGATCAAAGTGAATGTCTTCCTAGAGTATGATGCAACTCACTTGGTCGTCTACGCCAGAGTCTGCATATACAGTGGTGTCCTCGCGTTCACTCCATGGCTTGATAACTGCTTTGGCCTGCTCTGGTATATCCAGGTTAAGTCCATGTACGCTTGTCAGACAGTGAGTAACCTCCGGAGGGATGAAACCGCGGCAGGTGGATATGCATGAAGGCTTACTTCTCTCTGTCGATCAACGGGTACAGGTTTGACAAGTCTATCCCGCTGAGATCTGCAGCTAGGGAATTGTGTTCCTCCATACTTACTAGTACAAAGTTACTAGTACATGCCACTGCTCAGTGAAAGGTATTCGATAGAAATGTGCCTGTCCCAAATTGTTACAAGCCAAACACAGCCAAACAGTTAGATCACTCGAAATTTCTGCTTGGAACGCGTCGAGAAAACGCGTTCAGGGCAATGCAAAGACTTGCAAAAGCAAATCTCTCCTCTGCATTTCGACGGCTTCAAACGCACTCACGTCATGGATTTCTGTGTCGAGAATCAAGTTCGTCTCTGAGACAATTCTCCACGGAGCGACCGTCGAGGGGTTCCCCGTCAAATTCTTTGCCAGAGTCACATAGTCGAGAAGTGGACGTTATTGAGGAGGAAGAGAGGGTTTTCGGTTTTCCGGACCTCATGCAACCGGATCCTATACACGACGATATTACAACTATGGAATTCCCTCCCACCAAACGCACACCACACACAAACCGCGTTGTTATTCGCAGTGTCTATGAACAACGTCTCAATCGTATACTAGACTCAGACGGCACAGAAAAATCAGAGAGTCGTGCCAATGAAGAGGAGGAAGGCCAGGTGGAAGACGACATTGACGATGAAGGTGAAGTTGATCCGCTTGCCCACCTTCCTCTTAGCCGGGAAGAGCTCGACAAGTTGTACAAATTCCAGCTTATTTCGCGGCGCATCACACAACAGACTGGCAAGGGAAAGATACACCGACAGTATGCGCTCGTTGTTGTGGGGAACGGAGATGGGCTGGTAGGATATGGGGAGGGCAAGGACGAGGAACTGCCGAGGGCATCCGACAAGGCGTTCGCCGCTGCCGTCCGTAACATGGACTATGTCGAGCGCTTCGAGAAGCGTACGTTGTGGACAGACATGGAAACAAAACTAGGCTCTACGCACATCATCCTACGACCGCGTCCTATCGGTTTTGGATTGCGCTGTAATCCGAACGTCCACCAGGTGCTCAAAGCAGCAGGCATTAAGGATGCCAGTGCAAAAGTATGGGGCAGCCGTAACCCACTCAATGTTATCAAGGCGCTATTCAGGGTGCTACAGGGAGGGAACGCTCCATTGGCTATGGGTGATGGTTTTGGAGGGAAAGCAAAGAAGCTTGATAAGGGTTCTGGGCTGCGGAACAAGAGTGCTGTAGAACGTGATCGTGGACGGAAACTCGTGGATCTCAGGACATACTGATGTGGGGCATTTGTCAGGTTTCACTCCTGTGGATTTGGCGTCCCTTTTTGCGGTACTGCTGTCCACAGAATAGATTTCACTCTTTCCATTACGTTCTATAACCGGTGTCGCAGCGCCTTAGGCTCCTAGCTGTGATCGAGAACCAAGAGGTTCATGTACGAAACAGTGGTAACTTAAGGAAATCTTCCATGGACTGACGTCTACTGACGTTCAAACAGCCATTTAACGTTCATTCCCGGGTCTTGTATGAAAGTCAAACTGAAACCTGCGGTCGTTTGCTAGTTAAGGTCAAATTCAACCTTAAGTGTGAATGCCATGTGATAAACAAAGCTGTGTCTGTATTACATGCCTGTATGGGTTACATGAAGAATGCATTTCGATACATAGATTTTGTACGCCAGGTACCAATACATAATGCCTGGATGTTTGCACAACCGTAAATCAAACAAGAGAAAAGTCGAAAGGTGATGTGAAATGGGGTGGAAAATGCGAATGTATGTGTATGTGTCATGTCGAAGGCGTTAGTAGGTGAGCGATGAGGATGTCGATGAGTAAGAATAAGAAGTCTATGACTACGAGACACCAGCTGTAGCGAACAGTTTTCCTGGCGAAAACCAGTGGCGTTTTTGGCGAGGCCGCGAGGCCTGCTGTCGGCATTGTTCGTGTTTAGTAGTTACAGCAGGTGGTGACGGCTCTGGTGTATTGGGTGACGACGATCGACGCCCCCAAGTAGGACTCGAAGAGAAAAATGTAGAAAAGGGGAAGGAATCTGTGAAGGACCCCCTGCGTGAACGCGGCTGTTCTTCCGTCTGGTGAGGAGGTGGCGATGAACGTGGGAACGAGAACCTCCAAAGGCTTGCGGACCACCTCTTTTCCTCACTGGTAGTGGATCGGGGGATCGGAATTGGGGCAGAAGGGGGAGGGGTGGGGAGGGGAGCATCGACGGAGCGAAAGGCATTCATAACCACGGTGGGTACGAGATTACTCATAGCAGGAGTAACTTGCTCACGCCGCCAGGTGGCCAGTGTAGTGTCTTCAGTAACGTGACACTTAGGAGAAAGATCCAAATCTAGACCTACGACACTGGAGGGCGAAGTAGAAGGGTATGATGATGGGGAATAGTCGGTGTCTGTGTAATCCCATGCGGAATCCATGCGTTGGCTTTCAGGAGTAGAATAAGCACCGAGGTCAACCGAAGAAGGCATTCCAGAATTTGTCCAAGGCAAAGATAGCTTAGAGACGGAAGCGGGTGTGGGAAGGAAGAAACAGGAGGAGAATGGAGTCGAACTTTCAACTGCAGTGTGCATGGATGAGAAGGTGGAACGCGTTTCGCTGCTACCAGTGAAAAATATACGTCGTCCACACCCAGTATTGATTTTGAGGCCCTTTGCCGGAGGTGGCGTAGGCCTACTGCACATGACACTCTCGGGAGTGGCGGGAGCAGAAGGTAGCGAGCTGGAATCAGGAGACGGGGGCGAGTAGGTTGATGGCGGAGTACGAGGTGACTCATATATTTTAAGAGGCTCGATCAACGAGGGCGACGGCGACCGTATAGATGATTCGACAGCCCATGTTGCGTTGCAAGATGAATACTGTTCCCAAGCCGGATTTGGAACAGAAAGCTTCGCAAAGTCCATCTCCGCATCTGAATCCTTGCTCCAAAAGGACTTGAGTTCTTCCTGAGCCTCGATAGGTTCCTCATGGTTCGACGAGTCACTATCAGTCTCAAGGTCGACATCAACCTCCCAAGCACACCGGGCCATGCTGCCTTCAAATATAACGCCCTCAGCGTAAAAGTGTTCCACATCCTGAATCGCCACGCGAACTTCTGCAATTGTAAGGCGGTGCCTCCAATCTACTTCTAGCATGCGGCACAGAATCTCATTCACCTCGGGCGAGATGGGAAGGACGGTGGGCAGAAAATTGGGCGGGTCCTGCAAATAGGCTTGGAACGTGGGGTCTGATGATGATGCAGATTTCCACGGATTCCGACCGGTCGCAAGGTTGAGGAGGATTATTGCCAACGACCAGATATCGTTAAATAAGGGAGAATACGACCCAGTCGGGGCAAAATCCCCTCCTTGACATTCTAAAATAGACGTCGGTATTGGTCGCAATTAAAATATCAAAGACTATTACCTGGACTCATGTGATATACACTCCCCGTCCTGAACTCCTCACTGAACCTATCAGTCGTAGCAAGGCCGAAATCAGTAATGGCAACTCGCATGCCACCGTCAAAGCACAGGACATTTTCTGGCTTGAGGTCACGGTGGTAGATGCCAAGCGAATGGCAGTACTCGACTGCGTCAAGAAGCTGTAGGAAAATATGCTTGATGAGGTGGTCACGGCCCAAGTAGCGGCAGTTGTGCAATATCTGGGAGAAAAGGTCTCCATCGCTCGCATAATCCATGATGATATATGTGTAGTTTCCCTCCTCAACCACCCGATGTAGGGTGACCACGTTCGGATGCGCTGAGGCAAGACGATGTAGAGCTATCTCGCGTATGTGAAGCTGACGCTGTCGTGAGCTGTGGTGAATGTGGGAGCTTATTAAACACTTGACGGCGTAGGAGGTGAGAAGGGGATCACGAGTGTCGACAGCGCGGTAAACGACACCATAGCCACCAACTCCCAGGACTTCCACGAGCTCTAGGGTATTGTTATCAATGAGAGTGCGGAGGGCGGGTGGAGGAGGAGCGTTCGCAGAAGAAGATTGCTTGGATGGCATCCTGGCCGAAGTCACTTCTGAGAGGGAGCTGCGAGGGAGGGACGACGTCCTATTGGACTTGAAGGAAGAGGCCGGAAGCAAGAGACGTTGCGAGAAGGTAAACGGGAGGGGCAAAGAGTAATGGTGGATGTATGGTAATTTAAATGACTGACGTCCGTTTGCAGCGTGTTCAGCACGAGGCCGCGCCTGGTAGTTCGTGATAGACGAAAGGGCGCAAACGTTTTTGCGGGAAGATCTTCCTGCGATAATGACGTCCTTGGCTATTCTACGGCTCTGTCATAACCCGTACCATCGTACCTTACCAGTTCTCATTTCATTTTGCGTATGTCTATCGGGGTACCCCTAAATGGCAATGGCACAGACCTATGCCGCGACTTACCGCATCCAGAGCGAAGTGATCGACTTTTGCACCGCTTGACCATTTTGAGAAAGAGGGGATGCCTCCTTAGGAATCCGACGCGGCGGCTTGCTTGGAGTTGAGTAATTGCTCAGGTCAGCATGATAGTACCAATTATCGGGATAGCTAATCATGATCTACGTCACCTGAGTCTGGCCCATTTTTTCACCTTGTCGTTGACACTGTTGCGATTCCGATTCCGTAAGAGCGATGATTCCAGAGAATCGGCACAGCAGGGCGGGGGGGCCGCCACGGAATCAAGAAAAGGGTACAGCGGACAAGGGCAAGGGGGATTGGAAGATGATAGTGCTGACAAATATGGGTTAGGCAGAGAACCATTCCAGCAAATCAAACACGATGAAGTGAATAGACGATCATTAACAAACGGAATGATCCACTGGCACGCGGAAGCTAGTCGACGAGGCCACTGACACAGGAAGTTCTGACTTCTCGGCACGAGACAATGCTGTATCTTGACAAATCCAACCGTACACAATGACAGATCTAGCAGTCACTGATGGGTCATTGACTGTGCAAAGCACAAGGACGTCGCGTGCGGTCGAATCCGCAAAGAACCACGGCACGTGAGCAGACGCGAGGGTTGACGCGCTGTGGCTCGTCGGAGCAGCGGAGTTCCAATAAACACGCGTCCATTTTAAAGAGTTTAGCGAACACGCGTAAACCAACAACTGCCCTTGCTCAACCGGAACCTAGTCGTACATTCAACGACCACGCGCATCAAGCGAATACCAGCCGTACACACTGCCAACATCACCCTGCGTCCACAGCGCTCTTTCCCATTGCCCAATTCTCCGTCTTCTCTTGCCTCATTGCTCTCAATGTCCGTTCGTTCCTTTACTGTTTTCCAGGATACTACAACCGAGATCCAGAAGATCAATCATGAGGGCGATAAAAAGCTGGCCGCTACCGCTATCCATACCGCTAACTCATTACTATCCACCCTTGCCGCTATTGAAAAGGAGAACCTTCATCCAGTTACCGGTGAACGCGCAGCTTTAGTCCCAAGCAATGCGCTTAAAAAGCGCAAGACAGCAGTTCTAGTCACCAAAGTATTAGCTCCTCTACCATCTTCGAAGAAGCAGAAAGACGTCAAGTCTGACCCGAAGAAGTCACGCAAATCTTCGACCAGCAGTGGAAAGAAAACTGAGGGGCGCAAAAAGAATGCCAGGGAATCTCGTTCGACACGCAAAGCCTCTCCTTTACCGAGGGTTGATGAAGAACAGGAAGTGTTGAATGCCACTCCAGTTCAGCGACGCTCCACTGGTCTCACCATTTCGCAGTCAAATATAGACTCGAGGTGCTATGAGCTTACCGTATCGCCATTGGCAGACGTCTCCGAAGCTTATGACACAGCAACAGAAACCTCAGACCAAGAGTCTGTAATCGATAAGGCTTGTGAAATATTGTCTTGTTCTTTCAAATTTGTTGACACCGGCTTCAGGAGTCTGCTGAACCAGAAATTGGCGACTGTTTCCCCCCCGCATTATCGCGTGCGTCGTTATCATCAGAGCAAATGGAAGCTACACCTCTTGCTCCAAAGAAAGCTCATAATACCGAATTCTCTACGCCAGAACGCAAACAGATCTACTCAGCATTTACTTTTTCATCTCCGTCGCCTTCATCGGAACGTTTTAGGGAAGCCCAGTACCCAGCACGCAAAGCCAATGTTTCTCTTTCGGATTAATGTCTATTGGATACCCCTTTGGGCGCCTTTCCTGCCACCACTATCGTGACACCACCTACGTATTCATCAAATCCTACGTCCACTCATCATCGGCCGTATCGCCAAACTTCAACAGCCACCCGATTAATTTCTTGTTCATAACATTGTTCCTCTATCTATGCATTCTATCATTACCGCTGTCTTGCCTATACGGTATCCTGCTTACTATGCTAAGGTCTTGTCCATTTGGTTTGCTCTCCTTTTGTGTTCCCAGCATACCCTCATTGTTGGACTCAAGCATTTGTGCATTACCAAGCTACTATACGCATCTCGCATTCATTTTAACCCAGAGACTTTTGCGCTTATTTTAGCCTCGCTATATGTGCACTTGTGGTGGGCAGGTCTGAAAAAAAATTTGAATGCCTTCTGCTCATGATGAGTTCCTATTTTCGAACGAAAGTTGATGTTTCGCTCAATTCCGACTTGACAGAATCAGCTCTTGCGATAGTCAAAGAAAGAACTGCGACATGTCACCATAGAGCCCTAGATCTATTTTCACGCACCATGTATCTCTTCGTGATATTATTATATATAGCGGGACCACCTGAGCGATAAGCAGGGGTTTTAAAAACGTCTGGAATAATGGAGCGACCCTGCTCCACCTTTTCACCCTCCCGTCGAAGTTGCCATGGGCTTGGTCAACAAGATCATCCAACGGCTCGAGGTCACTCACTCACCCAAACTCACGCTCACCGAACAGCTCATTACTGTAACTATTCGCCATGGATCCTGTCCTTCATGCGCTAATACAACAGATTCAGAATGAAGATCTACTCCCTGTCGAGCCAGGGAACAGAACATGGCGAGGATATAACTACGTTGCATTTTGGGTAGCAGACATGTTTAATATCAACATGTGGATGATCGTGTCGTACGTCCACCCTCGATATTTGTTGGCTCATGCCAAATGAAGCCTCCAAGCTCCATGATCCAATTAGGAATGTCGTGGTGGCAAGCCTGGATATGCGTGTGGCTGGGCTATGGCATCGCCACGCCTTTCCTTGTACTGAATGCGCGCCCTGGTGCTATGTTCCACGTGACATTCCCGATTGTGAACCGCACGAGCTTTGGCATGTTTGGAAGTCTGTGGTGTGTCTTTAATCGCGCTGCTATGGCATGGTGCGCGACCTCGGTTTCATATTAACGCCCAAACTAAGAAGCACAGCATTTGGTATGGCGTACAGGCGAGCATCGGAGGCTCCTGTATGCTGGTAATGCTGAGAGCGATCTGGCCTAGCATTAACACCCTGCGTGCGTGACATACCTCAATTCCCGTGACAGTCATATTTACTTGTGCAGCAAACTCAATGCCCGAGTCCTCTGGGACGAATACTCGAGATTTCCTGTGTTTCTTCCTCTTCTGGCTCATTTCGTTGCCGGTCATTTGGTTCCCTGTGCACAAAGTGTGAGTACACCCATCTCTTCTTGCGAAGGCGGTCATACAACCATATTTATCAGCCGCCACTTCTTCGTTGTGATGCCCATCCTAATGCCCATAGCCGCAATCACGTTCCTTATATGGTGCATCGTGAAAGCAAACGGCATTGGTCCGATTGTGCACCAACCATCCACGCTGCATGGCTCCGATCTGGGCTGGGCCATGGTGGTCAGTTCCATGTCATGCATCAGTAACAAGGTAACACTCGTAACAAACGCACCAGATTTCGCCTCTCGGGCACGCACGCCATCAGCCGCGCTGTACCCACAATTATTTGCGCTCCCGCTAACTGCGTCGCTTGTGTGTTTGGTTGGAATCATCGTCAGCTCTTCATCACAGGCGATTTACGGGAAAGCTATCTGGTCACCCATCGATCTTCTGGGAAATTTTTTGGATGACAATCCGTCAGGTGCCACAAGATTCGGGGTGCGTGATATTGATGTCAAAGTCAGGTGTGGCCTTGAAGCGTAACTGTGTCTTCTGCTTGCAGGTATGGTTTATTTCGGCGTCTTTCATGATCGCACAGGTGAATTGGTCCTGCTTCTAAATTGTCGGTTGCGATCCTAACTCTCCATCTCCAAGATTGGGTGGGTTGTCGATAACACGACTAGAATGGTTTTTAGGTTAACATTCGCTACCAAGCACGAACATCTCCGCCAACTCAGTTTCAGCAGGATGTGATTTGACTGCGTTATTCCCTCGTTTCATTGTATGTATTCCTCGACGGAGATAGCCAGATACTAAGATGTGACTGCAGAACATACGGCGTGGCGGGTATATCGCTGCTGCTGTTGGTCTGTGCATGTGTCCATGGAACATTCTGAAGAACAGTAACGAATTTACCTCTTACCTCTCCTCTTATTCTGTGTTCCTAAGTTCCATTGCTGGGGTGATGGTGAGTATTCAACTCTGATATGTTTACCTTCGACATTCTATGTGAATTCCTGCAGGTGGTGGAATATTACATTATCCGCAAGGGCCACTATAACGTCAGAGATCTTTATAATGGTCGGAAGGACGGCTGGTACTGGTATACATGTGGAATCAACTTCCGGTGAGACTCTTAATGCATGCCTGAGGTGTTTGAGATTCTGATAGGTGCCATCGAGGGCATACGCTGCTTATCTTGCGGGAATCCTTATCAACGCTGTCGGTTTTGCTGGAGCCAGTGAGTTAACTTTGGCTTGCGAAGTACAGATGCTGAGTTGTTGCTGCATAGCCGGGCGCACGGTTCCGCTTGCAGCTACCCGGATATATCAGCTGTCGTTCTTTACGGGATTTGGGGTTTCTGCGATCGTGTACTGGGCACTGAATCGTGTTTTCCCTGTGGTCGGTGCTGCGGATACGTTCGAAGAAGTCGACATCTCCGGGTACGAAGATTCAATGACAGATGGTTCACAGGATATGGATGCCAAGGACGAGACATCGGAGCGTGCGAGCGAAAGGTATCAATGTTGACATACACCTTGTTATCACGATTCAGGGAAGGTAATTGCTGCGAAAATGAGAAGATATAACAGCTGTAATCCCCAACAGTCATTCACGCCAAATTGTCTGACATGCAATGTGGACCAACAGTAGTTGATTTAGCGTATCTGAAAAATGGAAGTGATAGGTCACGCCGATGAAGGCGGCCGTGCCAGTGATTCGTGACGAGTTCAAGTTGGTCACACGAAATTTGTTCCTGTTCAAACTTTGAAAGTCTCACCGTGCGGTGCCGAAAACGTCAGGCAGTTGGAGTTCCTTGAGCGGGCGCCTGCGATAAGCACTTACCATTAAAGGACTATGAAGACGTTCAAGTTAGTGGACTCGGAGATGGTTGCCATCAATTCGACTTGAACTTGCTATGGACTTGGTCAGAAGAATCATCCAAGGCCTTGAGGTCGCCCATGAGCCCAATCTCACGTTCGCCGAGCAATTTATCGCTGTGAATACTTACCACAGATCCCATCTTTCACTGTTTGCTAATATAACTCGTTCAGAACGAAGATCTGCTGCCTGTCCAGCCAGAGAACAGAACATGGCGTGGATACAATTATGTTGCATTCTGGGTGGCAGACATGTTTAACATCAATACTTGGATGATCGTGTCGTACGTCCACCCTCGATATTCGTTGGTTCATGCCAAATGAAATCTCCAAGCTCCATGATCCAACTAGGAATGTCGTGGTGGCAAGCCTGGATATGCGTTTTGCTTGGGTATGGCATAGTCACGCCTTTCATTGTCCTGAATGCAAGACCCGGTGCCGTTTTCCATGTCACATTCCCAATTGTGAACCGCACGAGCTTTGGCATGTTTGGAAGTCTGTGGTGTGTCTTTAATCGTGCTGCAATGGCATGGTGCGCGTTCCTGGCTTCATAATCACGCCCTAGCTAAGAAGTACAGCATATGGTACGGTGTCCAGGCAAGTATCGGAGGTTCCTGCGTGTTGGTGATGCTCAGGGCAATGTGGCCTAGCATCAATACCCTCCGTGCGTTATATTCTCCATCTCCTGTGGCGTTACGCTCGGTGACGCCAGGCGATAGCAAATTCAATGCCAGAGTCCTCCGGAACTAATACTCGAGACTTCCTATGTTTATTCCTCTTCTGGCTCATTTCACTACCAATCATTTGGTTCCCTGTGCACAAGATGTAGGTGCACCTCACCCCTTCCTTGTGGAACGATTACAAACCCATCATCAGTCGCCACTTCTTCGTTGTGAAGACAGTCATGATGCCCATAGCCGCGATTGCATTCCTTATTTGGTGCATCGTGAAAGCTCGTGGAATTGGTCCGATCATACATCAACCTTCCACGCTGCACGGCTCCGACCTGGGTTGGGCCATGGTGATCAGTATTATGTCGTGCGTCAGCAACATGGCGACACTCGTCACAAACGCCCCGGACTTCGCCTCCCGCGCACACACTCCATCAGCCGCGCTGTACCCACAACTATTTACGCTACCTCTAACCTCGTCTACTGTATCTTTGATTGGAATTTTTGTGAGCTCGTCATCACAGGCGATTTATGGTGAACCCATCTGGTCGCCTGTTGACATTCTGGGAAGATTCTTGGATGATGATCCGTCAAGTGCCACAAGATTTGGGGTATGTGATTGTGATGTGTGGATACCATTGAAGTGACATGTCTCCTGGTTTTCAGGTATGGTTTATTTCTGTATCGTTCATCATTGCACAAGTAACTTTTTTCTTCACTTCGGTGTTGATCGTGAACTGATGGTCCTATTCTAGATTGGGTGCGTATAAATAAACAAGAACAGAATGGTCCATAAGCTGACATTCGTCCCAAGCACGAATATCTCTGCCAACTCAGTGTCAGCGGGGTGTGATTTGACTGCGCTCCTCCCTCGTTTTATTGTACGTATCTCTACTGTCAGAATAACAACATTCACACTTAAATAACAATAGAACATTCGACGTGGCGGGTACATCGCCGCTATCGTCGGTCTGAGCATATGCCCATGGAACCTTTTGAAGAGTAGTAACGAGTTTACCTCTTACCTGTCTGCATACTCCGTATTCCTAAGTTCCATCGCTGGTGTTATGGTAAGTGCACGATTTCGTGATGGACTTTTCAACATCTGATTGAATGGCTATAGGTGACGGAATACTACGTTGTTCGCAAGGGCCGCTACAACGTCAAAGACCTTTATGCCATTGGGGAAGCTAGCTGGTACTGGTACACGTATGGGATCAACTTCCGGTGAGATTTCAAGGCTTGAAAGGTTCGAGATTCTGACAGTGAACTGAAGAGCATATGCCGCGTATGTTGCGGGCATCCTTATCAACGTCGTTGGTTTTGCTGGGGCCAGTAAGTCAACCCTCCCTCACGAAGTGCAGATGCTGAGGTGTTGCCATCTAGCTGGGCGAGAAGTTCCCCTTGCGGCTACCCGGATATATGAATTATCTTTCTTTACGGGGTTCGGTGTTTCCGCGACTGTCTATTGGGCACTGAATCGTTGTTTCCCGGTGGTCGGCGCTGTGTACACGTTCGAGGAACTCGACGTTTCTGGGTATGATGAGTCCAGGACAGATGGTTCGCGCACAAGTACCAAGGATGCGGCATCAGAAATTGTAAACGAATAGATATCAGCATTGTATTATAAGAATATACCCCAAGTGCTGATGCTGACGAGACAAGCCTCTCAGGTAGTACCTATGATGATGATGAGGCCTGCAATATTGTGGCGGATGATGATGTCATAGTTATGTGACACTGGGTCTTTGAACTCACGCGTAGTACAGTAGCGCCACACTATAATTTGTAACAGAATGTCGTCCGGGGGCACACAGTCACCGCCTCTTGAATTTACAGACTCCCATAGGCCTATGGGAGTTTCTTGCATTGATGGTAGTGTCTCAGAGCCTATGTTGGATGCGGAACAACGAAAGGGTACGTAACGCCAAGATGATTTAAGCCTATCTGTGTACTCACACCTGTGATTTCAGCTTACTTTGGCGAACCAGAACCGGTGAGTCAACCATCGAAGAAACAGCGGAGAAGAATGCCAATATCTGTTCATCCCTTCAGCATGATGAGCGCAGGGTGATGAAAGAGACAGGGAAAGAGGAGAAAAAGGGACATGCGAAGGAAAAACAGGATTAGCCGTCACATCGAAGTGTTTCACAAGTTCATAAATGGCGTTTGTGATTCGTGCTCTATGGAATGTGAAATGCACCAATAGCATTACAGATCTACTTGCTGCTACCGGTCAAATATTCTTCCCACCATTGTCTAAATCCTGAACATTGTAATGGAAGCAATTTCTCTGTTTCAGCGGTAGAGAGGTGGCAATTGTAAGGGCGCGTTGTAGCGCCAGGGCCAGTTGGGGGAGTGGAGACAGGTTTGATGTGATCTAAACTGAGCCCCAGTATGTTAGCAAAGATTTTGCACATGTCATACTTTGTGAAGGGCTCGTTAGCCGAGTAATGGAGGATAGGCGGTAGTGAGTCGGCCTTAAGTGCTGTAAAATCTCGTATTTTGATGATAAGGATCTCAACGAGGACGTACATACCTGTTAAGCGAACTAAAAATGATGCAATATCCACGACGTTCGTAGGATACCTGATTGCGTAGTCATCCATGTTAGCCCCCTTTGACCGGTCCTGGACGACATCCACGAGGATATTGACAGCCGAATCTGAGTTGTTAGGTGCGGGACCATATCTTGACGTGAACGAATTCAGGAACAGAACGAAGCGTGGTGGAATGACACTTACAATACCGGAACCCTCAGGACGACAGTCGTGGCGCCTTGCTGCCGCGCTTGCAGCACAACAGTCTCTCCATCGCGTTTAGTCTGTCCGTAGTACTGAAGTGGATTAGTAGCTGACTCTGGTGTGTACCCGTCAGGAGGTGGAGATCTTCCGTCGAAGATATAGTCTATCATATGAACTTGAGAAGGACTCACAATGATCGATGTGCGCTACTCACCGGTAGAGATATACACAAGCGTAAAATTGAAGGTCCTCGCGAGTTCAGCAAGATGCTCTGGCACCCCGACGTTCAGCTGGATAAATGTCGCCGATCAGAAGGATCACCAGTAACACATTCCTAAGTGACAAACTAGTTGTGTTCTGACTAGGTCCTGAATTTTGATGGAATCGTCAACAAATCCATCTGAACAACCGTAAATACCTTTTCGGCAATGTCAGGTCGTCTTTCGGCAGCACAATGAATGACCCCTTCCGAATCATAGTGAGCTAAGATCACAGGCTGTGCGAGACGAACTTGGATCACACGCACAGACGGGTTTGATTTCCTCCAACTTCTGTCTAGTCGCCTCTTTATCTGTTAAATCTAGCTGGACTAGATGGCTGGCAGAGCTCGAGTTCTTCAAGCCCACAACCTCGTATCGTGACGCATTCTTGAAAGCGTTGTAAACCGCGGTACCGAGTACACCGGACGCTCCTGATCACATATCTTAGTAAGAACTTCCGAAGGGGCTGCTCATGAGATATAGCATCTACCTGTGACGACAATCTTGCTTGGTCCTGACATATCTCTAAAGGTATAACCAGTAACCAGATTACTTGCCAGTGCCACTCGAGCCTGAGTGCACTCTCAATTGACATTATTATTCA
>Ga0153978_1000220_pt1 | contig 14357 bp, 20 predicted proteins | sample TSGA062MetaG_FD_104749 | JGI IMG/M metagenome (GOLD analysis project Ga0153978, IMG submission 104749) | Attine ant fungus gardens microbial communities from Georgia, USA - TSGA062 MetaG | ecosystem: Host-associated > Fungi > Mycelium > Unclassified | place: USA: Georgia, Yuchi Wildlife...
ATAGCATTCTAGTAGTAGTGGATCGGTTAACTAAGATGGTCCACTTTATACCAACTACAGAGAAAACATCAGCAGAGGGATTAGCAAGGTTGTTTAGAGATAATGTGTGGAAACTGCATGGGCTACTGGAAAGCATCATTTCAGATAGAGGACCCCAATTTGCGACAGGGTTAATGAGAGAGTTGAATGGGATGTTGGGGATTGAGAGTAAATTGTCAATGGCATTTTACTTACAGACAGATGGGCAAACAGAAAGGGTGAACCAGGAGTTAGAGCAATACTTGAGAATGTTTATCGATCATAGGCAAGAACAATGGCCTGAATGGTTGGGAACAGCAGAATTTGCATATAACAATAAAGCACACCCAAGTACTCAAACGACACTGTTTAAGGCAAATTATAGGCAAAATCCTAGGATGGGGTTTGAAGGAAGAAAGAAGGGGAAGTACAAAGGAGCAGAGAAATTCATGATGAAGATGAAAGAGATTCAGGAGAAAGCAAAAGCAGCACTGGGAAAAGCACAAGAGAAGATGAAGAAGTATACAGATAGGAAAAGGAGAGAAGTCAATGAGTATAAAGTAGGAGACTTAGTAATGCTAAGCACTAAGGATCTGAAATATTAGATGGTTGGAAGAAGGACAGAAAAGCTGATAGAGAGGTTTGTAGGCCCTTACAAGATTAAGAAAATTGTATCAACAAATGTAGTCGAATTGAAGTTACCAAGTACAATAAAGATATATCCAGTAGTAAATGTTAGTAGAATATGTAAATATATAGTGCAAGTAGAGAGACAAAAGAGAGAGCAACCTGCTCCAGTCATAATTGAAAGAGAAGAGGAATGGGAAGTTGAGAGGATACTGAATAAGCGATGGATTAGAGGGAAGGATAAGTATCTGGTGCGATAGAAAGAGTTTATGGCAGAATCAGATACCTAGGAAGGAGAAGAAAACCTGGAAAATGCCAAGGAAGCAATAGAGGAGTATGAAAGGGAGTACAGAAGGGACATAGAGGATATCAGGAGACAGAAAAAGGAAGAAGGGACTTTCTGGAGAGGGGAGTTACTAGGGAGATTTACAGCAAAAAAATTATTTGGATGGATAGACAAAAGGTATGACAAAGAATATTGGGCAAGGTTGGAAAGAAATTGGAGAAGATGGAAAGGAGGAAGAAAAAGAGGGCGAAGAACAATGGAAACAATTAAAGAAGAAGAAGAAGAGATCGAACAAGGAAACTCGGAGATAAAGGAGTGGACAGAGGAAAATGACAATGAAATAGAGAACATGATTGATCCCTACTATGAACTGTAAAAATCCTTGGGATGAGAAACCTTGAGAGGGAGGTGATATCATAACTCAGCCAAAATGGCTAAGTCATTATTTATTTATTTATTTCTTTTCTTTTCTTTTAATTAGGAAATTGTTGGACGTGTAGGATGGAACAACCCAGAGGAGATGCGCAAGACTTTGTAAATAAAAGTAAACACAAGATATGTATAAGTAGTATACCAAAATCAAATAAGAACTCCATCGAGTTCTCCTTGTTAACTTGGACTAGGAGTAGTTCTAAGATATCTTGGCCTAAGTTCTTACACGACTCTTCCTTGGCCAGCTTGTCCAACAAGTTATCCTTCCATACCTCTGCTATTCCTCCCTGCACATATGACAATACCTAGGCCACCTGGATTGCTGCTGCTTCTTTTGTTATCTTCATCCTGATGTATAGGCAAGCCACATTAACAAATGCGCTCACCTCTTCCATTTTTCTACTAAAAACTTGAGGTCTTGCAACCTCTACTCTGCTCCCTTGTTGCTGAAGGAGCATGGTATTGACCTGCTGCTGCAGAGTTGCAATCATGGCGAGGAGTTGCTCCTCTCTGGTTTGGGGGGGATAAGTACTGAAGGGTGTTCCCCCTATTGCTGTTGTTGTTGGTGAGACATTGGTGATGGCAATGGTGATAGCAATGTTTCCTTGTAGGAGGATGAGTGGTCTTCTTCATCTATACTTATGACTGACTACTGACTAAGAAGGGTGAAACAATATTATCTCTAAGAAGGGAATCTCTAAGCTAGACGGGCCTTTAAGAGGTTCCCATTGTTCCCCTGCGTAGACCAATTACAATGGATTGGTAGTATGGAGCTAATTGTTATGAGAGTCCCAAGAAGGAAATGGTCTCCCATACATTTAAACACTTAATCCAAAATCTTGAGTTATACAATGAGGTCAAGGTATAAATAGTGTGGGAACTTAGGTAACCAAATCACATGACAAGGTCAAGTGACCATAGAACATTCTGGAAGAATATGTGATTATAGACTAGTAGTAGTACAGCCACTGTAAAACAGTATAAGTAGTAGTCCAATCCAAGGAAGAACTCTATCAAGTTCTTCTTGAACATCCACCTAGGGTGATCACTAAGGACATTCACTGTCTATTGATAACATAAGAACTCGATTCCCAAATAGTGACCTCGCACCTCATAGCCTTACCATCTACTTACTCTCTTACCTCCCTCGCTAGTAAGTACAGTGCTTATAAGCATTTTGGATAGTGGGCCCTAGCTGTAAAGGGGACTTCTCAGTTAGTTAGGGACTAAGGGAGGAGACTAGATACCAAGTCCAGGTATCCTGTTTGAGTCCTAACCTCATAATTGGACATTGTTCTTTACTTTGTTTCTCTGTATAAACTCTGTGCTGCACTCCATTGTGAGTGGTATATGCAGGAGAGTAGCGGTCATTCCTTAGGAAACCACTTAGCTTAGGGGTTCTCTCCTTAGAGACAATCGTATACCAATTTGATTAGGGCAGAAGTCAGTAGGACAGTAGGAGTCCAGACAGGTGAAGGTTGTGTACCCTGTTGGACATAGTCTTAGCTAGTTACCCTGGATCAAGAATCATCAGAGTATGAATCGTCATCCCTATTACCACTACCACACAACATGTCCTGCCAACAACAACAACAACAACAGCAATGAAGGGAGCCTTTTCCAGTACCTGCCTCTCGAGAGGAACAACTCCTCACTATGATCACAACCCTGTAGCAGCAGGTTAATACCATGCTCCTTCAGCAACAAGGGAGCAGAGTAGAGGTTGCCAAACCTCAAACCTTTAGTGGAAGAATGGAAGAGGTGAGCGCATTCATTAATATGGCTCACCTATATATTAGAATGAAGATGGCAGAAGAAGCAGCAGCAACCTAGGTGGCCTGGGTGTTGTTATATGTACAGGAAGGAATAGTAGAAGCATGGAAGGATAACTTGCTGGATGAGCTGGCTAAGGAGGAATCAGAAATGGAATTGGCAGAGCAGCTGTTTACAAAGATAAGGAATGACTTTGGAGAAACATCAGAGGAGGAGAGAAAAATAGAACAGCTGAGAACAATTGAGCAAGGAGGGAGGACCTGCAATGAGTATGTACAGGAATTCAAAAAGGTTGCCAGGGAGAGCAGCTATAAGGGAAGACCCCTCATTGAAGAATTCAAAAGAGGATTGAATGGAAGTATTAGAAGGAAGCTGGCAGAAGCAGAAGAACCGCCGACCACCATCAGAGAGTAGCAAGAAAGAGCAGTGAGGCTGGATAGAAATCAGAGGTAAAGTAGAATGGAAGAAAGGATGTTGGGGAGAAATATGGCGTGCCCAGGGGAAAATGTGCAGCCTAGAGGGAGGGGATCATATGGAGGAAGAAGGGGGCAAATAACATAGAGAACAGGGGTAGGATATAGAGGAGGAGGAGAAGAAAACACATTCAATAGAGGAGGAGCTCAAACAGGTCCAAGAAGAGACCCAAATGCGATGGATATAGATAGAGGAAGGGGAGGGGATAGAACATACTATGTATGTGGAAAATGGGGCCATATGGCCAAAAATTGTTGGAAAAGACATAAAGAAAGAGTAGTAGAAACATCATAGGAGTTGGCAAAAGAAAATGGAGGACAGTAAGCTCTTGACTGGCCTCCAATAATTTGTACAGTGTATTGTGCCTAGAAAAGCTAGGCAATAAATTAAATTTTATCAATACAACTGAGAGAGTGAGAGATGTACGGCATACACTACGGCTGCTAAGAGAAGTCTGGATGAAGGTAGGACTAGAAAAGTTGGAAAACTATGAAGGGGTAGCAGTAAGAGCACTGCTAGATAGCGGGGCAATGGGTCTATTCATGGATACAACCTTTGCCAGAGAAAAGGAGTTTAAAATGGAAAAATTAAAAAACCCCCTATTAGTTAGAAATATAGATAGAACGGCGAATGTAGGAGGGGCCATAACGCACCAGGTAGAGTGCAACATGTTCTTCAAAGGACATGTGGAAAGAGTGAGGATGGATGTATGTAACTTAGGAAAAACAGAGGTAATACTAGGAATGCCATAGCTAGCAGCCCATAATCCAGAGATAAATTGGGAAAAAGGGGAAGTAAAAATGACATATTGTCCACCTATATGTGGAAGGAAAAGGCAAGAAGGGAAAAGGAAGGAAGTAAAAAAGGTAGAAAAGGATAAAGACAAAGAAACATTGAAAAAATTGGTACCCAAGAGGTTTTGGAAGTGGAAGAGAGTGTTCAGAAAAAAGAAGTCAGAAAGAATGCCAGTACGAAAGACCTGGGACCATACCATAGAATTGAAAGAGAGGTTCATGCCAAAAAAGGGAAAGATATACTTATTGTTGAGGGAGGAAAGGGAAGGAGTACAAGCATTTCTAGAAGATCAGTTAAGGAAAGGATACATCCAGCCTTCCAAGTCACCCCAAACATTACCAGTACACTTTGTGGCAAAAAAGGATGGCACACGGAGAATAGTGCAGGACTATCGACAAATAAATTAGTGGACGATAAAGAATGGGTACCCCTTATCCCTTATTGCAGACATACTGGATAGAGTAGGAAAGAGGAAGGTGTTCACGAAGCTGGACCTAAGGTGGAAATACAATAACGTCAGGATCAAAGAGGGAGATGAATGGAAGGCAGCGTTTACAATACATATTGGGACTTATAAACCCACAGTTATGTATTTTGGGTTGATGAACTCTTCCACTACCTTCCAAACAATAATGAATGATCTATTCAGAGATCTCATAAACCAGAGAGATACAGTGACATTTATCAATGATATCCTGGTAGCCACAGACACTAAAGAAGGACATGATGAGTTAGTAGAGGAAGTACTAAAAAGGTTAGAAGAGAACAACCTATTTGTAAAGCCCGAAAAGTGTAAATGGAAAGTAAGAGAGGTAGAATTTCTAGGAGTAGTAATCAGTCCAAGAGGAGTGGAAATGCAGAAAAAAAAAGTGGAGGGAGTACTAAACTGGCCAGCACCCCAAAACATCAAAGAAGTGCAGAAGATTTTAGATCTCACCAATTATTACAGAAGATTTATAAAAGACTTTGCCAGGTTAGCAGCACTATTGCATATGCTGGTCAGGAAGAAGCAGAAATGGAAATGGGAAGGGGAACAGGAGGAGACGTTTGAAATGCTTAAGGCAGTATTCACCACAGAACCCGTCTTAGCCATTCCAGATATCGATAGGGAGATGAGAGTGGAGGCAGATGCTTCAGACTACACAATGGGGGGAGTATTGTCAACAAAGTGTGAGGATAGAAAGTAGAGACTATTGGCCTTCATCTCTAAATTGTTAAACACTACAGAGCAAAATTATGAAATTCACGATAAAGAGATGCTGGCAGTTATTAGGTGTCTAGAAGTATGGAGACACTACTTGGAGGGAGTGAAACTTGAATTTGAAATCTGGACAGACCATAAAAACCTCCAGTATTTTATGACGAGCCAAAAATTAAACCATAGACAAGCAAGATGGGCCCTATACCTATCACGATTTAATTTTATATTAAAACACATTCCAGGAAAGAGCATAGAGAAGGCAGATAGATTAAGCAGGAGACCTGACTGGCAGGAGAGAGTGGAAAAGGACAACAAGGACCAGAAACTGATAAAACCAGAATGGATTAAAGGAGCCGAAACAATAGTAGAGGAAGAAGACCTAAAAGAAAGAATAAAAAGGGCACAGAAAGGGGATGAAAGGGTAGTGAAAGTAGTAGAAGAGCTGAAGAGGGCAGGAATAAAGATACTGAGAGATGAAGAATGGGAAATAGAGGATGGGATAGTAACAAAAAAAGGGAGGATATACGTACCAGAAGGGGAACTCAGGGAGGAGATAATACGATTGTACCATGATATCCCAGTAGGAGGACACAGAGGAAGATGGAAGACAGCAGAGTTGATCGCCAGGAGTAACAAAGGAGGTGGGGAGGTATATAGATGGATGTAATGCATGTCAAAGATATAAGAATCGAAGCGAAGCACCAGCAGGAAAACTGGTGCCCAATATGATCCCAGAAAAGCTATGGAGCCACATCTCAGTAGACTTTATCACCAAGCTACCATTAGCCTAGGGATATGATGCTATCCTAGTAGTATGTGACCATTTTAGCAAAATGGCACATTTTATAGCCACAACGGAGAAAACATCAGCAGAAAAACTTACAAAGCTGTTCCAAGATCACATATGGAAGTTACATGGACTTCCAGAAAGCATTATATCAGATAGAGGAGTGTAGTTTGTGGTGGGAATAATAAGAGAGCTGAATAACTTGTTGGGAATCTAGACAAAACTCTTGATGGCCTATTACTCCCAAACAGATGGGCAGACAAAAAGGATAAACCAGGAGTTAGAGCAGTATCTGAGGGTCTTCATTGACCATAAACAAGAGCAATGGCCAGATTGGTTAGGAACAGCAGAATTTGTATACAACAACAAAATCTACAAAGCAACAAAAATATCACCATTCAAAGTGAACTATAGTCAGGATCCAAGAATAGGGTTTGAAGAGAGAAGAAAGGGGAAGTATGAAGTAGCAGAAAAATTTATGGAAAGAATAAAGAAAATCCAGAAGGAAGCAAAAGCAGTGTGTTATGAGAGCCTCAAACAGGAAAAGGCTTCCTACGCATTTAAACACTTAATCCAAAATCTCAAAGCATACAACAGAGTAAGGATATAAATAGTGTGGAGACTCAGCAAGTCAAAATCACATGATAAGGTTAGGTGATCATAGAACATTCTGGAAAGGACATATGATTGTAGGACTCTAGGATACAGCCACTGTAGTAGTAGTATAAGTAGGGCTGCAATCCAATAGAGAACTCCATCGAGTTCTTCTTGAACATCCACCTAGAGTAATCACTAAGGACATTCACTGTCTATTGATAACACAAGAACTCAATTCCCAAATGGTAACCTCGCACCTTGTGGCCTCACCACCTACTTACTCTCTTATTATCCTCACTAACAAGCACAGTGCTCAAAAGCATCTTGGATAGCGGGCCCTAGCTGTAAAGGGGACTTCACTGTCAGTTAGGGACAGTGAATAGATGGCCTGGACAAAGCTTGTGTCTCCGCCCAAGACCTGACCTCTATATCAAGTGGGCTTATAACTAGTTCTTCACTACCAGCTCCGTACTACTGATCTATTGTGACTGGTCTATGCAGGGGAACAACGGTAACCTCTTAAAGGCCCGTCTAGCTTAGAGATTCCCTTCTTAGAGATAATATTGTTTCACCCTTCTTAGTCAGTAGCCAGTTATAATTACAGATGAGGAAGACTGCTCATCCTCCTACGAGGAATCATTACCATTGCTATTGCCACCGCCAATGTCTTGCCAACAACAACAGCAACAGGGGGAATGCCCCTTGGTACTTGCCTCCCCCCAAACCAGAGAGGAGCAACTCCTTGCCATGATTGTAACCCTGCAACAGCAGGTTAATACCATGCTCCTTTAGCAGCAAGGGAGCAGAGTGGAGGTTGCAAGACCTCAAGTCTTTAGTGGGAAAATGGAGGAGGTGAGCACGTTTGTGAATGCAGCTTAACTATATATCAGAATGAAGATGACAGAAGAAGCAGCAGCAACCCAGGTAGCCTGGGTATTATCGTATGTATAGGGGGGAATAGCAAAGGTGTGAAAAGATAATTTGTTGGGTGAATTAGCAAAGGGAGAGTCAGAGGTGGAAATGGTGGAGCAATTGTTCACAAAGATAAGGAACGACTTTGGAGAAACATTGGAGGAAGAAAGAAAGATAAAGCAGTTGAGGACTATTGAACAGGGAGGAAGGACCTGTGATGAGTATGTGCAAGAATTCAAAAAGGTTACTAGGGAGAGTGGCTATGAGAGAAGACCCCTCATTGAAGAGTTTAAAAGAGGACTGAATGGGGCTATCCAGAGGAAGTTGGCTAAAGCAGAAGAACCACCAACTACCATTGGAGAGTGGCAAAAAAGAGCGGTGAGGTTAGACAGAAACCAAAGACAGAGTAGGGCAGAGGAGAGAGTATTGGAAAGGAGTACGGCATGCCCAGAGGGAAATACGCAGCCAAGAGGAGGAGGATCATATGGGGGAAGAGAGGGGCAAATAATGTGGAAAATGGGAGGAGGGTATAGAGGAGGAGGGAGAGGAGAAAATATGCTCAGTAGAGAAGGAACTCAGATGGGTCCAAGGAGAGATCCAAATGCAATAGATATAGACAGAGGAAGAGAAGGAGACAGGACATGCTACATGTGTGGGAAGTGGGGCCATATAGCTAAAAATTGTTGGGAAAGGCACAAAGGAAGAGTAGTGGAAACACCGCAAGAGTCAACAAAAGAAAATGGAGGACAGTAAGCTCTTGACTGGCCTCCAACAATGTATACAGTGTATTGCACCCAGAAAAACTGGGCAATAAATTGAACTCCATCAATACAACTGAGAGAGTAAGAGACATACAATGCACACTACGACTATTAAGGGAAGTCTGGTTGAAAGTAGGGTTAGAGAAGTTGGAAAGTCATGAAGGAATAGCAGTGAAGGCATTGTTGGATAGTGGGGCAACAGGTCTGTTCATGGACACGACCTTTGCAAAGGAAAAGGGGTTTAAAATGGAAAGGTTGAAAAAACCCCTCTTAGTTAGAAATGTGGATGGAACGGCAAATATGGGAGGGGCTATAACGCACCAGGTCGAGTGCAATATATTCTTCAAGAGACATATGGAAAGAGCCAGAATGGATGTATGCAACCTAGGGAAGACAGAGTTAATATTGGGAATGCCATGGCTAGCAACCCACAATCCAGAAATAGATTGGAAAAAGGAAGAAGTGAAGATAACACATTGCCCACCTATATGTGGAAGAAGAAAGCAAGAAGTAAAGGAGAGGAAAGTAAGAAAGATGGAAAAGGATGAGGACGAGGAAGTGTTAAAAAAGCTAGTGCCCAGGAGATTTTGGAAGTGGAAGAAAGTATTTGGAAAAAAGGAGTCAGAAAGGATACCGGTACAAAAGATCTAGGACTATGCCATAGAATTAAAGAAGGGATTTACGCCAAGAAAGGGGAAAGTATACTCACTATCAAGAGAGGAAAGAGAGGAAGTACAGACATTTGTAGAAGACTAGTTGAGAAAGGGATATATCTGACCCTCCAAGTCACCCCAGACATCGCCAGTACACTTTGTGGCGAAAAAGGATGGCACATGGAGAATGGTACAAGACTATTGACACATAAACTAGTAGATGATAAAAAATGGGTACCCCTTACCCCTCATTGCAGATATATTGGATGGAGTAGAAAAGAGAAAGATGTTTACGAAGTTGGATTTGAGATGGAGATACAATAATGTCAGAATCAAGGAAGGAGACAAATGGAAGGCAGTGTTCACAACACATATCAGAGCGTATGAACCTACAGTCATGTATTTTGGGTTGACAAACTCCTCTGCCACCTTCCAAGCAATGATGAATGACCTGTTCAGGGACCTTATAAACCAAGGGGATACAGCAACCTTCATTGACAACATTTTAGTGGCCACAGATACAGAAGAGGGACATGATGAGTTGGTGGAGGAAATACTAAGGAGATTGGAAGAGAATGATCTGTTTGTGAAACCAGAGAAATGCAAATAGAAAGTAAGAGAAGTAGAGTTCCTGGGAGTAGTAATCGGTCCAAAAGGAGTGGAGATACAAAAGGAGAAGGTAGAAGGAGTCCTGAACTGGCTGGTACCTAGGAACGTCAAAGAAGTACAAAAATTCCTAGGTTTCGCCAATTACTACAGGAGGCTCATAAAGGACTTTGCTAGGATAGCGGCACTGCTACACGTGCTAGTCAGGAAGGAGCAAAAGTGGAAGTAGGAGAAGGAACAGGAGGAAGCGTTTGAAAAACTTAAGGCAGGGTTCACCACAGAGCCTGTTCTGGCCATCCCAGACATCAATAGAGAAATAAGAGTGGAAGCAGATGCCTCAGACTATGCAACAGAGAGAGTGTTGTTGACAAAGTGTGAAGATGGGAAGTGGAGGCCAGTGGCCTTCATCTCTAAATCGCTGAATACTACAGAGCAAAATTACGAAATTCATGATAAAGAGATGCTGGTAGTTAGAAGGTACCTAGAAGCATAGAGGCACTACTTAGAGGGAGCGAAACTTGAATTTGAAATCTGGACAGACCATAAGAACCTCTAGTATTTTATGATGAGTCAAAAATTAAACCACAGACAAGCAAAATGGACACTATACCTATCACAATTTAATTTCATGTTAAAACATGTTCCAGAGAAGAGCATAGAGAAGGCGAATAGATTAAGCAGAAGACCAGACTGACAGGAGGGGGTGGAAAGAGATAACAAAGACCAGAAGCTGATAAAACCAAAGTGGATTAGGGGAGTAGAAACATTGATGGAGGAAGAAAACCTAAGAGAAAGAATCAGAAAGGTGTAGGAAGGGGATGAGAAGATAGTAAAAGCAGTAGAGGAGCTAAAAAGGGCAGGAATAAAAGTGCTGAAAGATAAAGAGTAGGAAATCGAGGATGGAATAGTATTAAAGGAAGGAAAAATATACATGCCAGAAGGAGACCTCAGGAGAGAAATAATACAACTACACCATGACACTTCAGTAGGAGAGCATGGGGGAAGGTGGAAGATGGTAGAGTTGATTGTCAGGAATTACTGGTGGCCAGGAGTAATGAAGGAGATGGGAGGATATATGGATGGATGTGATGTGTGTTAAAGATACAAGAATTGAAGCAAAGCGCCAGTGGGAAAACTAATGCCCAATGCAATCCCAGAAAAGCTATGGAGCCACATATCGGCAGACTTTATCACCAAACTGCCACTAGCCCAAGAATATGATACAATCTTAGTAGTATGTGACCATTTTAGCAAGATGGCACATTTTATAGCAACAACAGAGAAAACGTCAGCAGAAGGACTCACAAAGCTATTTTGGGACCACGTATGGAAATTGCATGGACTTCCAGAGAGTATCATATCAGACAGGGGAGTGCAGTTTGCGGTGGGAATAATGAAGGAGCTGAATAACTTGCTGGAAATCCAGACAAAGCTCTTAACAGCCTATCACCCTCAAACGGATGGGCAGACAGAGAGGATAAACCAGGAGTTAGAGCAATATCTAAGGGTCTTCATTGATCATAGACAAGAGCAGTGGCCGGATTGGTTAGGGACGGCGGAGTTCACATATAACAACAAAATCCACGTGGCTATAAAAACATCACCATTCAAAGCAAACTACAGTCAAGACCCAAGGATGGAATTTGAGGGAAGAAGAAAGGGGAAGTACAAAGCAGTGGGAAAATTCATAGAAAAAATGAAGAAAATCTAGGAGGAAGCCAAAGCAGTATTAGGAAAAGCACAAGAGGAAATGAAAAAGTTTGGAGACAGGAGACGAGGAAAGGGAGAGGAGTACAAAGTGGGGGACTTAGTGCTGCTAAGTATGAAGGACCTAAAATGGCAGATGAAAGAAAGAAGGTCGAAAAAGCTAACCGAACGCTTTGTGGGCCCCTACAAAGTAAAGGGAATCGTCTCAAGTAATGCAATAGAATTAGAGCTGCCTAATTCTATCAAAATACACCCTGTAGTTAATGTAAGTAGAGTACAACTCTACAAATCACAGGTAAAGGGACAGAAGAAGATACTACCAAAACCAGTTATCATCAAAGGAGAGGAGGAATTCGAGATAGAGAAAATCTTAAACAAAAGGACGGTTAGAGGGAAGGAGAAGTTCCTGGTGAGGTGGAAAGGCTACATGGCAGGAGAGAATACCTGGGAAAATAGAGAAAACTTGGAAAATGCAAAGGAGCTGGTAGAAGAGTTCGAGAAGGAGCATGGGGAAGAGGTTGAAGAACTAAGGCAATAGGAGCAAGAAGAAGAAAAAAAGGAGTTCAGTTGGAAATTACCTAGGGAATTCATAGCAAAACTACTGTACAGTTGGGGAAGAAAAAGATACAAAAGAGAGAGGGAAAAGAGATGGGACAAAAACTGGTATTAATAGAAAAATTCCTCAGGACAAGGAAACTTGAAGAGGGGGCCATGTTATGAGAGCCCCAAACAGGAAAAGGTTTTCCACACATTTGAACACTTAATCCAAAATCTCAAAGCATACAATAGAGTAAGGATATAAATAGTGTAGGGACTTAGCAAGTCAAAATCACGTAACAAGGTTAGGTGATCATAGAACATTCTGGAAAGGACATGTGATTGCAGGACTCTAGGGTACAGCCACTATAGTAGTAGTATAAGTAGGGCTGCAATCCAATGAAGAACTCCATTGAGTTCTTCTTGAACATCCACCTAGGGTAATCACTAGGGACATTCACTGTCTATCAATAACACAGCGCTAGGGAAAGCATAAGAAGAAATGAAGAAGTTTGCAAACAGAAGGCGAAGGGAGGAAGAAGAATACAGAGTAGGGGACTTAGTACTGCTAAGTATGAAAGACTTAAAATGGTAGATAAAGGGGAGGAGATCAGAGAAATTAATAGAGCATTTTGTGGACTCCTACAAAGTTAAGGGAATTATCTCTAGCAATACAATAGAGTTGGAACTACCTAAGTCTATTAGAATACACCCTGTGGTTAATGTAAGTAGAGTATGACTCTATAAACCACAGGTAGAAGGGCAGAAGAAAACACTACCAAAACCAGTCATTATCGAAGGAGAAGAGAAATTTGAGGTAGAAAAAATCCTAAACAAAAGAATAATTAGAGGGAAGAAAAAGTTTCTGGTAAGATGGAAGGGGTATACGATGGAAGAAGACACTTGGGAGAATAGGGAAAACTTGGAGAATGCAAAAGAGTTGGTAGAAGAGTTCGAAAGAATATATAGAGAAGAAGATAAAGAACTAAGATGACAGAAGCAAGAAGAAGAAGAAAAGGAATTTAGTCAGGAATTACCTAGGGAATTCACAGCAAAATTGCTATATGGTTGGGAAAAAAGGAGATATAAAAGGGAAAGGGAAAAGAGGTGGGACAAAAACTGGAGTCAATGGAAAAATTCCTCAGGACAAGGAAACTTAAAGAGAGGACCATGTTATGAGAGCCTTAAGAAGGAAATAGTCTCTTATGTATTTAAACACTTAATCCAAAATCTCGAGTTATACAATGAGGTCAAGGTATAAATAGTGTGGGAACTTAGGTAACCAAATCACATGACAAGGTCAAGTGACTATAGAATATTCTGGAAGAACATGTGATCATGGACTAGTAGTAGTATAGCCACTGTAAAACAGTATAAGTAATAGTCCAATCCAAGAAAGAACTCTATTGAGTTCTTCTTGAACATCCACCTAGGGTGATCACTAAGGACATTCACTGTCTATCAATAACACTGATAGTGAAGAACTAATTACAAGCCCACTCAATATAAAGATCAGATCTCAGGCAGGAACACAAGCTTTGTCCAGGCTGTCTATCTACTATCTCTAACTGACAGTGAGGTCCTCTTTATAGCTAGGGCTTGCTATCCAAGAGGCTTGAGAGCACTGTGCTCCCTAGCGAGGAAGAGTATGGAATAAGTGTAGTAGGGGAAAATCACTCATGGGGCCAGTATGAAGCCAACTGTGCCTTTAAGTGATTTTGAGCAGGGTTCAAGGTGAACAGTGCTCAGATGTGGTATCAAGTTCTTATGTTATCAATAGGCAGTGAATGCTCTTAGTGATCACCCTAGGTGGATGTTCAAGAAGAACTCAATAGAGTTCTTCGTTAGATTGCAGCCCTACTTATACTACTACTATAGTGGCTGTACCCTAGAGTCCTGCAATCACATGTCCTTTCCAGAATGTTCTATGATCACCTAACCTTGTCACATGATTTTGACTTGCTGAGTCCCCATACTATTTATATCCTTACTCTGTTGTATGCTTTGAGGTTTTGGATTAAGTATTCAAATGTATAGGAAATCTTTTCCTGTTTGGGGCTCTCATAACACTGTATGTCTGAGGATAAACCTCAGACTTAACAATATCTTTTGCTGCTTGTCTAACTTTGCTTTTTTGAACACTTTGATTATCAAATCAAGCAATCACAAATCAGTAAGTGGCCATTTGTGA
>Ga0153978_1000221_pt1 | contig 14338 bp, 14 predicted proteins | sample TSGA062MetaG_FD_104749 | JGI IMG/M metagenome (GOLD analysis project Ga0153978, IMG submission 104749) | Attine ant fungus gardens microbial communities from Georgia, USA - TSGA062 MetaG | ecosystem: Host-associated > Fungi > Mycelium > Unclassified | place: USA: Georgia, Yuchi Wildlife...
CGGCGCCAACTAGAGGTTGGGTGGAATGATATGATTGTGCTTGATTCCACTTCGCGCACCATATGTATCGCAAGGAGATCTTGGAGGAGGATGTTACCACCTGAACAGCAGTCGTTGCATGAGGCGTAAGTCAGAGCAAGAATTTCATGCAGAGCTCACAGCGAAGAGCAAGCGGTGCTTGGGTATCGATGACCTGCTGTTGATCATCTTGAAGCAGATCTTTTAAGTAGGAGTAATTGTAGGAAGGGGTCAGGAAGAACATACCAGAGTCAATAGGTATATGAAGCGAATTTAAAAGTCTAATTGAGTCTGATGATTGGTCTGGTGTTGCCGGTCGAGTAACTGGATTTTGCATAGCTCGAATAAACGGGAGTGTGATTGTAATATCTGCGTAGAAAAGTAAGATTTTGTAGGTCGTTAGAGTATACAGCCAGGGACGCACGATCACCCTTTCCTTGCTGGACCTCTTCTTGGTAATGCGAGGGTATCCAATTCAATGACGAAGAAAAGAAGAATGGTTCAATATTGTACCTAATAAAAACGTGTCAGAGACACAACTGATCTAGCAAGCAAACCACGTACTTGGTTCCAAGCATTTGCAGCATAGACAGAGACAGGTTATCAATGAACAATGCACGAACACGAATGTTCGCAGGTCGCTAAGACATCTATCTCATCGTATACATTGACAAACGCTATAAGGAAAGCAACTCACAGGCGACTGCAACAGTTCCCAAAATTCGTTGGCACGATCGCGCGTCGCTCTGGTGGTCTGATCTCGTCCCTCCTCATCAAGGGTAGTAAAAGTGCCGTCGTTGAGAACATCCAGCCAATGCACCAGACAGTCATCGAGCTGCGAGCAATTGATGAGCAGCTTGCTCCGCTTCACCTGGTCAGGTTTCCAATTTCCAAAGAGATTCTGAGGATATCCACGCCATGATTGGACCTCTGGGTGAGGTGGTGCTGGTGAGGCCTCAGAGTTGTCGAATGCCATGTCATTATCAGTGTCAAAATCCATCCATGGCCAAGGGCCAGATGGGGCTGCATGGCGATAGCTACCGCGACGAGTCAGAGAAGCTGAATAGCGGAATTGGTGCACTCACATTGGCGTAGGAGTGGCGGGAGGCATGGTCTTGTCGTTGGTGTTGCCATGTGGGGCGCTGTAGGTGCCGCTATGAAAAGTTACGGATTGTCTGTTTCTCGGGAACATGTTCGCAAATTAGATGGGCATCCGCCTGGATCCTTGAGACTATATCCAAAGGCATAGCGACGGCATTCATATCAGCTACCGCGCATCAGAATTCGAAGAGGGAATACTGTCACATGGATGCTGTCCCTGCCGCTCTGTGCACAGCCTGAGGTTGTCCAACAGCAGACATAAGCGTCCCATTTATATCCAAAGTTTTAGTTTGCGATGCTTGGGCACCGCGGAGGGCGACATTGTGCGCATATCCTTGACTCAGTTTAGGAAGAACTACTAGTCTACAACTTGGCTGGCGAGCTGTGCGGACTTCAAATCATGTTGCCGTAAGCTCGTAGATCTAGCAAGCTACTTATTGAGAGGACTACGACGTGTATGTGATTATGCTACCACTAGTACTCCGACTCATTTTGCCTCGGTTCACGACTCACGATTTTCCTGTCAGTGCTCCATTTTCCGATTCAGAATCATGGAGCTTTCTGTGAAATCTGCACATTTAGTCCCGTCCTGCTCCACCGCATGTAGCAGACAGTCATCGCTCCGTGTCAGCTCCACTGCGACTATACTAAGCACCTCCACGTTGAAAGAACGTACCAGACTTTCATCTAGATGAGATTGAGATCGCGAACTGCGAGTCTTTTGACGACGTGTTTTCGAGTTGGTTCTGTAAAAATCCGTTTCAGCCCACCAACAATAATTAATGGTGGTACACAAGATAGAGCTAGCTAGCTACCTCTATGTCCTCTAATTGTCTATGTGGAACTCTCGCAGCTATGGATGGTTGCCTACACAACTGATGGTGTCTGCTCCACCATATCAATGTTTTCGTATGGCGTCAATCTCGGGACGCTGGCGCGTCTCTGTGATGCTTAAGATCGACGCAGAGCAAAGGCCGATGACTTCGGCCGTGTACCAACATCCCCAGCTCGTGCCGCACCTAACCCTTGTGGTACAAAACAGCCATCTCTGCGCAGACAATTGACAGCCCGGCCACCGTCATGACTATCAAAGGAAGTACGTTCCATTTCGCAAACTCAAGCTGCGACATGCCTTTGACACCCTTTTGGTCCAAGATCCCTTTCCACAACAGCCCTGCAAGGCTTGCGCTGAACGTGAACGACACAGCGCCGATGTTGCTCGCCACAGCAAGCGCTATAGCAGCTGCGCGGATGGTCGATGCGGACAAGCTGGGAGCTGCGGCGCGCACGACTTCGGTGAGGAGGATGGTGGCGCCGATATTTGTTCCGCTAATATTGCATAAGATCACACCGAGGACGCCGATCAGCCAAATGGTGCGGTACATTTCCCCTTGGGTGGCACGGAGCAGCCATGTGGCAAAGACTTCTATCCACCCCTGGTGTGAGAGGGCTTGAATCAAGATGAATTGCGAAAACGCAAATGGAACGAGGGCGAAAGGGAGCCGCGGGAGCGCGGTGAAGAAGGTTGGGAAGTGTGCTTGTAGTTGTGCGTATGTGGAATCGAGTTGTGTGCGCCATCCACTAACGGAAGACTTGGACAGGAACGTATTGATTGAGGAAAGCTGCGACTCTGGGAGGGAATTCACCTTCTCTGTCGCTGGCAGTGGTATACTGGATTGACGGTGTACATCGTTGTGATCCAGTGGATTCGTTGTAACATCTCCATTTTGTTCCCCCTTCTCCTCGGGGTCTTTCTGCCTGCGCCTGTGCATCATTGGGGCAGGGCAATAATGGTCCCAAGCAATATCATAGATGAATTTAGCCACAGCAAAAGGCAAACTAATCATCCACACGTCTATTCCGAAGAAACTGACGACCAGGCACAAAACGAGGGTTGAGCCAAGCATGAAACTCCCAACAATTGCACTGATCGGATCGAGAAGAACGGAACGGACATCAAGATTCCTGGCGTGGGTCAATTTCCGAGGGACATATTTCTCACCGCGGTACTGGAAACCAAGAGCAAAGAAACAGAACACGTTGCAAGCGATAAATGGGAGTATTGTGTAGAGCGTGAACGCGGCGTTATTTACACCAAAGCCTTCGCATATGACAACCTAAACAATCGTATGAAAGAAAGCGAGAGGAGCATCTACATCTGAGACCGACAATAAAAGATAAGGGAAAGACGCACGTTGGTGGGATTTCCAACAAAGAGGACCATGCTCGCTGTATTCGCGGCTGCAAACTCTGCCATAAGCCACGAAGTAGGATTAAGCTCTGCAACTTTTGTATAGTACACAAGGAAGGCGGTGCCAGAGAGAATGACAGGGTCGTTTCCGATGAGGATTGAGACGAGGGTAAGCAGGACATAGAAGTAGAAATAGAGTTTCCAGCCATGTGAACCGCCCTGATTGCTAACCCAGTAGGCTGCAGCCTGAAGGATGCCGGTGATGTCAAGGGTAATAGCCATGTAGGCAAGCGAGAAGAATAGGATGATGATATTGTAGGGCTTGACACCGTCTGTACCGACGAAGCCTGTGCGAATAACTGTGGGATCAATACATTGTGCGGCCCATAGGATTAGGATAGCGATGATTGGTGCTGTCGTTAAATTTATTGAAAAACCAGGGAATCGTCCTCGTCGGGGTATAGTGACTGGGTAGATGACGAACCCAATGGACAAGATGAAAACCACCAGAGTGGCTATGGAAGAACCGGTAATCATGAATGGGTTGAAAGTTTGTGGGAGACCTAGCCTGAACAAGGGTGACAAGGGACGGCATAAGTAACCAAGAACCACTGGGGGCGTGACTCATGAAGCTGACCTGAAAACGGTTCAAGATGTGTGACCGACACCCGATCTTCCTAATTATAAAATGCTAGAATTCCAGAAAGCTGTAGTGGGGTGGGACTCGGAGACCTTATTATATACGGTTTCGATGAGAAGTGCCCTTTTTGCCGACATGCGCTCGTGCAGCAGAGTGATGCTTAAAACCCTGTCCTCCTACCAATGGCAGTACACAGTACAAGTTCATAAGAGAGCAAGTATTTGGCTTGACCCCCCATCCAACCGTTGACTAGGGACAGGAATTACATAATAACCCCCCGATCAGAAGTACTAACTTTTTCTAGAAAATGTTACATAAAAGGAAATCAGTTTCTGGATGTTCTATGGGCAGTGCTCTATCTAACGATTCGATTTAAATTTGCGTGTGTCACTGTCAATCCAAAATACTAGTTCCTTTCCTCTAGTAGCTGTCAGCCTGTAGTGTTAACTAGTAACGAGTACTAGCAGGCTCCTAGATCTCTAATCCCTCGGCTCAGGTCCACAGCCCCGACCGCTGATCTATAACCTCACTTAGAAGCCTTACATGTAGGTGTATGTATGATGTCATCAGGTGCCAAAGACTCATGTTATCATTCGTACAAATTGACCCTACATGAATGGCTCGTGAGTGACGGCGGCGCCGGGACACCATAATGAAACACTGCCTTTTCACAACACTCCAGTATTGGCGTTTCAACTTTCAACCCTAATCTCCTGATCGCGGGGCCCACCGCATGAGTATGATACTGTGGGTGCTATTAAGGTAATTAGCGACGGTCCCCTGTATGCTGCGAAGTAATGGGATCTCAATATTCGTTTCATTGGGGCAACATCAACATTACCGACTAGCAGCAGCTAGTGACACGGCTCTTCGCGCAAACAATTACCCGACGGTGACGCGGCGTAATGAAACATGCCAGCACACCGCCTATGTCACGAGTTCGTTAACAATCATAAGCCGGCCAATGACGATGGGCCTCTGACAAAACCCTTCAACCACGCACAGTGCCACCACCCGCGCCCAGCGTGGTTTGTGCGCACTTACCAGGTTCACTAAGTGTCCGTCATGCTTGTGGGTAATAGACTCTATGAATCCATCATGGATTCGCAAGAAACGATGATCACGATGTGATCTCAGTATTGCTCCGCCACGTCTCGTACACGTCAGAGGTCGGTCCGCATGGCACACATGGTCTCGTAGAATCCCGGACAACCTCGCAGAACCAATAGGTGGGGCTGTATATACCTCGTCTTTCGAAAGTATATAGCTTCGTCGGTGGAATGTTCGAAATCCGTGGAATTTGTGTGAACGAAGCAACGGCTGTGCAAACTTCGTGGCACGATTAAGTATAGAAGAAGGGTTGAGTCATTATATAGTAGTAGAAACGATTTCCGTCGATTTATTTAGTAAGTGGTGTACGCGTGCTTAATCATTGGGCGGTTCCATTTTGTAACTTCGTTTGAGACCACAATTAGATCACTCCACAGATTTTGATAAGGTCCTGCGATGATCTGGTTTCTGTGTTAGTGCGCAAACGCGTCTTCTAAGATGCACATACATATGTTCTAGTATTGCTGTACAGACTTTTAAGCTGTGGGTTCTTTCAATACATGAACATATTCCCGTTGATAACCACTCGAAGGACTGCTTCGAAGAAAAAGATCATCGGATGCCGCGAAACTTCGGAAAATGATCACTTGTCATTTAGGAGACGACTTTCCTGCACTGAGCACCATGGCATGGTGCCCTAGGCTAATCATATGTTCAGGAGATTCACGATCAAACTGGACATACCCGTAACGCGAGTGGGTGCAAGCCGCAATCGTAATCGTTTGCTATAAAATTTATTTTGCAGCCAACGAACAAGGCGTACCGACACTAATAAGAATTGACGAGTCGGTGAAATATTTCCATTCAAGCTAATGGCTCGCACTTGCCTTCTATTGAAGAATTTCAACAGTTGAACTCGATATACAGCTGGCTTCGAGTTTGGTAGCGGACTGAAATTCAGAGTCGGCTGCTCATGACAATATAAACATTATGCAGCTTGAAATTTGATTCCATTCGGTCTCAGGGAAGATCAGCATGCGGGTCTCCGACATACCGTCGACGGCCGCAACTTGAAGCTCTGGTAACGGACCGAGAGCCACTACGAGCCTGCCTAAGATGGTACGGTGAACTGAAAACTACAGAAGCCAGACTTCTGGGCTCTTGCGGTGAAGACTAGCGTTTTCACTCTCGTTGTTCGCGAGAAACTGCAAGGCTTGGCAATATTCGCCTCAGTAAGTATCGGCAGTTGAGCGGCGTTTTCCACTACAAAGCAAAGCCTGATATTAGAGTTCAAGTCTGAGATTTTGTCACTACTTGCCGTAAATGTTAAACTAATTCTAGAAAAGTATCTGATTTGCAATGACCGAACGTTCTTTTGGAATCAAGACGACATGCCAGCAACGGTTGAACGTTGCAACGTTGAAGGTTCAACATCTGCCCGATGTGATGCCGTGGAACCTGATTCGTACTATGTAATCCTGATGATGTGTTGCAACTTGCACTCCGCGCACGTCCGAAGTCGTCGGGTAGCCTGTTCTGGGTCAGTCGTGAACCACTATATGACATAGTGCTCCCTCATATCTGAGCTCATTCATATTGCGACTAAAACATCACGAGCTTGAATGGTCAGCCAGCATGCACAAAGTTTTGTCGAAACGTAATCTTGCGAGCAGCGACCAATACTGCCGTTAACATTTCTTCATCGCCATCCCCAGAGCCACTCTTCGAAGATACCCAAAGGTGCTGTGATAAATGCCCGGATCATAATACAGGATTGCGGAGACCTGATTTTATTTGCCTCGCATAAGTATCCTCGTTACATCTCACGAGCGGCCCAGCCTAATGGTTTTCAGGGGAGATGTGGCACACGCGCAAACAACATCGCCCTGACAAGTATTGCTAGTTGCCAGATTTTGAAACACGACTGTCCTGTGCAACGACATACGCTAAAGCGGAATAAAGATGAGGGGCGGAAATAAGTTACGCACGGCTGACTGAGAGGCATTAAGGCACCGTTTAGAGCGAGGCTGAGCTGCGTCTGCCCTTTTGCATCTTTCCACCCCTTCACTATGACGTCGGGGGTAACTTCATCCGAGGGTTTGCTTGTCCGTCGATTGGCGGTGCTGTCCTTGAATACACCAAGCGAGGCCGAGGAAATCCAGAGTCGCTGCCAGTGAAAACCTCTCATCCGCATTTGGCTTCACACGGAAGCATCGAGGTAGAACATTCGACTCTGAACTTGGCTCCACACGGGGCATCGAGATAGAAAGCGACCACGTTTAGATTTGCTTGCTAGCGGATTGGTACATATGAATCCTGTCCTAGTAAGTTCGGACCGTACTGGTGCCGTATTAACGGAACTCGTGGTTTGCGCCACTTGGTTGGAAAAAACTGGCATAGCATAGATAGTGAATCCACCGAGAAATTAATACCTGGGGTCATGGACATCTTTCCCAAATTCGAAAGATGGAGGAAAGATTTATCCACGCCCATGTTTGATATTCCTAACCGTGGATCAGTTTTCGGTCATTGTACGCTGCGGTAACTGAAAAGTGACCAAATGGATACTCACTTCCACGCATGAAATAATGCCTGAGAAAAGTGTGATCGTTAGTGATAGTTGGTATCGACCTTGCAACTACAGGTTGCGTTTCTGGAAGAGAACTACGTATCATAGAGTCAACTGAGATTACTTCGCCACCTCGAAATACTCAACTTGAAGGATCATGTTCACTTAGCATGAACCTTATTATTCATAATTAGCTAAATATCCTGCAATCATACCTTGGCACAGTAGGTACAGCACCGGTATCTGTGCTTATAGTGATGCCTCCTGGATGATCGGTGAGTATAAGCGAACTCACCGCTCACGGCCAGAAAAATTCCCCGAAGTTGGTACCGCAGCAACTGACAACCAATGTACCGCATCCAAGACAAGTTGCTTGTTAAAGTTGGATAAGAACACGCCTTCCTAGTGTATCATAGTCGCTGTCGTTTCCTTGACGTTATTGGACCGAAAGAGTATTCCTTCAAGCAAGTACACCTTCCGAGGGCTGAGGGCAGTGCCGTGAGACAAAAACGTCGCAGTCATCTAAAGATGTCACGCCAAGATGACAAGAAATATTAAACTCGTAACCAGTAGGGCACACGTCCTTTGTGGTTGACGTAGTCAACTGACTTGAGAGAGGCTGGTCACAAGCCTAAAGAACTGCGGTACCTTTGAACTCGACGACAGTCCCGCTAAACATGTCTCCACAGCCTCACGATGATCTTTCCAAAGTTCTTGCAATAGTGATAACGAGAGAGCCTCGTTTTCGTCTATACTTGACATTTTATTCGCGCGGTGCATCCTCTAAAAAACTCTGTCAAGGGATACCTGATAGTATCCATATTTGGAGTAGAAACTTTCACAGTGAATCACATGCGAGGCTGGCGCAGTGAAAGATGATAATGGGTAATAAATGGAGGGAGAGTTAGGGAAAATATTACACCTGCGAGTACATAAGAGTCATGGTTAGTCTCATCAGGATATGTGAAAAGACTCAGGAACCCACGGCAAAATGGTGGTCCTGTGACAAACTTCATTTCTTCGTCGTGGGTGTTCCTGGGTGTTCCTGCCGATGTTGTCGAGAGGTTGCCATGTAATCCACAGAGTTTTGATGACAGCTAGGAGACAACTTGAACAGATAATTAAATATGGCAGCGTCAACTTTGAAGAATTTCTTTACGTGGCTCATCCACTGGCACCGTGGCACGTGACACTAGGCTTCTTCACCACAAAATATAATCATGACTGTATAATTGTTTGCTTCACTATTGACAAAGTATATGTAAATGGACGTCATCTACTCTTTCATCAAAAGAAGTGCGTTATCTGTACAACTGTGACGAAGTCAAACCAGCTTACTGATTACTAGGATTCCTCTTGAACCAGATAGTTTTTCACCGCATCAATGATAGTTAGACTATGTGTCATTCAAGGTATGTGTCTGATAGAATGCGAGCGATGAAAGATTCTACCTTCCCCTTTGGGGTGATGATAGTTTCATAAATTCTTGCAGTTGTTTCCATCAATTTGGTAGTCGAACCTGGCAATAGGGCCTACTATGCCCGGATACAGCCCAGCCGTGCAAGTACCCTATGTTGTGACTAACGGATTGATAATGACAGTTTGGTACATCACATTGAATTCTCACCGCCATCTACAAGACAGGTTTTACGATACTGGCATTACGAACAGAATCAGAAAATTCCTGCATGGACTGTGGGACCAACAGGTACCTAACCAAGGAATGAATCTAAATTAAGTTAGTAAAACAGATTGACCAATGACTGTGCATGCAATTCTGGCATAGTTCATTTTACAACTGGCATGACCCTAAGCAAGTACTAGTACTGGACGGTTAACATTCCTGAGAGTGCATTCGAAAGGCACATAAATATAATGTACTAGTAATGCGGTGTGAGAAGTTCAGTTGCTGTTGGCATCTTCGATTGCATGTCACCCTCGACAAACCTAGCTAATTCCGAGGGACATTGAAGTACAAACAAATTGGTTACAACTCCCTCAGGAGTATTACATAAGTACTCTCCACAATATTCCTCACTTCGCATGACCGAGGAAGAGCTTGCTTCGTTTGGTACGTCATGAACGCACAGCAAGTGTACTTCAGAAGGTCAGACACTGCCCTCCGAGAATTACGAGGGAGAGCGCTTCTGTGATTTATAAGTAACTGAATTAATTTGTGAACTTTCTATTGGACCACAATTGTACGTACCTCTGACCTCATAGTCTAATTTTTGAATTCCGACAGATTGTGGGGTTCCCTGCAATTTGGTTCTGTCTGAGACTGTCACCATGCACTTCGCCTACACATCTGGTTTATATCCAGGTATCATCGTCCCACACGTCTACGCCTGGGACCTCACATTTACAAATCCAGTCGGTGCGCCATAGGTTCTAATGGACGTCGTCTGCGGCCGGAAGCTTAATGAGCTCAGTGACCATCCCAACAGACTTTGGGGGCTAGATACTACGTCAGAGGAGCAGCAGCTAGCTGCCACAAAATACCTTGCAACGCTACAGCCCACTTTGTCGGCACCGTATCTTTTGACAAAATCGGCAGCGTCACCCGAGATGATGAGGCAAAGTTTATCGTAGGGGCAAGTGCCCGCCACTCTTCAACTTCTCCTCGCAACAGAATCTTGGGGGGCCTTATCAGTCTCTCACTGACCTCTAGAGAGCCCGACTCGAGCAGGAGATATTGCTTGCTGTAAAAGAGTGGTCCAGGCTTGAGTCGGACGAAATCCTTTCATCATTGCCCATATGTACCCTTCGAAAAATTTCCGAATTGTTCCAACTTCTCTCCTCGCTCGTACTTCACATTGTCCCTCCGCCTCCCTCTCTGCACCTTACCTTGCACCATCCTGATCTTGCATTTCGCAACGTCTTTTTTGATCCAAACGATGATACAAAGATCGCTGGGGTCATCGACCGGGGAGGCGCCGAGATCCTCCCTCTCATGCTCATGGCCAATTTTTCCAGTGAACTACTTTCGACAATTGCATGTGTGCATGAGACACGAATGCTGGTTCATGCACCTGCTTTGATCCGGCACTCATCCAGACTGCCCTTTCACATCAGGGTGGTTAGGTGGTTGGGAGAACGTGAAGATGTCTCATCGGAGTGTATCACACCTCATAGCGATGCACTCCGAGGGGGCACCCAAAATCCACATCGCCGCTGAGTGATTTTGCTTGTAGAAATGGGTTCGACCATCTCGCAGAGTAGTTTCAACTATCATGATGCGCAAGTCTGAGATCATATTAAACCTCCGCATGTGCTCTAACAACTTGAACTCACATGAAGCTCGACACCTGTCAGGCCACTGGCAATGTTAGAGTCTAGCACTGGTCTGCAAGTGTCGAGTTCGGAGCTTCATGTGAGCTGCTCCTTAGTACAAAGTACAAAGTTGTATCTGGGAGTTGGAGTCAGAATGGCGCTTCTGAGCGCTACTACTATTCGATTACTGCAACCGAGTGTGAGGAACAAAGCAGTTCCCAATTAAATGCTCGTCTTGGCTCTCCCCTGCGTCTTCACGTGAACCTCTTTGTTGGAACGTCAGGAGTCGAGGCCCGAGCTCGACACTTGGCAGGAAAATTTGTGAGGCACCGGCAGCATTATTCAACAAGTACACTACGCGTTACCTGTGTTGGTTTTACTTCGCGGAACTTGGAGTCAAGTTGACGTATCCGAGACTTGCGTGCAATTCAATAATCTTTAAACCAGAGAAGGCTTGCCAGAAGTACTAGTCTACAGCTACAAATTCGACCTCCCGGTATTCTAATCACGTGTGTCAGAGGCAAGTATGAAAGCATGTGACCCGCTCACCATTTTCTAGTCTGCCTTTTCATTCAATTCCATTCCATCACTGGTGTCAGTTCCTCTTATTTTCTTCTGCACCCATATCCAGAGGAAAGGGATCAGTCTTATTCCCTTCTGCACCCATCTCCAGAAGAAAGGTATCAGTCTTATTCCCTCCTGCACCCATCTCCAGGGGAAAAGGATTGGCCACGCTGCACGCTGTCTCCAGCTAGCACCCCGCTCATGGAACGAAGTATGCGTTGTAACTGTGATGACGATATAAAAGGTAAGAAGGGTCAGAGCAATGGTGACCTCAGCATAGCGAGCGAGCGTCCCTAGAGACCCAGGGTTGATCTCGCTGACGTTCATCCCGAAGACAGACTGAGGACAAATCTGATCAAGTTTAACAGTTCCAAATGACAGGTCTCTGCTTACCGCTATCAAGCTTGCTGGAAGGAATATCATCGTTAGGTATGTGACCTTGGAAAATAATTCTGTCAGTACTTGGCACGACTTTTCGGCTTGAGGAAACAGGGCACCTGTCTCATGGACGCCGACTCTCTGATATTAACGTTAGCGAGCGCAAGATCCATCACGTTCTTTAGTCGATCGCTCATCATGCTCCTTCGGTTATGTAGGCGTTTGATTTCGCTGAGTAGATACTGGCACTCCAACTTCACCATCTCCTTTGAGTCATCGGGACGATCCTCCATCGCCGGGCTGACGGGACGACCCTCCATCGCCGGGCTGGCGGGACGATTCTCCATGGCCGGGTTGGGAGTTTTCTCGATGAATTCTACTGATACCATAAAATCGTGAAGGAGTGATTCGTAGTGCAGAAGATGCGCTTTGAGAATGTGGAGGTCGCGAGTGTGCTCGACACGTGACTCGATCAGTACCTCCGACTCCTGAAGGTATTTCAATGAAATCACTTCAACCGTGGACAAGGGCAACACACCAGCCAGGTAATATGGTCGTACAGTAACTCAAAAGACTCATCCCATGCGTATAACGCATACCATAAAATTGCCAATAAGAGGAGTGTTGGATCTGTGGATTTGGTGAACATATTGTTCCAGTAGACACTACGCCCAACTAGTAGCATGAGCGAGTGGAGGTGCTTCGCAGGTGTCTGGCGTGTAGATTCGGCATGATATGAAATAATCGTACTTTTTCCCACATCGCGGACCATATGGATCGCCAGGAGGTCGATGAAGAGGATGTTACCATCTAGGAAGGATGTCACGGTATGAATGTTAGGACATTAAAACACATACTATGCAAAGGGAAAGGAGCCTGAGTATTAATTTTGCTATCTCCGGGGGTGTGAGATGATGCATGGTTTAGGGTCTGCGATGGTGTTGAGGTTCGTGACTGATACAGTGTTCGTACGAATGGCAGGGTAATAGTGATGTCTATCGAGCATATCAGCCTCTAAAACCCAAACCTGAAGGCCTGAAGCTTTAGCTTACGATCTCCTTTTCCATGAACAAGTGCTTCCTGGTATCGCGAGGGTATCCGATTAATGGAGGACGTGAAGAAGAAAGGCTCGATATTGAAACTGCCACCAGCGTGTTGAACTCTTCAGACTCCAGGGGAAGACCAAGAGATGTTCATACCTTCCGCCCAGCATTTTCAAGACCGGTTCTGTTAAGTTATCCACACATAACGATTGTACTCGAATATCTTTACGTTCCTGCAAATCTCAATTTCAAATCCAAACCAGCATGTAAGGACAAATCATACTCACCTTCAGGGTCTCCAGGGTCTCCAACATACTCCAAAAACCATTCTCGTTTACTTTTTTCGTTGTTTTGGAACCTTCTCCTATATTTGACGAGCAAAATCTCCCGTCATCAAGCACGTCCATCCAGTAAATGCTGCTAGGCCCAGTCTTCGAACACTTTGTGAGCATCCCACTGTGGTCCACCTGTTCTTTACCCCAGTTCCCAAAGTGGCTTTTAGGGTACCCTCGCCAGCCGCGGCGTGGCCCGGAAACACCAGCCGTATGTTCGTAGCCCTCCGACTCAACACTGGGTATCTGAGTCGTATGGTCTGAGCCCTTTGACTTGACTATAATACTACTAGTCGGCTGAGTCGTAGGTTCTGGCTCGACTATAACACAAGTTGGCTCGGTCTCGTCTGAATGGATTTTACTGAGGTCCATCCATGGCCATGGTCCCGATGGTGCCGCATGTCGATACCTTGGGAGAGCATTAGTCGGCAACAACAAGAACGAGATGTAGATAAACTTACGGAGGGGCAAGCACTACAGGCGGTAAAATTTCATTCTTAGGAGGAGGAGTTCTAGGTTTTTCCGCCGCATCATTCCATCGGGTAGTGAATGTCTGTCGGTTCTGCCACATAATGGCTTGGTATTTGGCGTCAGTGAAGTGTCAGTGGCTCATGGGGATTTATATATCTCTGAAGACGGGCGCTCCGTACCTCATGCTGAATGTTCAAGTTAGCCGCCAGCTTGAAGCAGTATGAATGGCTCGACTCGTATCGACAGTTCTTCGACCATGAAGAATCAAACAGGGAGCCGAATCTATCGCGCGTTACACGCATTGTTCACAAGAAGCAATTCGGATCCCAAAGTCCTGTGTTGAACCATGATTTCACGGTGCTACTATCAAGTAGTGCCCACTAGTAGCCTCAAGATTTCATAATGCGTGCCCCATGGAAATCCACCGGACCTCCGACGACCATGGCATGTGTTGAGAATCTGGTAGACATGGTCCACACTAGCAGTAGCGGAGATGCTGAGTATCGGAGCATATGATACTAATCTGCAAACTTAGCCGTTCTTTGAGCGCTCAGTTTCAAGAATAGCCCAGGCACCCTCAAGTAAGCGATACTTTCCCACCAACAACCGAGTGAGAAGCTCAGGTGTCTTGCAGATCCGGGCCTAGTACTATCATTGAACCACTTGTGAATAATTTCGACTTTTCTTTGAATAACTCCACAACAACAA
>Ga0153978_1000223_pt1 | contig 14336 bp, 11 predicted proteins | sample TSGA062MetaG_FD_104749 | JGI IMG/M metagenome (GOLD analysis project Ga0153978, IMG submission 104749) | Attine ant fungus gardens microbial communities from Georgia, USA - TSGA062 MetaG | ecosystem: Host-associated > Fungi > Mycelium > Unclassified | place: USA: Georgia, Yuchi Wildlife...
AGACTGAGGGAAAACGGTACGATAAACGAACGTTAGCAGCGTGAAAACGGAAGTGTCCGGGTGACTAATATGTACTAAAAGGAAATGAACGTTAGACGTCCGTTGGCGTTGCCTACTGTTCCACCATCAGAAGGGCGAGGTGAAGCACTTAGGTAACCACAAAAGTAGTCACAAACTTGAAAGTGACTGAAGAGACAGGATAACCATTAACGTTAAAGTTCAGGTTGGAGACTACTGGTACGTCGAAGGTAAATAGTGTCACATTCGCCTGAATGGCCGCAGTGAAAAGATTTGTTCAATCGTGACAGCAACTGTTGAAACTTGATCCTGTAATATGTGCAAAGGTAAATTTGAGTCATCCGCAATAATTATGGACAAGAGCATACTGATGACCAGAATATCACAAGCTAAATGTGAAACATTTGGACTCAGAAATTGTGAGCGGCGGCACATTTCGTACATGGGAACGCCAACGGCGGCGATGTGGATGTTCATCTTCAGGTTCATCTTCAGAGCATTCATATGCTCCGAATTTTTGGGGCATTTGCCATGACCAACTTGAAGCACTTCTCGGCGGGGAGAGTGTTTGAGATGCCATGGAGTACTCAAGTGTGGATGCAGGGTAAGTTGAAAGGATGGGTTCTAATATCAAGTAGACATAGAAGCTACATAATAGACTTTACACCCGAGCTATCACTCTATAGCTGACTTAGCCATGACTCTTTCGTGAAGGTCGACTCCAATCAAGATTGACTTCTACTCAGACTGTGATCCAATCGTGCAACATTGGAAGGAGATCGTATAGTGCCAACTTCAAGACTTAACCTTTAAGCCACCCGACGACATTTAAATGTCGGTGTGTCTGCGCAGGCTCGGGTGCTCTAAAAATGGGATCCCCCGAGTCGGGGAGGCTAGTACCGGACCAGCGCATCTCAGCTTGCACTGCAATACTGTATAGCTGAGGAGTATAACTGTCCTCCCTCAGGTTCTATTCAGTCACGGTCGAGTCTGTCCACCGGAAACTTCTCGTCGAGGACGAACACGGGACGAAGGGGTCGCCTCATGAAATTGAAAGGCGATCAATGGTGTTTCCATGTAAACTGGTGGCGGTTATGTGAGTAAGGCTATCACATCATTGATATCACAATGCTGTCTGATGGGCCTCACGTCTTGCGTTGACTCGGATAACACACTTCGTGGGATATTGATGGATGCGATTCATGTGTTGTTTTAATAAGCGCACTAAACACCGTGACACCCTCATTCTTACATTTCGGTCTTGTGGCGGCATGGCCCCTGATACTGATATTCCTTACCGGTCGCCAACTGCGCACATTCCGCCGGAGTTGATCCCATCTATTCTGCAATACGTCGCACCCACTCATTCTTTTCCGTCTCTGCTACCCCAAGAGGCGTTCGCAGATGGTTCACTCTGGCAGCAGTACCGATATGATCTTCACGCATTCACACAGTTTACGTTGGTGTGCAGAACCTGGCACACCTTCTCCCGCGAAATTATGTTCCATACCCTGGTCGTCTCATGGTTCGATGAGAGTATTCTCCGACTTCATTTAGCTCTGCGACAATTCGGCCCCCTTTCGCGCGTCATGCTAATCTTCAGTACCGACGCGAGCGGCACCATGGGCACGTTGAGCCGCAGTGATTTTTGTGCTGCATTGGAGGGTTGCTTTCGTTCAATGCCGCAGATCACGAAGGTGGAATTTCATGGCATTTTGGAGAAAATATTTTGCCATACAGCGTCAGTGGAAGCTGGGCATTTTGAACTCCTGTCAGTGAGATCTCTTACGCTGGGGGGTAGTGTCGGGAACAGCGGAAAATTCCTGCTTCATGCTCTAGCGCGTGCTGCGGCGTCCCTGGAAACCTTAGAGATGATGTATTTTGAGAATTGGCCATCTGGCTACCGACTTCCTGATCCGCTGGGGAAGCTTCGTAGCCTCATCTTGCGGCGCACCTACTTATCAATCCAAGGCATCATCGACCTCCTTAGCGGACATGGTCAAGATGGTAATAGGAGGATGGTACTTCGGAAGCTCGTTATTATACCAAGTCACCTTCAGACCATCCCACCAGATATCACACCCCTGCTCATGTTCGGTTCAATCGGCGATCATCTTCGATTTTTGATGATTCACAAGCTTGATCCATTCCAATCACTAGCATGCTGTCCTGCTCTAGAGACATTCATCTATATATCTCCATCAAGTTCAAACATCTTTCCATTTTTACCGCGCACTCTTCGTCGGCTTGCCATTTCAGAGGTCTTGTTGTCTCCCACGGATCGTTTTGTCGCATATATCACTTCCGAGAACGCACAAAACCTGGTACGGCTTGCAGTGACTCTCACAAATGATACCGGTTCGGCACTCACAGCTGCAATCGAGCCGTTCACTAGTGTCACGGAGACTTGCAAAAATGTTGGTGTATCATTGACATATGTAGTACCGGGTAAATTAAAGCTGAGTCTAGAGGGGTGGGATGATGCAGCAGAACTCTTCCAGACGGTGGAATCCTTACCTAAAGCTAGGCTCAGGATCACTTAATAATCCGATGTTTGGTCTATGCTGGCCTTGATGTTCGCTCCATCTGCTGTCGTGTATAATGTAATAACAGACTCTAGCAACAATAACATTGAGCTGCGGATTGACACCCGGTGCATCTTAGCAGTTAACTTAGCAGTCAGCCACACTCATTCTGCTCAGCACAGCAGCATGCAACCGTGGACCATGGTTAGTGGGGTGTCATCAAATACGTCAACGCCCTTATAAATGCGCTGATTCAGTAATTCCAATGTTCCAGATATTGTCAACCATCTGCTGAAAATGATTTCTCGGGGGCAACCCAGCCATTGACAAGAGAGGTAGGAGTTCGAGCAATAGTCATACTGCCCCGTAGGTAACCGCATATTGACTACACAGGGTACCTTCACTAAACCTTTGTCTACTACAATGCACTTTGTAGCTGCTCTGTAACACCACAAAGCGCCGAAAAGCAAAGGTTTAGCTGATGGACCTCGTAAACTGAAGTAGGAAGCAAGATATGTTAGGTATTATTGCCATCCTCGTGAGAAGCATCGATACAAGTGAGAAAAATGAGTGGGCAAATAAGCACTTGGGACTGGGCGATATGAAACAGAACACCTGCGAGGCGATGGGTCTAACCGTTTTAACCGAAAAAAGCAGGGGCAAAACATAAAGAAAGAAAGAGATCTCACAAAAGATATTAGAACATTAACATGAGAGCGCCTCGCAAGAAGCAGAGGCAGGTCGTAACCGGGACACGACTCGGAGGGAAAGGGTTATAGTTTGAGCTCAGTGAGCACTCTCCGCGCGAGCATCTGGTATTGCCAGCCATCGCCGCCAGCCCTCCGGAATTGTATGCCATGGAGTGGCAACCAAGGTACCTAAGAAAAAGAGTCGTCAGGATACTTCAAGAAATAAGAGTACAAAAGGTCATACCTTAATAATGTTAATTTCGAAGCGGACTGATAATGAACTAGCGCCGATAGATTCGAACACGTCGCGATCAACTTCACCAGTAGGGAAGGGTGCTGGCCTTGAGCCTTGCGGCTGTGGCGTGGTAGCAAAATCACGGGGTATAGGTGGTAAGACCTTGGCCTTTGCAGGAGAATGCGGGCGGAATGGATCGGATTGTTCCTCACGCGGTGTCCCTGGCACAGGCCCGTTGGCTTCGTTATGCCGAGAACTATCCGCCATAATGGTATGTGCGTTAGAAGAGACATTAAAGAATGACGACGATCCGCTGCTCGGGGTAGCGCTCAATGCAGTCCCCATTGATGGTCTGTGAGGGAGCTCTTTCTCCAAGGGAGCTTCTTGTTCCTTCTCCTTGATGCTCTCTCTCTCTCGCTCCTTAGACTTCATACCGAAGGACATCTTGGATGCTTTCTTAACAAGTGATCGCGGCGTTATTCCAGTCTCATTGGAGTCATTAGAACCCGTTCTGCGATGATGGCTAGAGCGCGCTTGGACCTGAGCGGATTCAGGGACAGACGAAATGTCAATGGAGGGTACATGGATGCACTCAAAGCCACCGCGTGTCTCCCGATATTGAACCTGCATTCGGTCAAGGACCTTCTTGATATCAGCTTTGAGCACAGATGGAGGTTTCGTAGAAGTGGTCGCAACACTATCACATATATCTCAGCATCACCCAGAAATACAGTGCTGAGGGTCACGCTCACCTGAATAGACCCTTTAGATGTACAGGCTTGAATTCCTTGTCGTTGTGGTGCCCACTTTGCCCATCCTTAAAGCCATCGTCCTGATCAGCCGCTTCCTGCTCGACATTCTCATCCACCTTCTCAGTACGTCCAAAGCCACCCAGGCCAGTTGGCCGTCCACTGCTTGTCCCGTAGCCGGTCGACGGCCGCCTGTGTCGTCCAATAGTGCCACCAATACTAGGCAGTAAAGCGCCACCAGTGCTACTCCGGCGCTCATGCCGTATCTGACGACCTTGTGGATCGAGGATGGTCGCAGCCCGCCTATGAATATTCCCAAGAGGCTGGCTTTGGCTAGCAGCAATGGGAGGAGAGCCGATGATTGATTTCCGGACGTCAGCATCCGCACCCCGTTTTCCAGACACTTCAGCACCCTTCTCGCCCTCATCCCCTGGTCGCAACGGTACACTATCCACCACTGTCATCCGCTTCCCAACACTACGCTTTGTATCATCACCCTTCCCAACAAGAAGCGTACCAAACTTGCGCACGAGAGTTGCGCCTGCGGACAATGGGCCGCCTTCATGGGCATGTGAGGGCATACGGTTCTCCTCGGATGGACCCCTACCCTGCTCCTGCTCCGAGAACTCAGCGTCCAGTCTAGCTGTATGAGAAGCCTGCTCTTCGCCATGCTCGTCTACACGTTCTTCGCCACCGCTGAACATGCCACCCGATCCACGAAGCGCAGTCGGTCGCTGGCTCATGCTATGGCTACGGCGGTGAGTGGATGCAGGCGGAGCGCGGGGGAGCGCTGTTTGTGGCCCTGGCATAGGATGTGTGGACGGCTGGGGAATATCAAGACGCTTCGCGGCGGGTGGCGCAGGTAGCCCAGCATCACGCGCTCTGACTTGGCCATGAAACGCTGCAGAGGTGGGCGAAGCCGCTGCTGTTGCATCATAGGACATGTCGGAGTAGTGCGAAGTCTCGGGTGCAGGTAGGCGTGGGAGAGGCATGCTGTAGTCGGCTTTAGCAGATGCTGGTATGGGCGCGGAAAGTTGTTGTTGATCCTTCTTGACGGGGGTGGGTTGAGAGAGGTGCTTGGTCGATGGGTAGGGAGGTGGCGCAGAAGTTTCAACGGCAGGTGCATTGGCTGGGGTAACTGACTGAAGGGACAGCTGGGAGCTAGCAAAGCGCCCAGGGCCATAGACGCGCTCACGCTCTAACTTCTCGCGGGAGAGATAGTACATTGAAATCAGTGGGTGGAATCCCTGCGTGGGGTCGACAGGCTCGCGCGTGCCATCGCCAATGGACAGAAGCGACTGGGAGGTTGGAGGTGAATGAGATGGTGTGGTAGGTGGCGATGATGAGGGAGAGAACAACTTCCGACGATAAAAGTCAAATCCGGAGAACCGCTTCGACTTCTTTGAAGGACTCATCGTAGACTCATTCTTGTGGGCATTTGAGGCTGATCCATCGTAGGATATAGCGAGGGAAGAATTCGAGAACTCAAACCGGTGACTGGCGCCGTTACGACCACTGCGCTTGCGGTCCCATGCCTGGACCGCACGGATATAGGAGTCAGATTCGAGCACTTTTCTAAGGTTTCGTTCGATTTCGTCCTCGGTGCCAAACTCGAATCCTTTCATCCCTCTGATGACATGCCTATCAAGCTCATCAGCCCTGAGTGGCTCACGGTGGACCATGTGTGAATCTGGGGGTCCATTAAAGCCACGGAGCATCCATGGATGCTCAAGTACCTCGGCAAGTGAGGCACGAGCAGGAGGGTTGGTGACCAGCATCCGGGAAAGTAAGTGCTTGCATTCTGGGGAACTGACTAGTAAGTAAAATGCCTAGTAGCACAAACTTGACGCACCTGCGCTAAGCCAAACTGGATACTCGACCAGTCCACGCTTAATTTTAGCATGCAGTGCGGGCATGCTCTGATCGTCGAAGGGTACTTTGCCGCAGACGAGGACATACAAAACAACTCCGAAACTCCACACGTCAACTTCTGGCCCTGTGTATGCCTTCGCATTAAGGAGCTCGGGAGCTGCAAAGTACAGTGAACCACAGAAGGTTGATAGATGGTGGCAAGGGTCATAGAGATTGGATAGACCAAAGTCGATGATCTTAATATTACCTGTCTCAGATATGAGGATGTTCTCGATTTTGAGATCTGTAGGCATGGACAATGAGCATGTAATATTCCGAGCACAGCAACACAGACCTCGATGAACCACATTATTCCGATGACAGTAATCTAGCGCACTTCCTATCTGGCGAGCGAATTTGCGAGCGACACGTTCCCGTAGCCGGCCGTGACTGATGATATAGTCGAGCATCTGACCACCGTTTACATATTCGAATACCATGTAGTAGTGATGTTGATGGACGATCATCTCACGCATACCGCAGATATACGGGTGATAGAGAAGCATAGAGAGCGCAGCCTCGCGCAGGGTGCGTATCTCTTTCGAAGCATCTTTCGAAGCCTGCTTTGCGACCGCTTCTGGAGTAGTACCTGAACCATTTGACTGGGTAGCTTGAGGATACACCCGAGGAAGGATTTTAACGGCGAGCTACGAACAATAGTCAGTGCATTCCAACATCATGTTTGAAGTGTAGCACGCACCTTCTCATCTGTAACGTTGTGAATAGCCAACTTGACCTTTCCCATGCTGCCAGCTCCAAGGGTCTTCGTCAGGGTGTAGTCGCCAAGGATGCGGTTGGAACTTCGACCCTGCTTGCTGGTTGAACCATGTCGGGTCTGGCCCTGTTTTGTGTCTGTGGTCTGCTGTCTGTCGCGATCTGAAGAACTCGTTGGAGTAGGGGTACTGAATGCCTGTGGAGGCATTGAAACTGGACGAGGTCTGTGCAACGTAGCCTGTGACCTTGGGGCGGGCAAAGGGCGTGGAGTAGCAGAGCTTGAGGTGAAGTTGGCCGTGGTGGTAAAGGTTGTTGCTGTTGTTGTTGACGATGTGGAATTGTATGTCCGTGCTGGTGGGGGAGATGAGAGAGGCTGTGGCTGAAGAGCCGATGGTGATTTCGTGATTGAGGTCATATCAAACTCATAACCTTCTCCGCTGTTGTGTGACGAGGAAGCGACAATTCCGCTCTCTTCAAGGACTTGACCTAGCGGTGCTGCCGGAGACCACGGATAGTACGACGCGGCCATGATCGTCTCTAACGTCAACCAGATACTTTCAGAGGCAGTGCTACAAGCTTCAGGCTAGGTAAAACCGCCCCCATCAGAGTTTTCCAAAAATCACTCAGGGCACCCTTCTCATAAGGTAATCCGCCAGGCGGCCATTTGAGGCGTCACTCTCAAGAGTTAGAAAAGTCAGGGTGCTCGATTCAACAACTAGTGCAGTTTAACAGCAATTTCGATTCCCTCATAACCCCACACAAAATGTAGAGGCTGTATGCATCTTGTTCACGCTTCGAACTTGAAAGCTTGAACGATTGAACAGCGTAGTGATGCCAACTGCAAATGGCGCTAGGCCATGGCAACTTCCGCAGACTTCCGCTACTTCCGCTGCATGCATGAAATACATGTGAGGCACAACAAGTACTCTCAGGCTGTCGAAACGCAAATATAGCAGCATTAATAAAACTCACTCAAGGCTTATAAAATGAGAGTAGTCATGCCCCGCAGGCAGTGAGGATATCAAAATAAAACACCAAATAATTATCAGGTCGACTTTGAACTATGTTCTTGTGCAGGTAGCCATTTCACCGGATGCTGATTGAACATGGACCACGGTGGCAGGACAACCTATCCCGATGGGCGTCGTGTCAATTGACATTGTCATATGAAGGCTGAGTGAAACAAACGCACCAGGGATAAAGCTACCGTACAAAGGACGAATGTGCTCAATGTTACCCAGAGAGAGCTGAGGGTGAAGCCAATCACAAAAGAGAGGAACTGCAGAATAGAAGGTCTAGTTTGCTTCAACACAAAAACGACGAAAACCACATACTGTGCTGGTGATGAGAACTACATGGATAATATCGTCTGCCTTCTTCTGCCCTCTGAAGTCCTGGGTTGTGTGGTGGTCAGCTATCCCAAATGACCAGCAGGGAACACCCACTATTCTGCCCTCTACTAGCTCCTGTAGGGTCATGGCGCTGTGTCGTAATGCGCACTCGGCGTTCAACGTTGTAGCGTTCAGCTAAATGGCACGAGCGTGGGATCGTGGGTAAGTACTTGTGCGCAAATTAACCCCTAATTATAGCTAACCCCTCTATTTCAAAATCAGAAGGGGAAATGCAGATTAATGTTTACTAACTACTTGTGTACTAAGACTTCCACTATCCACTTAATTAATTCCTTACTCGATGGGATCGATTGTGCAATAGGTTCCAGGTTCTGTTCACAACGATCAAAGACGTGAATGACTTGTCACTGACACACTTAATATGTACGAAGGAACAGTTATCTTCAATTTGGTCTGCCTAAGCCTGAGGGAGACCAGCTGACCACACTCACGTTGCTGCTTTCAAGAGTTGAGGCCTGAATAGCGAAATACTAGATAAGTCTACTTCGTAGAGATGGACATGATCTCCCGAATATGTACTAGATCCGAGTCGTTCACTAGTCACCGTAGCTAGAACATGTCAGACCGTCTACTGACTCTACTCACAGATTAAGGCTACTCACCCCTTGTTGCTCGCCAAATGACCAGCGATGACCCTGAACCACTGAGCATGCATCAAAAATGGCATTGCATCATCTTGCGGGGGCTTGTGGAGGCTGAACGACATTCCGGATATTCTCCGAGTGCTCTGATTCCTTCAAAACTCGACAACGTCCTGACGCATGAGGCGCTGAGTTAGAACCAAATGTAAAAGACACGCTACTCAGGTTTCAATTGTTTTTCTCAGATGATGGATGCGTGCCCACAGCCCGGCGCCTATGACTATATCTGTGCGATAAGTCGGACGCCTTTATGTAATTAGCAGCGATAAGACTAAGCCAGGACTAGCAAACTTGATCGAGGCATGTAACTAGACTTCAAATGTTATTAAAATAGACTATACTTCCATTTTTTGAGTCATGGCTTATCGTAATATACTCTTTACTCTCATCAATGTCTGACCATTCTGAGCCGCTGGAAAAAGGAGACCTCACAAAGCCTGGGCTGGCAGATAACGAGGCGGATGAGGTTGAGCTTGCTAGGATGGGTTACAAACAAGAGTTGAAGTGGGTGCTTCGTGATTACCTGTTTTGACGACCACACGAGGACTCACATGCACACCCGGCGTACTTTGCAAGACGCGAACTCGGACTTCTTCAGGTAACCTTCAAGTTGCAGTGATTAGGGAAAACGTATCACTTTTATAAACTAACTGTTCTCTGCAAAGAACTTCGGGGTTTCTTTTTCTATCATCAGTGTTATAACAGGCATTCCTTCTTTATTCCTGTATGGTTTGGTGCGTCACACTGTCTCTTTCATCACCCCCAATGAGAATAAACCTGATACGTGGATGCAGAATACTGGTGGTCCAGCAGTCATGGTATGGGGCTGGGTGATTGTCGGTGAGCATCACATGTATTGTGCTTAAGCATAGGCGCCCTTCAACGATCCTCCACTGGCAGCATGTGCCACAATGCTTGTAGGACTTGCCATGGCGGGTAAGCCGGCATCACGACATCATAGTACTGACTGACCTTTGTGAAAGAGGTCTGCAGCGCACATCCTACCAGCGGTGGCCCCTACTTCTGGGCTGCTATGCTGTCTGATCCAGATCACGCCCCATTTGCATCTTGGATCACAGGCTGGTTTAACCTGTTAGGACAAGTCGCGGTTACTACTGGGATCAGGTACACTAGTCTTAGCCTCTCGAAGAGCTTAAAATGATTGTGATGACATTCCTCTAGCTTCGCTTGTGCAAATTTCTTGTCCACACTGTGTACATTTAGCACCTCATTTACTCCAACACCGAAGACTACCATAGGAATTTATGCTGCCATCCTGGTAAGCCAAGGGCTGACCAATACATTCGGCGTTCATCTCCTCAAATACCTCAACAATATCTCCGTCTATTGGCATGCTGTCGGAACGACATCCTTGGTCATAGCTATACTGGCTCGTGCTCCGTCACACCAGTCCGCCCAATTCGTATTCCGCACCTTTATTGACAATACAGGCGTTTCTGGCAGTGAGGGATGGGGTACCAGGGCAAGCCATGCATATGTTTGCGTCATTGGCATTCTTATGGCACAATATACACTGACCGGTAGGCTCGAGCTTCGACCTCTATGTAAAGCCTATTCATCGAGCTTGATGCGAAGGTTTTGATGCCAGTGCTCATGTGAGATACTGCCAAAAGAGTTTGCAACGGTAACCAAAATAGCTGAATGATGTAGATGACCGAAGAAACCCACAATGCTGCTATGGCAGGATCAATTGGCATAGTGTTGGCAATAGGAGTGTCAGCTCTACTTGGGTGGTTCCTCATCCTTGGGCTATTATTTTCTATCCAAAATTTGGATACGACTGTTTCTTCTTCTACAGGACAGCCCGTCGCCCAGATCTTTCTCGACACCGTTGGGGAACATGGAGCAATCGTCCTTATGGTTATTATTATCGGAGCGATGTACTTCTGCGGGTAAGACACCAGAAAGCAGCTTCTGTATACTACACTTGACATTTTTCTGTCTGCAGTACTTTTTCGATCACATCCAATTCTCGCATGATGTTTGCGTTTGCTCGTGACGGCGCCATACCTGGACATTCTTTCTTTCGTAAGGTGGACAAGAGACGTGCTAACCCGGTCAGAACTGGTTTGTTTCCCCCTTCTTTATTTAGTTCGTTTCCCGACGTCTATTTATCCAGTGTGGCTTGCATGCACTCTCAGCTTTATATTGGGCCTACCCAGTCTCGGGAGTTCCGTCGCATTTGCGGCTGCGACAAGCATCGCAACAATTGGATTATATATATCTTACGGCAAGTTACTTGTTCTTTTAAGTAACTCTTTGGACTTCACGCTTGCGATAGCTATACCAATCGCACTTCGTGTGGTCTATAGAAAACGCTTCACACGGGGTCCATTTCACCTCGGCATATTTTCCATACCCATCGCAGTCGCAGCGGTTACATGGATCGCATTCATCGCTATTGTATTCCTTCTCCCTCAAGCCAATGTGCGTGCTGGTATTGCAGCCTCATCTGATTCTTTTGACCTTCGTGTCAGCCTGTGGACTCTCAGACACTGAATTATGCCGTGGTGGCTGTTGGAATTGTCATGGCGTACAGTGTTGGATTTTGGATAATTAGTGCTCGCAAGTGGTTCATTGGTCCTGTCAGGCAAGTATCGGGGTAGTTCTGTATGTTTCCTGGTAGGCTCGCACGGGATCAAGTTGATTGGTTAGGTATCTTGAAATATGCCTGAGTGTGTCTGGACAGATATGATTTTAACCTCGCCACACGATGTCATTTAGTGGTTCTAGGGAAGACTAGACATGACAAAGTTTCGGCTGACGTTTCCGACACTTGTGATGCCCTACCCATCCCCAGATATGCCCACTGAGTATGTCTGACTTATTCCGGCGATGCTGGAGTTCGATGCATATGAATGTTCGTTGATATTGAACATGAAAGCAAATAGACGGTAGTGTTATAATTACGGGCGACGAGTGTACAAATATGCAGGAGACGAACCGCCAACCTCTGCATATCCAAGAGAGAATGATGAGATCAAAAATTAGGAAAGAACCGAAGAGACTATAAAGGTGCGCACGTTCTACCATGACATCAATCGTATCTACATTAGCAGTATTGTCAGAAACGGACCAAGTTACGACGACATTGTATAACAACACACCATTGTCTTCCATATCGAGGCTCGCAGGCGTATCGTCGTCATTGATTCTCGATCCGTCGTACAAAAATCTGAGGAGCAGTGTTTAGCAAATCGGGAACCAATACAGATAACGGTGCAGGAATTCACTGCCAAAAGTAAATATACTCACCGAATACTGCCCACATCCTTGCCGACTTTAGTAGCATAAGCGCCTTGAAGCTTGCTCAGCTTGGTGTTGCGCTTGATTTTGAAGAAAACTTCATCCCCGGTTGAGCTCACAACCTAGTGGAAGAGGTTCAGATGTAGGATCCATAATCAGAAAAAATGTAATGTCGTGTGAGTCGATGCGATGCCGATTTTCATACCTTGACATTAATTGGCGCGTTATCCTCTTGCTTGAAGTCTTCCTGTCCTTGAGAGTTTTGCTGCTGCTCTTCGGCCATCGTATTGGGTGAAAATGTACAGATAATGTGAATAAAGATCAGGAAATGAGGAAGGTGAACTCAGCGAGGGGTTGGACGAAGACAAGGAGAACTTGTGACCAATCTACAGACAAGAGGGAAAGCATGATTGTCGGTGTTTGTACTGCTAATTTATCTAATCCGCATTGGTCGCCCAAAAACACCTACTTATTTCCGAAACACTTTATGCAAGTGCTTGGGGTCCCACAGATGCCAAGCACGTCCCGACCACTGGTCACTGGCAAACTTTCATGACCTACCCACTGGCAGCCTGATCACGTCAGAGATTACACATATAGACCTCTGACAGGCTGCGCAGCATTTCCAACGTTTGAAGTCGCATTAGACAGTAAGTTTACTACGTGTCCAAAATATGCACAGATTAAAAACAAGCAAGCTCTACTATAGTAGATTGAGAAAAATAATAGTATAATAGTTATGATTACCGGATGAACCAGATGATACACGAGTTTCAAACGAATACCGATATCAGTGGAAGGGAAGAGTGCAACAATCCACTGTCGATTAAACAACGTGAATGTTAAGGCTATACCTTCTTCTTTCCTTTACCCCTTTTGTCGACTCTATTGAGTAATTTCCGTGCACGAACATACTCTTCATCTTCTTCACTCGAGTCTTGCCATAGATCAGGTTCGCCGGATACGTCTTTATTATCCCTTCTTCTCCCTGATGAGTTCCAAGGGTAGCGACCATGAGGTTCGTCATCTTCTAGAGCAGGTGGAGTAGGAGAGAATGTCGGCTGAAGAGACACTCGGACACTCTTTCGTCCTGCCAATGGTGTCTCAGTGGAGACTGTGGACGAGTCGGTGTCAGGTTGCGAAACTAGGGGCTGGGGCGTAGGCTCTGCTTCAAAAGGACTTTCCCTGCCAGTTGCATACGACGAGATCGATGTCATCGAAACTGAGTCTCTTATCGACATACCCCTTGATGGAGTATCTTCTCCAAGCCGAGCTGGCCTGGGAGTGCACTGCCCGGATTCATCTCGCTCTGGCGCTCCTCCACGAGATTCATTACCCTCGTCAGGACACACATCAGCCACTCGCTTCCGAATCTTTGTCAGTTGAACAGGGCTGGGTGACGGCGTACGACTGGAATTTCGAAGAGCTGAACGAAGAGGCGAAACAGCTGGTCGGGAAATTCGTCTAGGTTCCCCTCCAGAGGTTGAAACTGAGTAGCTCCCTTGGCCTGTAGACCTAGCAGCACTACGCATTGTCTCGCGCCTAGGTTCCGCTGTCCCCTGTGCGCCAGAAATGGCTGAGAGAGACTGGGAAAAAACCGACCCTGGAGCATAGGGAATGTCCAATGATGCTGAGCGACGACGTGTTGGGAGCCTATCTGACAGTTTTGAGGACCACGTTGTATTAGTAGGCACACCTGGTATAGGGGCCCGTGGGACCTCAAGTTTCGTTGTGCTTGGATGTGAACTCTGCGTTGTGCTAGATGACAAATCAAAGGAGCGAGAAGGCACTGAAGGTAGCGAGGTGACTGTAACACTTCTGCTATTGCGATTCTGTCGCGAGACATCCTCGACGATGCTCATAAGACTGACGCCATTGCTACCCTTGGCTGGAAGAGGATGGATTGTCCCCGGTTTGACTGTAGGTTTGGATCTCGATTTTGTAGCCGCAGGAGGATCCCACATACATCGGGGTGTAGCACCGTACGTTAAGGAAGCTGATCGTTGGGGAGAGCCATCACGGAGCACCTCCCTATTATCACTATAAACATGCCCAGAGATATCTGTGGTCGCTTTGCGATGACGTGTACCCGCCGAATTGGATGAAGTTGGAGCAGGTATGATGTTATTTCTCACCGAAGGGGAGGAATCACGCGAGGGCTCGACGGGTATAGCT
>Ga0153978_1000227_pt1 | contig 14233 bp, 16 predicted proteins | sample TSGA062MetaG_FD_104749 | JGI IMG/M metagenome (GOLD analysis project Ga0153978, IMG submission 104749) | Attine ant fungus gardens microbial communities from Georgia, USA - TSGA062 MetaG | ecosystem: Host-associated > Fungi > Mycelium > Unclassified | place: USA: Georgia, Yuchi Wildlife...
TATGCAGTCGTTACTACGGTGGAGCGTGGAGAACTCATCGCCAGGTGGAAGTGCTCCTCCTGTACGGAAAGACCTCGATCCCGGCATTATTGATCACATCCTCGGCAAACCGGACGCCCAGTTAATGAAGGAAGCCCTTGAAGTCGCAGTAAACGACTCTCATGCTGAAGATGATAGACTGAAAGCTCTCGAAGATCTGGAGATGGTGTGTCCCTTGACTGTTGTACCTGTCCGTCGCTGACGCTCCCGCGGATGCCTGATACAGCTAGTTCAGAGCATCGATAATGCAAACGGTGCCTTTTCTGCCGTTTGATGTCTTGCGATCTGACATACATCACGTAGACATGAAGAAGCTCAAGATGTGGGAACCACTTCATGACCTGCTGAAATCTACCACAAGCGATGAACTTAAAATGCAGACTTTGTGGGTAATTGGTACCGCCTTACAAAACAATCCTGCTGCTCAACTTGTGGTGAGTCATTATTCCCTGTCGTGCGTCAGGCCCATAATTTACTATAACTGATAGTTGTCATTTGATAATAGTACCTCGAATTAGATCCACTTCCCGTGCTCCTCAGATCGCTTTCACCCTTCGATAACTCGGCTACGACACGCTCACGAGCCATGTACGCATTATCCGGTCTCTTAAAGCTCAATGCTGCAGCCGTAAATCAAATGTCCGCGGTCGGCGGATGGAGCGCACTCCGAACATCGTTAGAAGGTATATAGGGCATACAACTTCGGTTCTTTCCGATATCGTGCTCACACGAATCAGATTCAGATATCAGAGTTCGCCGAAAGACGGTATTTTTGCTTGACAACCTTCTGATGCCGACCTCCGAGGAAAGGGTTGCTTTGCAGTCCAATATCAACACGCCTTTGGCACCAAATGCACCCGTTCATGCGAATTCACATGCATCAATGGTGTCGAATCCGTCTTCGATCGATACATGGAGCACTACTCTAGCTGCTCTTCAGAGCGAAAGTGCACCTGAACAATCATCGCTTCTTGATGCTCTGGTGTCGTCATTGACTGAGCCTGTGCCATTCGGACCGGATGGCGAAAACGACAAGGATGTGGAATTTCAAGGAATGGTTGTCAGGCAAGTTTGACTGTGCATCGTTAATGCGCTAAATTTTGACGATCATTCAAGGCTTTTATTCACATTTGTTTCGCAATGCAACGGTAGTTTTTCTGCCGCACAGAAGCACAGTCTTCGGGGATTCCTAGAAGGGATAGACCGGTCGGACGGATTTGGCCTGACTAGTGGTGAATTTGAAGCATTAAGAAACGCAGTTCATGAGTCGTAGTCGAGGTTGCAGGCAGTTCTTTCTACGATACTTATCTGATCAAGCGATTTATCAAGCCGAATAAAGTCACTACTATAATATTAAATCTTCGACTTACGTCATGGGCTGGTATATAATTATGTGCACAGGTTGGACTTCAAACTTGAAGCGACTGATGGGACCAAGTCAAATATTGGTTCGATTGTGCTGTTTCTCTGTCCTCGCCATCCATGCCTTTCGCTGGAACATAGTATCACAAGGTGAGCAAACATATCAGGGTTGGCTGAACGCTGAACTTTATCAGGTAAGTGCGTGCTGCAATTAATTTAAGTCATTTTGAGATCGAAGCCAACCTTGTTCGTTTTCCCGGTCTCAATGACCTTGACGAAAAATTTAGCCGCAATCCTTGTTCAAAACAACCTCCACGAACATTCGCTCAGGTGTATATTGGTACTTGATGACTGCGCTTGACTTGCATAACAAGCTTTTCACTTCTATGACCGACAAGCACCCTTCTGTGCCATTGAATCGTACTCTTTCACTTACGACAGTCCAGGATTCAGAGCAGAACAGCCCAACTACGTTGAATTTTCACTCTTCTGCGTATCTCGACCTACTTTCTCGACAGCCATTGCATCCTGATGGTCCACGACATTGGGATCTTGGTCTTGACTTCACGGGGGACCCTGCAACTGCCGCAGAATGTAAAAGCCTTGCGGACCGTACCACAAGAGCAAAACTCCGTCGCCTCCAGATGATTTGCGTGGCCTTCGAAGTAGTTCTTGGTATAAACTATGCTTGACTCAGGTACCTCAAGGGTGATTCGGCTGACGAACGTTTTTCATGGTTAGGTATATGGGCAACATATTGCACAGTTCGTTATTTCCTGGCATTCAACACGACATCCGTCCCCTCTGTACACACACTCGCACTCGTGTTGTACATTACTTCTATAATCGCTGTCGTTGGAGTGGTTGTGTCATTGTTTATGCCTCTCCTTCCTGAAGGTGTCTTCGTTTGTGCTTCGCCGACATCGTTTGCAAGGACGGCTTTGCGAGGATGCTACATATTGTTGATTGTTGCGACAGCAATTACGAATCTTGTATTTGTTCTTCTATGGCGTCCTATCGACAGATGTAACTGGGACGTGGACGTTACTTGGTCAACTTCTCTTCGTTCAGTATCACAGTACTGCCACAATGCAAGCTTTGCCGCTTGGACTATTGCTGCGTCCTTGCGGGTCATTGTAACTTTGATCATCAATGTAAGTCTCTCTTTCAACAGCACGTGTCTAGTTGACAAGCATTCTTTCAGCTGTTATACCTCTACTGCCTCAGGATGTATTTCATCACTAGGCATCCTTCAAAATATGCCCCACAAATGCGTTATCCTTCGTTCATGGCGTTGAATGAGGAACCGGACTCGCCTGTATCATCGATTCCATCAACATCACATCAGCTCAAGGCTGAATACAGACGTTCTAGCTCCTCGTTAGCGCCCGAGTCAACCATTTCGAGCACCACCCTCACACCCACACTATCCCTCTCAAGTCAGTCTCATTCTGGCATGCTCGCCAATAATTCACACAGCCCTACGTCTCCGACACGATCTCCCTCGATATGGCCGAATTGGACAAGATTCGCCGCGGCAGAAGCACGCCCAATGCGTCATCAGGGATCACATGACCGTTCCGACGCACTTCGCACTCTTGGCTGGAATGGCCGCATCTCGAGTGAACGTATCATGCGGAACCCAGGCTCGGACATAACCGGGGCCTGTGTTAAATGTACCGAAGTAAATGTACATACCATTGTCTCCGGCGTATCGCAGGTTGTCCCTGATGCTCCATACAACACCGCCGCTGGGGAGTGTTCATCTGTCGGCAGGACTTCTTCCGCCGCTGCCGAGCTGGATGACAGTGGCCCTGTATATTCTTATGGTTACGGGGCATCAGAGCCAGCGTACCCATACCTCGATATCTACAATCCTTCCATCGGGCGAAGCCACAATTCCGTGTCACCGGCTGATGCCACTCAACACCCCCGGTTGTCGGGCAGGGGGGACACCGTCGAGGATGTGATGACGACAGAAGATGATGGTGCAGAAGATGAGCTGATCCCGATAATGGGCGGTTTCGTCCGGCGCATGGCGACCATTGAATCGCTCGGGTCACGAGAAGCTGCGATGTCGACAGCACGCTCGCGGTTATCAAGGTTTTCAGAAAACCCTGCTTCTCCGAGTTCGTCTCTTCGTTTTGCCACGTGCACGCCTTCTATCACGTCCACGTTGAGCAAGAACAACTCACTTGGGACTGTATATTTTTCCGTCTCGAGTGGCATGGCAGATTCTGGTCTAGCCGCTGTCAATGAACGGGGTGAGCTGGAGGCCAGGATAACGAATCCGCCTTCGTACAGTCGATACAACTATACCCGAGGTTAACCTCACATTAAGTTATGTGTTACACCTTACAATCTATGGATAAGCGGAATATTATTTGCCATCACAAGCTTCTATGATAACCCTGCCCACGTAGTTCGAGCCATGGCCCACAACGAAGCATCCATCGATGGCATGGAGTGAACAACAGTCCAAATGCATGCATGCGAACCCAAAGTACCTTGCCCACACCGTCCCAATTAGACAATGGTGGATCCTGGGGCTATACTACATTCAGAAATCGGGGTCTCATTATATTTACTCCACTGATATGAAAAAGAGGCCCTCGCAGGCCCCCCCACCACATACTCAAGATAGCATGGACCAAAAAAGGGATCCGGCTCCGAGAGAGGGTGATGCCACATCAACCCACCGTCCACATGGGCCATCTATATGGATCTCCCGGGACCGACGACGACGAATGATAGAGATCCAGAGAACGAGAGAACAAGGAATTTTAAAAACAAAAAAAAATCGCGGTGATTGCGTGACTGATACGATGCAAGATCGGGACAGGTGCACACGTATGCAGGACGGGATGAAAATAACTTGCGGGGGGCCAGCCTCGCTAGGCAGCGGCTTTGTGGAATCGGCATTGATATGCCACCCGTCGGGTTCATTGTTCCCCCTCCCCGTGGCACGACTGCTAAAGCCGATTGATTATCTCGCCTCTATGTATGTTCGTACTTGGCAAGCGCAGCATCGCAAAGGCAGGCACCAGTGGCTGAACGCAAGACACATCCTGTCACACGTGGTGTCATGATGCCCTGTAGTGACAGCTGCAGTGGATTGAAAGCCAAAATTGGAAAAAACCCACGACCATCAAGCTGAGACACCAACTCTGAACAAACCTTGAGATAGTTAAAGTTACTTCTCACAGCTTACCATCTCAGAAAGTCGATCGGGAAAAGCGTGAGTCATGTTCTCGAAACACTGAGGCACTACTAGTGTTATGATACGTAAGTAGCATGACGTCTTGTGAGATGATTGATTTATGAAGGGAAGATCTCCTCACTCTCGCTTCTAGCCGCTGAGGTCAGACTATCGACCACTTTAACACCGTCCAGATGGAGGAATATGCGATAAGAGCTGCATAATGAGGCATTACAATGACCACATCCCTAGTAAGCGCGGAACGCTGATGAGAGCAAATATGACTCTGAACGGCAGCCCGGGCGATAGGTGATGACCGGTGTACGTCGCAAATGGACCAGATGCGAGCTCCAAGGGGTAATCATATTCTCGAGGATTGTATCACTCATAGAGTGACAATTTATTCTTCTTCGGCCGCGCGGTCTCGCTTTCCGAGTTATCTTGCCTCCTCTTTCCCTTGCGTGCAGAAGCGGTGGAACTTGTGGTTGCATCCCTACTCGACTGCGCTGAAGGATCGTCCACGCCAGCGGGCTTCATAAAGACGCCACTAGTTGACACCGCCCCCGATGGCTTGCGGTCCGTGGATGACGAATGGAGGTCGACACCAACGTTACTGTTATCGTATATCACCCTGCTGGCTGTTTCCTTGTGTTTCTTCGATGACTTGGTGACTGTAATGGCCATGCTGGATATCGATTTAATTTTGGTTTTCCGAGTTTGATCGGGTTGAACCTCCACTACGGCAGGCTGCACTTCTGCAGGTTTAGATGACTAGTGCAGAAAGGGCATTGAACCTGGTCTTCAAGCGCATGGGGGGAAACTACAACGCTTACCTCTTCTCCGTGTTTATTAAACTTGCGACGTCCTCTGGGTTTGGCAACGCCATGAGATGGTCCATCGTCGTCTTCAGCCGTTTCATGTTCAGAGACAGAAGGAAAGAGGAAAGGTATATAGGATCTCTCGTATAGATCGTCATTTCTATCGCAAGGTCACTGAAACCGTTAGGAGATAAAGGGCGGCTACGTGGAACTCACGAGTCTAAATTGGATCCTCCCGCTGCTAGACCCCATGCATTGCGGATTTCAGGCGCAACCTCCCATTCAGCGTCATCTTTTACGTGTGCTTTCTCGAGTTGAACCCCGGACAACTGTTGCGTTCTCTGAGCATTTCGCATGAAGCGCAGGTTCAGTGTCCCGGTGCTCAACGTTGCCACTTTCTCCGCCATGGCGTTTAGTGATGGTAACAACCAAGGCAGGCGCAGGTAGCTTTTCTATTACGTAATACTTGTGTTCAAATGGGGAAATCTACTGATGATCTCGGAGAATGAAAGACCGGACTGTAATTTTGGACTGCTTATTTTCATGGAAACAATCGGGTAAATTACTGTATGCCAGTTATCAATTGAACTTGGATGTCACATGCATGCTGGTTTGACTTCCCGCGATGATTTAAAATTTACAAAGCCTCATGCATCCTCGCACGACGGTCGGTACATCATGTTATGAACTGATGCTGGTTTCCATCCAAACTTGGAAGACAAACGATGAAGTGTCTGCTTGCACAGGCTCTGCACTCCCGCGATAATCTCGAGCTGTTACGCTTGGCACAGCTCTCGGAAAGTCCTACCCGCAACATTGAACACTTCATGCTTGCTGCCCCTAGGTTCCTGCGGACTAGCGCGGCTTCTATACTTTGGGGCTGGTTTTACGATATGATCGGACGTGCGCCGCCACGAGCCAACGAGATTTGACATCGACTAGCATTACTGCGAAACAACCGGCCTTTGCGGCCAAGTGGGTGAACAAATGACAGCATGCCAAGGATGGATGTGAACTGCTACTGTACAATGAACTCACAGTACTCGTTTAACAGTATTCAGGGACGATTGTTTTTATCTCTTTAAACATCCTGTGTACGCTTAGAATGTCACGGCAGATCACGGCAAGTCCCATGACTGCACCTCACAGGTGATACTCATTGAGGCACGACTCAGGTACTGGTGGCCACCGTATCGTGGGCCTATTATCGAAGGATGTCAGGAGTTTCCTGTGAAAACAGCGATTATGCTGCCTTTTATGTCACTTGGAAACAAGAAAATGGGTGAGTTGCAACGGTTGTAGTAGCAGCTCATGAATAAATACCCGCAAAAAGTCATTCCCAGCATCATAGATCATTCATATTTCACACGAGGCCACTTCGTGACTCTAACAGTTGAGCTTCAAGATCATGGAGCATGGAAATGGGAAATGAGACAATAGAGAGAGAGCCAAATTCGGCTATGGTCGGCAAAGAATGAAGAGAAAGGAAGGGAGTTGCGGTTGTCGAGTTCTGCCACAGGGGTTCACCCAGTAACGAGACGAAGATGAGGAACGGCGGCAAATTTGGTGCCGCTGTGACGTTGGGGTGACGCGTGACCTGAGTGGGGAGTAGGTTCCGAGTTGGCAAAATGATGTAGATAAAGTCGTGAGTTGGCTTTAATTGGAAGTCCTGTCCGACTTTGGCCGTGCAGGAAAGACGGAGTGTGAGAGGTTGATCGGTTCGATCAGGTGGGAGAGGATGTGCAGGAGTGGAAGTGGAAGGAGTGGCGTTTGCAATCGTGGAGGTTGTGACGCTGTTTCTGGCATAAAGTTACCGAGAAGAACTTGATTCGACTCGGGCGGTCAGGGTATAATATTACATCAAGTCCTGGTATGGCGAGGATTCTCGATTTCCGACGGCAAATGAAATAAAAAAGAAAATTTAATGAAACCCATAAATGAGCGCTTTGAAATCAAAAGATACATGCCGCGATAGCCCTTGGTTGGTGGACCCAATTGGCGGGCGTACTGTCTATCCCTCGCTTAGCCTACCTCGTGGTATCCGGGAGCACACACATGCGCTGACCCCGGAATCGAATATTCTGAACAACCGTTGGGAGATATTGGCATTGCCCAAGATTCTTCATCTGGCCAATTACGATTCTTCGTTCCTCCCTCCTCGAAGTCACCTACTGGGTCGATCTATTACGGCCATATCTATCTCTTCGGTTCGCTCACGTATATAAGATCCTTCTTTTCTATTTTCCCTTCATCTCATCCCCACAATGTCTTCTTACCATCTTCGTCCCGTCGCTGACCATTCCCCCTCGCCTCCATCCAGTGCCTCTACCACCACTGCAGGCGAACACAGTCCCCTCCATAAACCATCTGCAATACACACATCTCCGTCTTCAGTCCCACCCAGACGTCCCCTCTCCCCTAGTTCCTTGCGTGGTAAGCTTGCCCACTTTCTTCATTGCATCGTGCTCTGATGTCATCCAGATGTCAACCTCACCCAAGACGGCAATTCCGCACCAAGAAAATACCCTGCACCACCTACAGGGCATGAGCTCATGGCTCTTTTCCCCCCTGCACCACCAGCCAATTTCGCCGAGATGAGACCTGGCCCAACAAGTGGCTTCTTCCAACGGCAGGAGCGCGCATTCTTCGCTCAGGCTGGCAGGGAGATTGTCCGTGTCCGCGTAGAGATTGACGTACCACAGCAAGACGACACTCACAGTGGCTCCAAAATTAGGGAGCCCTCGCAGAGCGGCCCACCGCGCTCTTGGCCACAACTGCCGCCACACCCCCAGCACCATTCGCCTGTCGAACCCCCGTTGGGACCCTACCCTCACCATCCAAAGCAACCTCGATCGTCCCGTGCAATGCCGACGCCGGTCCAGCCCATGCTTCCTGTGCCGCCTCACGGGCCACAGCCTCCTCTCAATCTCCACAGCACACCATCGTCACATCACAGTGGTGTCAATTTACGTAGTCCACCTCGTGAACCACATTCTATCCCTTCTGCGAAAGTAGAAACTCAGGGTTCAGAGGAGTACCGAGATGATTCTGACGATGCATGGAGGCGGCCCACGCCCTACGCAGACCGTCGGCGAGCAGGAAAGCACACCAGACGTGTCGTTGTCCGAAACTAATACAGTGAGCTTTATCCTTTACCAGCAGTCTAACGGCCCGAATATTGATGTTAGCCAGCGAACCTGTCCGATCTGTACGAGGACATCGGTTGACCCGATATCATAATTTGCACTTGACTCTTCACGATATTAAGCTTGCACTGGTTCAACGCAGTTCATATATACCATAGTCACCACACGCCCGAGGTTATAGGAAGTTATAGCCTTTTATTATCAGCGACAGCGATATTTCAATGCATGGACCACGGTCTGGTCTAATGATATCTCTTAAGACTATCCTTACTTGGCGGCTCTTACCAATATTGAGTCTACTTGGACTCGACCATCGGTGTGCGATATGATTGCCGGGAAGCATATACTTACATACATGCGTACATGTAATCAACGGGGGCAGGCACCGGAGAATGGGCAGAGATCCGGAGAACGCCCAGCTGTTTCACAAAATCGTTGTAGTAAATATCCGATAACTTCCCTCGGGGATCCGTTATTAGGAACCAAGCCAAGCCCCCATGTGTCGAGCTTCTATTAATTTCAGATCTGAGTTCGTGATCTGGCAAGTTGGCTACGATGAGATCATTGCGTGCTTTTGCATTGGAAAATGAGATATTAATCATCCATTTATATGGTTTGAGATGGATAACACTTGCCATCAAAGTTCCCCGTTGTGAATTGGGGCTGCCACGAAGAGCGAGGAGCCAAGGTTTGCTCGATGACGAATGACGCTCCCCGACATACGGTCCGCACCCAAGTCGGTCCGATCTCCGATCTCAAGAATGTGCAAGGCTCTTGGTCTCCCAAGACGAACCATGGCGCAAACTCTCGTCAGCAAAACGCTCTCATCATCATCTGAGACTGAAAGCCAAGCGTTGACAAGGGAAGGAAAAAAGAAGAAAATAAGGCAGGAATCGATCGTGCCGTCTGGGCGTCGCCCGTCGCCCTTATTCTCACAGCGTTCTAAAGAACATTCCTATCGCATTTTGAGGATCGACCCGGATGTGGGGAGCTAAAAACTGCTGCCGCCGCCGCCCCCCGTGCTCATCCATTACTAGTGGCGACCGAAATTAATAAGGTGAAGAGCACTAGCGGAATGGGGGTCGTTCATGATGGGCTTATGATCCCAAAAGAGGGCATAGCACCTACACGACACTACCAATATCACTAACGCATGTCCGGGTCGATCGATGGAAACAAAGACCCCGAAAATGCGCTGGGGGAATGGAAGGATGACAGCATGCGCAGAGTTCATCCCGATAGCAAAACGACATTTGAACGAAACCAGTGTATTGATAGGTTGATGGCTTCGTTTGTGATCCGCCAAGATAGATACAATGGGATGGGTTGCTGATAAGCGCTGGGAATGTACCATGAGGCACATGGAAAACGAGATAAGTATCAGGGTACCAAGTAGGCGAGTGCGATAGCATATCACATACGTCACGGACTAATAAAGTGAAGTTGTGAATGCGGGAGATAGAAAGGCATCATTAGCGGTGATGACGTGAGTACACTACAGTGGGTTAGTCGAAGATATTCTAGGAGTGGAAAAAAAAAATATGTTTCCTGGCTGGCTTGCCAGCTGGCAAAGGAAGACATACCAGGATCACGGAAAGTTTTGCTACAATAACGATCGAAATCTAGCAGAACCTCGATGCTGTGTAATGCGGGGAAAGACCGTCATCATCATGACGTTGTCATTCAGGGGATTCTAGAGTTAGGAGGTAAACGGAAATCTTGATTGAATGCGTCTGCCAGGCAGCCAGTTGCGTGATATTAATGACCGCCGTCTCATGACTAAATAGAAATGGACAGCCTGCTGCCAGGGAGCGCAAAATGAAATCTTTACCGAGCTCATGCTCCGGAACACCACTCCCTTGGTCCGATCAAATGGAAGTCAGCCGCACGAATCACCGGACGAGTACTGGGCCTCGCGTACGCCAGCGCAGTGTAGTAGTAAGATGCCACTCAATTCATTTAATATTTGTCATGTCGGGACCTGCTAGTCACTGTGCCCGTCTGATCGGTCGACCGCTACTTTTCAAATATCAAGCCCATAAGTAATAAAGGGTGGTTGCTTGTCGCCTCGCTCTCATATTCTAGCCGAAAGAGCGATGGCTGCTATGGGAAAGAAACTCAGCGGCCCGGAAAATCCCGCTAATCTGTCATGCTTGCAATAACGATCGATAATGCCATACAATTATTCACGCCCTTACTCCGTGTGTTGATTCTTGCGTACAATGGTCAGTATTCAAGGATGCTGCATCGATTCAGATTACCATGATATAACAGTTAATGATTCTGCCTGTACTTCTAGTCGAGAGCATCCAAGGATACACTTGTGTCTGAGTTCTGCTCGATCACCAGTGCTTCGTGAGTTTTGCATCTATCCGATGAGCGGCGCCGGCTGCCTGACGATATTGATCTCCTCCTGCGCAGTCCAAAGGACGCCAAACGATATCTTGACAAGCACCAGAGACGGCTCGATGCTGCGGTCGATGCTTATTTCCAAGAGGGCTATGGTCGAACCACCTCTGCTTCATCAAGCAAGTTGAACGCCCTGTTCGACAGATACAAGGGCGAGTGCTACATATGCGCACCCGGACTATTCGCTGAATCTCATAGCCGTGATTAGATCCGCAGGGAGATGAAATTTCTGTCGACGGAACCATTCAGCTGTGTAGTGATCTTCAAGTGGATCCGGAAGACGTCGTTCTTCTCGCAGTTGCTTACGAGCTCAAGTCTCCGAGAGTTGGAGAGTGGAACAGGAAAGGGTGGATAGATGGATGGTCGCGCCTTGGGTCAGTATGTCCTAGCACCTCCGCAGCACGACGGTAATTGATCATTGAAACGCTCGCTATACCGTGCAGTTGCGACACCATCGTGGGCATGACGGATGCTCTGACGCGATTGCGGGGGAAGTTGGGATCTGACGCAACGTATTTCCGTAAGGTGTATGATCACACGTTCACTTTTGCTCGGGCAGAAGGACAACGGAGTCTAGGTAAGCATAAACACAACCTTACCACTACTAAGAAAAGCTATCGGTCTATTTAGCGGTCGATACGGCATTGGCATTTTGGGCCCTCTTACTTCCAACAGGGTTGGCAGGTGGCGCGCTTAGCCATGACTTGACAGATGAAGATGTAGATATGGATGGTGAGGAAAGTTCCGGGTGGACAGATGCACACACGCAATGGTGGTTTGAATTCTTAACTGAGAAAGGTGGCAAGGGTGTGAGCAAAGATACGTGGATGATGGTGAGAGGTCAAGCAAAGCTGGCGGCGGTGCCTAGACTGATCGATAACAGCTGTTCGATTTCATTCGCTCCATTGATTCGAAATTCTTGACACATGATGCGGAGGGTGGGAATACTTTTTGTATCCTTGAAGTGTTAAAGCTCAAATATTCCGTAGCGGCGTGGCCGTCGGCGATAGACGACTTTGTATCCTGGGCAAGATCAGAGGGCAAAGTCCCGACTCCAAGGGAAATATGACAGCTGATTACAAATATGAGGCTGGCCGTTATTAATGACACGGTAGAGTATCGTCTGCAAATTACACCATATACATATACCAATGGGAAAGGAAGAAGGTACCGTTGAACCGGTCAAGATATAAAAGCGTATGATTTGAAAGGGAAAAAAAAGGCTCATTGTAAGCAGTCCGCGGAGTTGAAGAAAGTTTGATCATTATCACGTAGTCCTCTCCTTTGACAACATGGATGGGAGGAAACAGGTTTCTTGGATCATCGAAAACCTTAGTGGGACAGTGGCGGTAACCACGGCTGCCAGAAGGCTCGAAGCGTCCCTGATATCAAGTTTCGTCACCTGCAGAGATAAACTGTTTTACTCGGAACTGACTCTGCGGCAAGACGTATGATGACGTTTGATCCATCTTCAGCAATCCATAAAATGTCCAGGTAGGTACCAGATGCCGTGACACCAAACGCCTCTACCAAACAATCCTGCATTGTCTTTCTTATCTTCAGGGCATCTGTACAAGGCGGCTTGATAGAAAAATGGACGTATGAATTTTTCTTTGAGAACGGATGGCGCGTCATGGGCGTTCAACGAAGGAGCTATTAAGATTACGTCATCTCACCATCACAGCTTGCACAGCTCGCAGCGCCTAAGCTTCCTGGGCCCAACCTCGTCTGCTTGCATGTTCACTAAATCCTTACCATGACGGATCAACAGACTTGCTGTGGTGTTGTAGAAGAGGCCCGCATGAATCGCGAGCGCAGAGCGCAGAAGCAACAACCTTGGATCGTCCTCAAGTTGGCTGTTTTCCTAACAATTGCACTGAACGGATATGCGGCCTATGTGTACGTCGGTATATTCTGCAGGGATATGATCGTAAAGAGTTCGAGTGCATTAGGGAGTCAGACTATGGGCAGTATGTACATTACCGTCTTCCTATGTCAATTAACGCTGAGCAGATATCCTGGCATTTTAGTCGTGTTTCTGACAGTGTTCTGTATATTGTTCTTGGTGGTTTCGTGGTCATATATAATGGTCAGTTGCTAAATTTTAATGGTGTCGACCTCATTGAGTCTTTCTACTCTCAGGTCATAACCACATCACCTGGGCATGCGAAAAGTGTATGCGATATCCAGTTTTTTGTTGTATGCATTCACCAATTTCATCTCCCCAGTTCGTAGAAAAGACAGAGAAGCCTGGACAACAGCCAATGTGGCAGCCTTCCTCTACTCCTGGTGATACACCCGGAATGTCGTACGAGCTGTTGTCTCCGCAGGTCGACCCATCTCACAACGCCTCGCACGATTCTAACACGACAAGAGATGACCAAGACGACAGATTACAACCATCATCGACTGTTGAAAACAATCACAATACAACGCTCTCCGCTCCTCCAGCAGCAGCTCCACAAGACATGGCTTTTCAACCTCCTCACCAGCATCAACATATAAATACCCACGAAGAAGCACGCAACGTCGATACTGATACTCAGACCCCTCGCATGACAAACCCAGGCGTGCTCCCTTCGCATGCTGTTCCCCACGAGGGCAACTTCTATTCGCCTCAAACAACATCCCCACGACAACCCCCACTGAAGCTTCTACCCGAGCAACGATACTGCGGCAAGGATAAAATCGTCAAGCCTCCTCGTGCACACCACTGCCGAGTTTGCGGTACTGTAAGCGGAATATTTGCCGATTCTAACTTGATTTCACGCTGCGAGAATAGTGCATACTAAAGTACGATCACCACTGTCCATGTTAGTGCAATCTATTCTTGGTTATTTCATATTTGATATCAGAATATAGGGATTGGGCACTGTGTCGGTGCTTTCAATCACAAGGTAAAATGATCGACAGGATTGTGCTCCCAGCTATGCACTGATGAGTTTCACCAAGTTTTTCGTCAATTTCGTGCAGTGGGCGTCGATTTTGGCTTTTTGGATGTTCGCGACCCTTTTGGGTCTCATTGTAAAGTCGCAAGGGAGATCTGCGGCCCCCGACCTTAATATACAAGAAATTGTTGTCACTGCCCTGTCCGTCTCTTTCGTCCATCGTCAGAATTCTTACTGACACGTCTTCACAGCTCAGGTTTTTTCGGCGTTTTCTGTGCCCTTATGTTCATGACCCACATACAGCTCATCATGTTGAATCAAACAACTGTAGAATCCATGGCGTTTAGAACGATGAAGGAACGTGAGCAGGCA
>Ga0153978_1000230_pt1 | contig 14113 bp, 16 predicted proteins | sample TSGA062MetaG_FD_104749 | JGI IMG/M metagenome (GOLD analysis project Ga0153978, IMG submission 104749) | Attine ant fungus gardens microbial communities from Georgia, USA - TSGA062 MetaG | ecosystem: Host-associated > Fungi > Mycelium > Unclassified | place: USA: Georgia, Yuchi Wildlife...
CTTCCCAACTCATCGAGAATCACTAGACTCTTGCGAGTGGCCTTTTGTAGTATGTCGCTTGTCTGCGCCATCTCTACCATGAACGTCGATCGTCCGCGAGCGCGCTCATCAGATGCTTCACAAATATCGAAAACAGTGACACGTCAACCAGAAAAAGTTGCGCACCTCCCATCCTGCTTAAAACTCCATCCAATAGGGCAAGTCTAAAGGACTTAGCAGGTACGTAGGATCCAATTTGGGCCATAATCGCGACGAGAGCAATCATGCGTACAACGGAACTTTTACCACCCATGTTGGGTCCAGTAATAATGCTGCTCCTGGGATAGTCACCTCCTATGTATAATGTGTTCGGGACAAACGGTTCTGTTCGTATTGCCTCGATCATTGGATGGCGACCTTCCACGATCTCCAGAGTATCTTCTTCAATGAATTCTGGTTTCACATACCCTTGCTGGTGCGACACATGTGCTAGACTCAGTAGGCAATCCGCAATAGCTAGTTTATTGACCACATCCCGCATCACTGAGTAGTGGTCCGAAGCGATAGAACTTATGAATGATGCAAAAGCCTTGTTAGCTTCCGCATTAAGAGCTTCTTTATACCGGGATAGTTCATCGATGAACTTCTTGACTTCTGGGGTGTGATAACGCCGCAAGGACTTAATCCTGTGGTCTATAAGTATAGAATATGTCATATATCTACCAAGAAACATACGATGACACCACCACCCAATTGGTAGGCACCGCTCGATCTTCAGATTTCTTGACCTCGACTAGGTACTGTCTTAATTCTCAGTACAAATTCTTTTACAGTTACAGTAACCCACCTCAATACCCGCCACAGTCGTCCACGTGAGTGATGGCTTTCGGAGGAGTTTACGGACTGAACATTGAGTCAGGCATGTTTCTCATTCATGGGCAAAAACCTAGTACTGGACTTCAACTCTTCATTAAGTTCTGATTTGACGGTTTCGATTAGCTTCAAAATCCATGAGTTAGGAGCATGAGAAAAGTGATGAGAGATTTACAAACCATCCTATATTCGTCCAAGGCCGGGAATTTTTCTTCATCCGTCCACATATCTTCTATCTTGCCACTGGCGGCCTTCTTTACGTCGATTGCGGTCAATAGAGTTTCTATCGGTGCCTTCAGCTTTGGAAAAGAAGAAAAAATATCATTCAAGAGCTCTGAGTCAAACTTCTCTGAATGCTCCGGAAATGCAGTTCCAACGCTTCGGAAAGCTAAAAGAACTAAACTAAGTTCTTGAGGTGTGCACTGATGCATAACATTATAATGAGTAAACTTAGAATGCAGGTATCCTACCTTCCCGTATTGGATGCGACACAAACCCCTGGCAAGGTCGGGAAGTCTTTTCAAGACACGGCAAAGATCCACTAGCTGTGGAGAGTCGCTGGAATTAATTTCTTCCACAGCATCTAGCCTCTGGTTCAGAACCCTGGTCCGATATAATCATAAAGCCACCTTTTCTATGAGCAGAGAAGTACTTACACCATGTTTGTCAATGGCTTTCCGATCCAGCTCCTTAATAATCGTGCCCCAAACTTCGTCGACGTGTGATCCAAAATTGACATCAGTGTGCCTTTAGTAGTGAAATCGGTCTGATTCTGGTATATCTCACTGCGGTGAGTGTCAGGAGGCTCGACGGTGTAGAACACTGATCATGGATACAAACAGATTTGCAACTGTGCTGCCATTAAGGAGCATATGATTCTTCTCAGTGAATCTCGTGAAGAATTTAACAGCCAAAACCGCATCTGCGATGCTAAATGTTGAGAGATATTTGATTGCGTGTGCCATGGATATGACAACTAGTCGCGGCAGGGCAGCGACAACAGCCAAAATTTTGTCTACACCAACCCAGGTCATGAATGTCAATTTCACAGCAACAACCAACATTATACCTTACCTGGGCTGAGCCCTTCATCGCTTGAGGTAGCTTTGGTTGCGTAAAAGTCCGAGATGAAGTCAAAAGCTTCTGAGTTGCTGAAGACAGAGTTAAAGTACTCGGTCCTTATTCGCTGGTCACGAGAAGCGCTGGAGATTGTGACAGAATGTTGTCAGCGAGGTCCTCCACCAGTGGAACAAAACTATGCATACCTCGCAAAATGACTCAACACCTTTTGAGTCATTTTGGTAAGACCGCCACTGGATACTAGCAGTTCCGCAGGCCTTGTGTGGACAAGCCGTGTCTAATATGGCTAAGTGACATTGCTTAAGTTATAAATACATTATACGTACCTCAAGCTCAACGCGCATAACAGTATCTGGATACTGTCATCAGTAACCTTATGCAGACAAGCTCGGTTGTACATACCATGAAAATCGTCCCATATAACGTCACCAGTGCTCGGTGTAATCGCAATCATTCCGATGTTGACTTCAGCGGCGTCGTTTTCGTGACTCTCGACAAGACACACAAGTGATGGTGCCGAATATTTATCGAGATCATCCGCAGAATCAGCCTCGTCGACATAACTGGGTGTAAAAATGCGTGTAAAATTATCGGTCAATTCAGTGTGGAAAATGATCTTACGTTGTTGCTGTGTACAACTGAGTAAGCCTGCGTTCGAAAATGGCGTTCTTATTTTCGCCTGCTTTCTTGAGGGCAGCTGTCTCTGTTTGCTCGATAATACCAACCTTGTGGCCCTTGGAGAGGAGTCTAATAAAAGAAAATAAATTTAGGGAAATAATTGGTCTGAGACTCACTTCTTCATATGTACCTCTTTTCTCTGGACGGGAATAGAGGCAGTAAGAAGGTTCCGCTTCATGTAAGCTATAATCCCAAGCTCTGTGCTAGCAATCTGCCAGTGCTTGTTATCTGTAATACACGAATTCTCAATACGAAGTTCACTTACTTTCGCACTTTCTTCGTGAAAATAAAACTTGTAACCACTCTCAACCATTAGGATCGTTCCAGGATGGTCTTTGAGGAATGCCAAAACCTTCGCTCATGGTGTGAGTAAGAGAATCGAAGACATACAACACAATCTACCTGAACTTCATACGGTGTATAAGTCTCCCCACTAGGCCCGACCTCCGTGACGGCTTTTGTCTTTCTAGCCGTAGGTTTACCACGCGACGTTCGGTTGCCCTTAATAGTTTTGAGAGAGAACATTGCCCGAAGTTCACTGAACGCAGGATCTGAGTCGTTCCCATCCTGAGAATTACTCTCATCCACGCTCGAGTTCTCTCCTTGCCTCTGTTGTCCGTCAGATCTGAGCAGGATACGTTCCAACTCTGCTCTTGGGCATGTCTTGTCTTGTCGTACGTGAGATGTGCCAGCATGGTCCTCTCTGGAAGAGCCTTCAAAGTACCATTGACTTGCAGGAGCCTGTGGATGTTTTGATTTCAGCTTTTTTATCGGGGGCTGTTGTTCGACGTCAGAATCATCTAAAGTCAGGTCTATTGGGGAATTAGAGGTGCTGGATGCGCGCCTCTTTGTCGCAGAGCGCTGGCTGAAAAATGAAGATATCGGGGGTTGGCCAGATCGACTTGTAGACTGCTTTTCCCGCATCATGATCGGCGTAGTAAAAGCGGCCTCGGGCTCAGCCTTGAAGAACTTGTACCAGTAGCCTCGCGCGTGACGTCACGTGTTGTAAATTGTGATTTGACTTTCGTGTTTTTTCTTCCAACTTGGTGCCTGTGGCTACTGAGTACAAGTAACTGTACAGGTTCAAGCTCGTCCATGCATTTCCTGAGGTTACTTTCACGTTCAACTCCTCGTGTAAGCTTCTCGAGCATAGCCTCGTGCTCTAGAGCATTTGCTACTGCTTCGTCAGCGCCCGAGGGAACCGTAGTGTCAGAGACTAACCGTAAGCATCATAGACAGACTGCTGCAACCTTCAACTCATGGCTTCATTCTAGGTGCTGAGGTTACCTTGAAGCGTTTCTGGGAGACGGTAGGAATTTCCAAGAGGGATAACGGGTTTACCGTCACGCTTGATATGCGAGCATTAAAAACGCCATCTGGCAATACCCTGCTACTACCCAGAAACAAGCGGATTGTTGCAACACTTATTGCAAACGAATGGGAAAATCAAGAAACTTTACTGAAACCTCATGCTCTGCCAATGGTATGAACGCTCAACAATAATCCCACTTCTGCCATTGACTAGCACAGACTTCCATTGCTTCACGGGCTATTGATGCTTTCCACGATGAAAAGACGTGTTCAGAAGTGCGAGAAGCTCTTCTTAATTACTTGGACACTGATACCATCTGGTGCGCATATCCTCATGCGACTGGCGCAACTAATCCATCGCACTATAGCTTCCACCATGACGACCCGCCTCCGTTAGTAGAGCTCCAACGAAATCACTGGGATCCCCTGCTAGAATGGGCGAGGTCTACGTTCGATGTCGATATACAAGTTTTTACTTCAGTTTTGCTCCATTCACAACCGGCAAGAACCAAGGCTAAATTCAATACCATCCTGAGTGAGATGAATCCTTGGGAGCTGGCCGGTGAGTGCTCACTACCTGTCAATGAATCTGATGGACCATAATGTCTATTCTAGCCATGGAACGTATAACATACGTGACAAAATCATTTTTAATCGCACTTGCGCTTGTAAAGAGATATTTAACTGTCGAGGAAGCAGCTGTTGCTGCACAGGTCGAAGTATCGAGCCAGATTCAAAGATGGGGGGAAGTAGAGGATTGTAAGTTTATGATTGTTATCCCTATTTCTTTTTCGAGGCGCATTTCTCCTGCAATTGCCTCCTTTTTCACGTGCATGAGCTGGCGCTGATTATAAATTATATTACAGCTCACGATGTTGATTTCCATGATGTACGCAGACAGTTAGGCAGTGCTGCGTGTTTACTTGCAGATATGGTTTAGCTAGGGGAGATAAATGCATACATTTTCTCATTAATCAGTTTTCCAGGTATATCCAAAACCTTCTCATTGAAACTTTGGATCGAACATCCGTACCCTTCGTGCGGAAAATCTTCTTTTGAATTAGTGACCACTGCCTCAGCTGTTTTCCTTGCTCCGTGACGTGTGTCATGCCTTCTCATTGTAATTTCTCAAAATATCAGTCGCAAGAAGGTCAAACGTTCGGGCCACATTGACATGCCGAATTATGCCGCCCATACTTGCCCAACTGCAGCTAATTTACGCACCCAACTGAACGTTGGGAATTCTCACTGCCCTGCAAAAAAAAACATCCAGATAGATGGCGATGGGTTCCGTGTTGTGTGAAAATTGGGTGCTTATCCACTGATATCGCTTAACATTCGAAGAATGATTACAGGTGCGTGGGCGAAATACTTCTCGACTGTTGTGTTACGTGATTTCAAGACTAACATCCATCTGCGAGTCCCAAACACTACTAGATCTACCGTTCGCCAGCACAGTTGATGACCGACTCGAATACTGACGGGGTCGTGGATATTTTCTCAGCAAACACCACTCACAGCACTAATCGAAGCTCACGACGTTGGAGGTAATCAATCTCTTAGTAGTCTGGTTTCTTTGATTTGACGCTGAGAGGAGTTAATTTTACAGTGAGATTAGGCACCCAAGACTTACTATCACGGTCAAGGACACTCGATCAAAGCCTATCGACAGATGAAGATCACGATCGGATCGGGACGAGATCAGTGTTCCCGACCCCATTGCTGCCACGACCGCTGAGCACGAAGATTACATGGGATAAGGTACGTCTTCTTTGTAGTTCGCTTGACTAACCTCCCGTCAAGATCTAAGGTGAGATTTAGATACCGTTCCGCATCTTTCAAATCGAGACCATTGTTCCCCGCATGAGGTTCGCAACAGCCAGATTAAACATAGTTGCACTTACCTAACGCTGACAATGATAACGAAGGCCCTTGATCCGTACGCCCCATTATTCATGATTAATAATATCTGCCATTGACATCCTCATTGCCTCCTTGGCCTTTCCCATAGATGTATAACACTTATCAAACCGTGTTTCACTGATAATCTGATGCAGTATTGATTTGGCCAAGTGTGTACCCATGATGTAATTGGGTCAGCCCGCCGACAGACCTGACCCAGTCTAACGGAGTGATTCCAACCAACACTGGGAAACGGTACCGAGAACTACTCGAGTTAAGCTTTGTCCAAGTTAGGGCTTGTCGGAGTTCCAACTACACAGTAGCAATGCTTCCTCAAGTTCATGGCAGTGTGTACACCTCTTGTTATTGCGAGGAAAACATATACTTGCTTGCGCGTCGCTTTCTGGAACAAGCAGAGGTCAAGACTATATGGGATATTTCTGTCGTTTTCATATCGAATGCGACCAAAACGGTAATGGGGTTCAGTCGACGAATCAGTGCACTTTGACAGAACTCAAGGCCGGCGTTGACAGGTTGCTCTATGGAGTCAACTCAAGGCACCCGTTCCAAGCGCTGCAGTTATCTGGGACTATCACGTTGTACTAGTTCTGCGCAGCCTTTTGGGATCTCCACACCGCCGGTCGCTCAATACTTCGCCGGGTATCGAAGAGGAAACTTGGATCTATGATTTCGATTCCATCTTAGAAATGCCTAGTCGTTGGGAAGGTATGACATATTTGCATGAACGTTATGTGCCACTCAGTTACGGATCTTGTCAAGAGTATGTTAAGAAGACCTTCCCACCAGATGCCGACATTCCACCACAGTACCGGAGGTAGGCTCCAGTTTTTGCCCCTGTCTTTGCTTGGCGCCGAACCTCTATTTTCATCAGTGTTTTCAGGATTATATCTGGACAGCAGTATCTGGGCCATTTTTCGTCAGATAGAACCCATATGGTATGTAATAATATTTCTCGCGCAGTGTGGGAGGCTACGTTCTAACGATGAGTTCTTAGTTATCATCTGATGGCGAGTATATTTCTCCACCACCACCTTATCCTATCATTTGTGGACCCCTCGCTGCTGCAAATGGCGCAACCAACAACCTGATGTCTCATTTTGTTTCAATGGGATCAACATCTGAAGGATATGGGACAGTAATGGATCGAGAGGCGTTCGTTAGTTGGTGTACACTACATACGTGACATGTGACGTGGCCCCAGTGTGACTTGGTTCCCAGTCGCGCACATGGGCCGCCACTTGCTACTTACGTTCACTTCTTGTTCATTTTTTCATCTCTCTTCAGTCCAATGAATGCAACACCATCGACGTCTACAGTAGCAAATGGTTTTTTGAGCAATGGGTCTACTACACCCTCCATCAGACAGTCTCAATACTCTTTCAATGGTAGTCACGATGAGCCAACGAATTTTGTGAATGGATTCTCGCAGTGAGTCGGCTGACTGGCTTCTTCCTTTCGGTCGAACGCGTGGCAATTGTGAATTGACTGAACCTGCATAGCCATCCTTACCAAATGCACGACGAAGAAATTGTACATCATCTCTATCATGCGGGGTTCCAGACTGGCGTACGTGCACAATTCTACTTAAGAAACAAAACCTTACCCTTGCCCTTTTAGAACTATGCCGACACCGTACTTGTAGGCGAATTTCATTATCATCAGATTATTGTCCTCATTATTTTCCATTCAGCATGTGCATCAAAATACCTACCGCCTCCATGCTATTGTTCTTTCGAGGTCGCCACTGTTAGCGCACCTTATGTCCACCTCCCCTCAAACTGGATCACAGCGTGTGATATACGTACAGTTAGAACATGAACCAGAGGTTAGCCAAGAAGTACGTTTGTCATTTTACTTCTCACTCCGTTCATTTCCGGCCACCGAGTACGGGGCAGAGATACGAAGTACTACATCTATGATTCAAAATTTCAAGTACAATTAATTTCTTATCGTGTACAACCACCGTCCTCGGAGGCCGTGCTGGGCGGAACTTCTCATCTAGAGTTTGCAAGAGCTGACAGAGTTACTATTACTTCCGCAGGGTCTTGCCATAGGTATGCATCATCGTGTTCCCCTCACGTCTTTACTTGTAATAATTTTCGGTGGTATTTTCAGCTTTAGGATATCTATATTCGTCGGTTTCACTAAGTCTCATTCGGCCCGGTAATGCACGAGGTGTACTTGCAGCTGGTTGTTTACTCGGCGGCATGGATGACTTGTGCAGTTACGCGTACGATGCATGCAGACAATCGATCAGTGTGGAGACAATCGATGAATGGCTCAAATTCACCGACACAATTCCTTCATCAACAGATGGATCGCTCACCCCTGAACTATCGCTGACGTCTGTCTTTGGCCACTATGCCCAAAGATTGCGGGATGACGTTTTCCAGTTCCTCGTGGTGACACTTCCCAATCTCCTGGAAGTTAATTCCTCCGAATCCGATCCATCGAGGGACCACACAGGTCGTGATACCCTGTTGCGTATATTTTCCCTTGTACCCTTCGACATGTTCAAATCGGCAGTCGAATCACGCGCCTTTGAAATTGGTAAATTATGCTATCGGTTATTAACGGCTGTGCCGAGAATTTATCTTCGTATTCACAGGGTCTGATCAAGCCCGGTTTAAGTTTGCAAAAGACGCCATAGAGATGAGGAAGAAGGAAATTGCACGAGGACACGGAGCAGAAGAAACCGTTGTCTTGGCGTTCGGCGGAGGTCATCCTGGTGGAAGCGCAGTTCACGTCACTCGGAAGATGCGAAAGCGGCCGCTATGGAAAGTTAACTCGTGAAATCCAAACTCGTGCTGGATATTTGGGGGCTGTCCATATTACGTGATTTTTACGCATACAATCATTGTCGCCCTATTTTTTACTTGTCTTGTCTTGCGCTATGTCCTAGTGAAAACCAATCAAGTTGATACGACTTTCAAGGAGCTGTCGATCGTATATACACTTGAAAGGAAACTGTAGTTAATATTAGCCTTTTAGCGGAAGGCCCCGGTGGGCCCGGTCTGTAAATTTACCTTTACGGGCAAAAGTGTCGAGAGGACCAACGCGCAACGTCCAGTGAATTGGTGTAGAGTTGGCCAAACGACTCGCCTTCTGAGTCGTCGTTATCGAGTACGACGATTAAACACTGCCCGACCTCCACAAACTCCTTGATTTGAGTTCGGTCTAGCCCGAGTACACATCACCACCGTTCTACCTCATCTTCAGCGCTGATATCTACACATGGGTTTCTCAGGTCGTGGTTCATCCCCCATCCGATATAGTAAAAATGCGTCTGCTTCCGAGCGGAACAAAGCAGAACGCTGTTTGACATCCGGAATACGAATTGACACCCTCGCTCCTGAAATCGATGAAATTGACTGCCGGACCTTTTCGCGTTCTTTAGATGCAATGATGTATCAATGCTCGATCTATGCGCGTCTTCTTCCCTCTCTCGAACAGGTTTGTGATCAAAAATAGTATCCCATTTGCATGACCCAATATCACGAGTTGTGTCAGCCCCTCTGGCTTGCGGGGGTATATAATCTATCATGAAAAATACATCCTGCATCACAAATTCACAATGGCCTCCCCCCCTTTCGAGATCTACTTCACTGGAAGAGATGACCCTCGCGACTGCATGATCATCGGCGAGGGCACCCAGCCAGTATATTTTGAGTTCGAGACACAGTACCTCTCGCCGTCCACCGTGCGCACCACGGTCAGTGTCGTCTATCACCTTTGCGGGGGGTCTCCCCAATATGCCCTCGCCTATCTCACTTAACTCGCACCCCAGATATCTAGCAACGAGACTCCTGTCGCCGTTTTCGACTGGGGCGCAAACGGAACGTCCCTCGGTATGGCTACTATCGGTGACCGAAATATTTCAATGGTGCAGCTGGTTCAACAGGGTCCTAGCCCAGCGTATGTACAGCCTCTGTTCCCTGTAATACCCGACTAAGGCCGTCTTCAGCGCCCGCAGGTTCACCTCCGCGGATGGTGCGCAATATGAATGGCGAAGGTGTCACAACGATCCTAGGTCTTACGAGGCGAGTTCATAACAAATTTCAAATACATCGGCTGACCCCTACGTAAAGCTCTTCGCCGCACCCAATATGAGAATTGCATTTTTCCGGAGGTTTGCCCAGCAAACTCCAATTGGTCCTTCACATGGAACGCTGGAGTATAACTTTAATCATGACCTTTTATTGCTCGAAGCTCTGCTTGCTCTGAGCCTAAATAGGTGGCTGGACTGGACTCAGTGAAGGGTGGTGATGGGTTGGAAGAAGGAATGTGCATGCATTTATTACTGCCTGTTGTATCACTATGCTATCTAATGTAACAAGTTCTCGACGCGAGCAAGAGAAACCCGATGAGAGTAAAGCAATATCGCATACATTATGAAATCCAGCTGTCAAGGATTTCTCATCGATCCCAGCATGTGTTCCAGTTTTTCTTCAATAGTCCACTGCGTGTCGGCGCCAGAGTGGAATGATGATGGAGTGGAGCGGTCAGGGGGTAGGTTACCAAAATTGAACGAACCAGCGTCCATTCCCTGGGAAAGTGACTCGATCAAGCGACCAATTTGAGCAGAGGAGCTTAGGATTAGATAATCAGTACCGAACTTCCGTGTGAAGCTGTGTGAAGGTGCTTAACTAACCTATAAAAAACCTGACCTGGGGCATCAGCGATAAGTACATTTGATGATCGGCGCAAAGCTCTTACTTTGGTTTCCGGTCGGCTCTTGCTTTGAGACGGCTTTTTACGGGAAAGGAATGACGAACTGCTACCCTTTGATGTTGATCTACCGTGTTCCTTGACAAACACTTGCAAGCCTTCGGGGTTATCCCGCAGAGAATACTCAGATGTTAGGCTTGTTCTGCTCGCGTAAGCAGATTCAGCGTCATCGTCACGCAAACCATTCACTATGGACCTAAAGAAACGTCAGCTATCGAGCGAGTGGGCATAATATTCCAAATACCATATCGTTTCGCCATTTGCCATCTCGATTACTTCAAGGGCAGCACCTTCCGGACGACTCTCTGCTTCATGAGAGCTCCCAAGGTCCACCGCATCATCAGGGGGGCCATTTGTGTGTTTGCTCTCACCAATGTACATGTCGTATCTGATGGGAAAATATTAGACATGGAAACTCAGGTAAAACGATTACCCACAGAGATTCATATGCCGAACCTGTCTTCTCGGCGGCTGCACCTGGGTACAAAAGGGCCTCAGCCTGAGCAGTCATCGATGTGGGTGGGGAAGGTAGAGGAGGTCGATCAGTTGAGAATCGCTTTCCTCCAGTGGACTTCGGCGGCGGCGGGGTAGGCGCGCGGTCGTGTACTGAACGACCTGAGTGTATAGACATGGCACTACCCGACCGACGTTGACGCTTACCAGAAGGCTTATGCGTCACCTGGTTTAGATCGGGTGTAGGCGTACGAAAGTCCGAGGGAAAGATGAGCGTTCTCCTGACAATGGCGGGATTCTCAGGAATCCCTTGACTTGTATCCCCTAGTTTGCGAATTGAAAGCTTTCTCACAGTCCTATCGTCTTCTCCGCTGATGGTACCATCATCATTGAGATGTGATACTGCCGATCGAGATCGTGTAGCTGAGGGGTTATCCCGTGCTATGTATGGACCTGTCACATTATTTGACGCATTCCTTGATGGAGACCGACCCACACCGCGCGTTGAAACTGAGGCAGACCTTAACAAGTCGTTCAATACTGTCTGATCAAGACCCAGGCTGGTAGCTGCCTCGAACAATTGTTTGACCGCAACCGAGTCATCGTCCATTGCTGATGAATTAGTACTTGGCTGACCGCTATCGACTGTGAAAGTAGTAGTTGAGACAGGCACTGATGCAGGTGTGACCGCATTTGTGGGGGAAGGACTTAGGCCTTGACCGTGGTGCGAAGATGTCGTCGGCGAAGAAGTGGTTGGAGAAGCCCGCAAAAACCCGTTCCCATTCTCGGTTTGAGTATCCGGCGGCGCACGGGTTTTTCGGAAGCGAGACATGAAACCCCTCAGGCCAGGAGAAGCTGAGGCCGGGGGGCTGGACATCGACTTAGACTTGCCCAAATTGGTTGAACTTCCGTAGGCGTAGCCCTTAGTAAGAGGCAATGTCGGTCTGCGATCCAGAGAAGCCGATGGTGTAGTATTGGGCTGGATGTCCAGAGGGAAGGGTGTGACCACTTCACCACTTGGAGTGTGCTGCTTGACTCTCAAAGTATCGCGGATACGCCTCATCCTCTGGGTAATGTTCAGAGATGACTGTGGAGCAGTAGGAACAGGAGAAATCCGCTGCTGAACCTGGGAGAGTGGAATTGTTTCTACACTGGTAGGCCCTGACACAAAATGGGGAGCAGATATTTGGCTGGGGTGAATTTTCTTCCGGGTCACAGAAGTGCTTGAGGCGTTGGCTTCTGTAAATTTTTGCCCAGAAGATGTCTTCATCAAAGCAGCGGTAGCAGCCTCTGCTTTACGCCGAACCTCGTTCACAAGTTCGGTCTCCATTAACGGCTGAGGGCTTCTCATCGAAGCAGAATGAGATGGGAGGCTGTGCGACGGTGCATTAGGTGGCGGTTCGGTGTCGTCTTGAGTAGGCGGCATGACCGTTTCGAGAGTTGTTGCCGGTGGTACCTGAATCTGCGATGGTGGATTGGACTGCGGGACGTTTGTTATGGGCGGACTAACTTCCTGTGGGAAAGCCACAGGTGCTTGCTCATCTCCAAAGCCAAGGGCGCGTGCTAAATCCCTATTGCGACGCGTCGTAGTAGGGGATGCCTTGACCTCCAGGGGGTCCTCTGCTTGTACCTTGATATCAGTCACTACACTGACGGGAGATGGACGAGGGATGCTCCCAACAACAGAATCGAGCAATGCATGTGCTTTAGCGGCTTGATCAGGAGCTGGTGAACGCCGTCCGGTAGAGGACACCTGGGCAGGAGCAGGTTGATTCGGTGGTGGGCTTGCAACCTAATGGCGTGATCGTCAGTACATGGATGTAAAAGGATAGTGCTAGGGAGGTGACGAACTCGGTTATCGCGGCCATTCGAAGAGTAGTTGGACTGTGATGTCGATGGCCTCCGCCTCCGCAGTGAGTTGGACCGTTCCCGAGGTTCCGTATTGCTTTCCTTTGCACGCACAGCGCTCACCAACTTGTCTTGGATGGTCACGAAGTCAGATTTGGTCAAACCTGTGTACCGCCGTATGATGTCCTCAAAGTCGTCATCATCATCTTGGAAGCTACCGGGTGTAGCGGGGCTTAATTTGTCCAGGTCATGCCACTTGGGCTGTTGTTCGACATCACTAAATAACTCGAGAGTTATATCCTTCTTTTGCCCAGCTGACCATGAGTGATAGCTGGATCCACTAGATTCTAGTGAAGACCGAGATGAATTGGCCAATGCCAAAAGGGTAGCAGGCTGAGAAAGTCCCAGAGAGAACTGTGAGGATGACTTAGAACGATGTTTCGGAGAACGAACGGGAGGATGATTGGAAATATCCGGGGAGTCATTCGAAGAAAATACAGGAGAGGCGGCAGCAGATCGGGACTGAGTAGGGGTAGGCGAGCGCATAGTGCGGCTCGAGACTGAAAGTGAGGACCCCAAGTCAAGAACACCCGAAAGGCTGGATGGGGAACGATGGTCTACTAGAGCAGGGCTTGTTGAACGGTTCCACACCCCATTGGACACTTGAGTGAAACTGGGAGTTTCAAGAGGCGCAGGTAAACGAACTGGTCTATTGGTAGATTTAGATTTATCCACGCTAGATTGGAAGTCGCTATCCGTGCTAAGACTGCCGTTTCTACTATGGCTAGAAGCACTACCCCGCCTGTTGTGACTGCGGTTAGGGCTAGAGGATGTACCAGGAGATGAACCGACATTCCAAGTGATATTTGACGGAGTGCCTGGTCGGGAAGATACCAGCATGGGTCGGAAGGCCGAACCTGTCAATGGAGATACAGGCTTCCTCCTGAAGGTAGAGGACACAGAAGCCTCCTGGTCAGTACTACTCGCGCTCTCGCGCTGACTGTCGGAAGAGTATTGGCCAGCACTACGTGACAAGAACGAGCTTGCAGGAAGGGCCACAGACGGCGAGATGGGTCGTGGGGTATTTCGAGATGCATCAGAACTTCGTCGAAGTAAACTTGACGTAAAGGTCGTGGTGATGAGTGGAGATGCTCCGTTCGGATTTGGGAGTGTTGGTGACATCGCACGTGGAGTTGCGGAATGTGCACGAGCGTCATCTGAGTCAAATGAGGGATCGCGA
>Ga0153978_1000233_pt1 | contig 13926 bp, 13 predicted proteins | sample TSGA062MetaG_FD_104749 | JGI IMG/M metagenome (GOLD analysis project Ga0153978, IMG submission 104749) | Attine ant fungus gardens microbial communities from Georgia, USA - TSGA062 MetaG | ecosystem: Host-associated > Fungi > Mycelium > Unclassified | place: USA: Georgia, Yuchi Wildlife...
AGAACAGCAGACAAAGTACCGATGAGCACCCCCTAAGCACCTTTCCAATTTTTTCTTGATCTGGGGGGAAAAATCTATCGAACCCGATCCACCGAAAAATTGTCACCGTTCCATCTTCATAGTATATATCATCCTTATGACCGTCATGTCTCATGAGAGCGGGTGCGCTATGAGTTATTAAAGTGTCGGGATTAAGCCTGGATCGGTATGTGAATTAAGCATCTGTCTAATGAAATCAATATACACACCAATGCACAGACATAACCCGCGCTTTGTGGATCCGAGTACTGCTGAAGAGAGGTTTATCCTCGCGAGCAAGTGTATCAGGAGAAAATGTGGGTAAACACCATATCTTTACCGCTCGATCTAGCTATTAGAGTCGTGTTCAACAACATTAAGCGTGACATGAACTCTCGAATAGACCTACTCCGCACGTAGCAATCAGAGGATGTGTCAGATGAAATGCCTCGTCGAACATATGTCAATCCACTTGAATGCAACGTCTTAATCCACAGTACTTACAGCACTCAGAACTGCAGCATCATGACCGCCTGAAGGGCCCCCGCAAAGAACAGCAACACAGCGGCCTACGCCCTTACCCTCTGGTTCGCTGGCTTGCAGTCCGTGGGGGGCTCCGCCAAGGCTTGGGGCTCTGGATGGTGGCCAGTGCGGATTGTTAGGTTGTTGTCGCGGGGACATGGTTAAATCATATATGCGTGTCGTAAAATCCCTTGAAGTAGTGCAGAGCAAATAGGGATACTTGGGGTGAACGACTATCGACGTGATCGGCTGATTACCATGTACCATTCATGAGTAGACCAGGAGAAGGAGCATAGAGTCCACGTACTCACCCCACCATGTCCACGCAAGTGGCCAATGATTTCACCTTTCACTGCATTTAGGATGTAGAGAATGCTGCCCCCCGAGAAGACAACGAGGGGCTCTAGTGGCTTCTCAGGAGACAGTGCCCACCCTACGGCCACTACCGCAGTCTTTTTGTGTCCATTTGTCTGATTCTACATATATTTGATAGTAAGTAGGTACGTACGTGTCACTGCAGAAAAGTTACTATGCACTTGATTTGGTACTGACACTGACACACCCTTTCGTGGCCTCGAGGTATTCAGTGGAATGACAAGTAGAGAGCCTAGTGCCCCGATCGCAAGTGCCCCAGACCAGTCAGAGATCATCTGCTTCCATGGATCTCGGAGGTCTTCATTATTCTTGTCGCCATTCCACAGAGTTTCCAAAGACTGTTCAGACCATGGAAAGAGCGCCGCACAATAACATTCCTCAGCGGTGTCGATCTGATAACAGGCTCAAGTCACAGTTAAGATGCTAGAGAAATCAGTACAAACATCAACGGTTTTAGAAAGTATGAAGGGCTTGGAGCATGCAGGATCTTGAAACCAGGGAAGCTCGTCACCACCAGCGACTACCGGGGCATTGTCATCGAGAGATCCTTGCATTGAGCTGCCAGTTACTAGTAGGATTCTTATCTAAATTCAAGTTGTAACAATCGGTTTTATAAGAGAGCCACCATCAAAAAAGGCAATTCAATTCAACCTCGCCGAACCCCGGGCTCGCCGTAGTATAGTACCAAGCTTGTTCACTCTCTCAGCCGATATGTCTGGAATAGCACCACAGTCTGCGGAAGACGGCTACGAGCCAAAACCTACCCTGCGAAATGCAACCACAATAGGTTTTCAAGCAGGTGTAGTCGGCGCGTTTGTGAGTGCAGTTCAAAATGCCTTGGGATCGCATTCTCGAGGCGCTGCTGGGTTCTTGACGCGCAGCGGAGGTACAATTGGAACTTTTGGTAAGAAGAACAATCTGGCTTGCAATATGAGGGAACTGAATCAAGCTTCACCTTTAAAGCTACCATGGGCGCCGCTTTTGCTTTCACGGAGTCAGCTGTCGCAAACCAACGAGAAACAAATGATGCACTGAATGGCGTTGCGGGTGGTTGTGCAGCAGGGTTCATCGCAGGTCTTCGAAGTGCGTTATCATACTGCATCATTGATTCATTCACCTCATCTGCCAACCTCAGCACGTTCAATACCAGTTGCACTTGGTTCATGTGTAGTGCTAGGCGCAGCTATGGGCACCTTCGACTACGCAGGCGAAATTTCTGGCAGGTCGAAAGAGGAGAAGGAAGAGAAGAGAAAGAAGTTCTTCAAATCAGTACCTCAGCCTCTCCACAATGCTTCCGAGTAGAGGTAGCGTCACTTATGACTTCCTCGTCTACATAGATCTAAAATACTAGCTTCGGACTACTGGCGAAATATGTCAAATGGCGTGAGGATACATGATAAAATAGTTCATTATATACTATGAATCATGACTTGTCTGCCTGACTATTGGAACGTACAAGCTCCTCGATATGTGCATAAACTTCACTCTGGTGAGCCGTGTAATATTCCGGCCAAGACTCGGCACTCTTGCAAGGTCGCTAAAACGAATCGTCGTCAGGAGACAAGTAAAATTGAAGTCATGTCTCACATATTGTGACAATTTTGCCCACACCCTCTCGTCATTATCATCATCTCCTCCACCATTGGCAAAGTATTGACAGATTACCTCGAAATCTTCTCGTTCTAATGCTTCTTGTGATTTGGCATGTACAGTCAACGATGCGGCTAAGCGAGGTTTCTTGGAGGGACTAGGTTTTTCCTCCTCGATTAGTTTCTCGACACGCCCAGCCATAGCCTTGCGATTTGCGACATTTGCCCTCTTGCGGATGTCAGCAAGTTGAGTTTTCATCTTCACGGTTATTTGTCCCTGCCAGGATCCAATCGGGTGATGTGGCATCTGCTAACAAAATTAGGAATTCCGCACATTGATGTGATATACACATCAAAAAAAAATTACATGCCTTATTGTGCGCAGCTTGAATTAGTGCCGTTGTGGATAAAGTTGGATCTTCATCAAGCAGGAATTGGGCATATTGACAGAAGTAATCAAGCTCTGGCTGTGTAAAGTAGAACTTCCCGCCTTTCGTGACCTTGCGCGACTCCAGAGGGGGAGGTGTGGGGGACCGCAGTGTACGAGGGGACCGTACCTTCCGTGAAGAAGGTGCTGCTGATTTTTTGTCCACCTTCTTTACTGGGGTCTCCACGGATGTAGTCTTCTTTGCGTCGAGCTTCCTCTCCTTCTTCTCTTGCTTTATAGAAGGTGATTCCACATACGCAAATTTGAAAAGTCCGCCTGGCCTTCCACGCTTCCCTTGTCCAGTTGAGACAGCTGTATCGAGTGTGTAGTCGGTTATATCAAGCAGCGCGTTCTCGGCAATGCAGTCAGTAACAAATGCCGACTGGATTGGAACCTTGCCGCAGGCCTGAGCCTCACTCAAAAGCCCTTGAAATGTTTGCGAACGCGTGAAGAGGATAACATAGTCGGCATCCGCGATACTCCCAGTGATTCTGCCTTTATGTTTCTGCGTATCATCAGTGAAACACAGGAACAATACATGAAACGTCTGAAGATGCTGACCTTGATATTCGAAACCACCCCTGACCGTCCCTGCAGATCAACTTGCACAAAGAATGACAGGGGACGCCCTTGATCATCAAGGAACACCTCTCCAGGGTTCCTTTCTGCCACGACAGTTCTCCTGTGGCTGGACTGGCTCACCGGAACCTCAAGGCTGTCATCTACATTTGTGGGGAAATCTTCATCACTGGTGGAGCCATTAGGCGTTAAAGCACGTTGCTTGCCCTTAGACGATCGTTCGCTAGGGGGTATCTTCTTGGGTCGAACCGCCTCGTGATTAACTTTGCGCTTAACCGAAGCCTGGAGTAATTCTGGAGACGGAGAACGAGTGTATGGATCAGAGCGAGGCTTGGGTGCTGAATGGCGAAGTTTTTTCTCCAGACGTTGCGAAGTGGTCGATTCTGGAGTTTTTGAACGTGATTTATAAGACGATGAAGAAGGAGGATACTCCGGAGCAAGAGTTGAATCCATTGTTCGCTCGTGATGAATGGGAGGCGGAATGCTGGGCGCCGCTTCGACTTGGGCAAGCATAGGCGAGGGCTGCCCAACCTGCGTGAATTCACCTCCGCCCTTGTTCCTTAGTACATCCATCAAAGTCATCAACATTGAAAAGCTCTGCTGATCGCCGAAGTTGCTAAACGGTAAAGCTGTTGGCATCATCATCGGTTGGGGCATAAGTGTCATTTGACCAGGAGGCATTTGTTGTGTAAGAAGTTGACTGAATTGATAGGGTTGCTGTGCGATAGGAAATTGTTGAGGGAACTGTGCAAGTTGCGAAAATTGCGGCTGGGAAAACTGAGTTACTTGAGGAAATTGGTCGTGGGGAAATGGCGCTGGCGTAGTCGATTGCGCTAACTGCGTTTGCGGAGAAGCCTGTGAATTATAAGATAGTATTGAAGTGAATCGAGGAGGTAGCGAAGCCAGTTGAGGGTTATTAGATGTTTGATGAGGTGACGATATACTAGGTGCATGATTATACGCAAGCTGTGCATGATTATGCTCTGGCTGCTGCTGCTGCTGTGGAGCATCGGCGAGTGGAGACTGCCGCTGGGGGGTATGCGACATCGGATCATTCAGTATTGAAGGAAGGTCAGCACTGGCAGCCGGGGTTGCAGGAATATTATTGGTTTGTCGTTGTGCGAATGATTCATCGGGAGTGACGCGGGGTGTAGGTAACGGACTTCTTATCGAGGGGATCAGCGGATGGTCCCCTTCGGGACGAGAGACTAACTTTGACACGATCTGTTCGACCTCGGCTTCTTCGCCATCAGCGACGAATTCGTCAATGATAATGGCTTCACCATCATCCGCAGTTCGTGCACCAGCCCAGTTATCATCTTCAAGGAGAGGTCTACCGGCTTCGATACTTTTGCGTAGCCATTGGAATTCGAGAACCGTTTTCCCCGGAGTGTGATGCCAGGTACGAATGAGGCGTTTTCCGTCGAGTTGTGAAGAATCTACAAGAATGATGTCTGCATCCTCAGGGCGACTTGGGTGAGCCCCGGCTTTCTATGAAAAATGGCATATTTAGGGTCTGCTCAGCTGCAGCCGGAGTCGAGGAACGAAATTACATACTCTTAACATACGGACGAGGTTGGGCCGCTGTAATATGCCAGTGACTTGCAAATGAATATTATATCCTTTGCCATCTGGATATACGAGAATTTTCTGGCTTTCCGAAGTGCTCTGTGAGGCAAAGAGCCCGTCCATGAGGGGTTCGGATGATGAATTCATGGCGTATGCGCAACAAAAGGTTCTGAAAACGCTCCAGTATACTTTAACCTTTGGCCCGGGCGTCATAGCTGATGACCACGTGACCTGCTGTTCAAATTAAGAATACAAATCACGAGTGTGGCGCTGGCCAAGCGTACACAAGGTATCGAGGTGGATATCATGGACCAAAGCACATCTCCTTCTAATTGTTCCTCTTCGTATAAGATTTCAGCTCATCCACAAGTTCCCCATCATACAGTTTCCACACCTCTTTCCTTCTGACACGATGGTTTTTCCTGCACCTGACTTCCAGGACGAAGTTGCGAACTCCGAGTCAACGAATGCATTGCAGAAGTTGTACCCAAATACATTCGATGCGAAGAAATATCTCTATTTGCCTCATGGAAAATACTCATTTGCCGCTGAACAAACGATCCAAGGCAGGATTAAAAAGGAATTAAGTGGGTGCCCCCTCCACTCCCCTGTCTTTCTTGGAACTCATCATCAAATAAAGAGTTGGACTCGGAGCATCCCAACTTTTCTACATACGTCCGAGCCTGTGCCATCGCCGGTCACAAACTTACCTGTCTCTGGAAAACGTACGTTTCTTGTTGCATTAAGTTATGGCAAAATCTAACGATTCACCAGTTGGGATATTTCCAGAGCGTGGAGAGTGTTTTTTCAAGAGGTATTGTATTGCACTTATTTCGTAGGCACGTATCAAGTGATAACTAACGTTTACTGCAGTTGTACTTTTACTCTCATCCAGAGCTTCTACGATGGCTTCAAGGAGTCATTGTTCCCTACATAATTGGTGTACACCATGAACTGGACGGACAAAAGAGTATTCTCATGGAAGCGCCGCATCACATCCACTGGCATACAGCAAGTCGGTGCTTACCTCCTAGCGAGAAAGATTGCATCATTCGGGCTTATGAGAAATTGCATGCGCACGGTATCATGCACAATAATATCTCGCTCCACAACATATTCATAGGTTAGGATCCATCCAAAAATAGTTTTCAAGATTGAGCTATTAATCATCACGATTTCAGACCAGGATTTGAATGTTACGCTGGTAAACTTTGAAACTGCATGCTGCCTGAATGACAAAGGCATAGGTGAAGTCCCCACGTGCGACCAGGAGGCATTGAAGCGCGAAATGCGACAAGTCAAATACTTGATTGACCACATGGGTGCATGTGTTTTGGAACATGAAGTCCTCAGAGCTTCGCAAGCAGGCGCCTCTCATGGCGAACAGCAGGCAAGTTACTCTTACATGTCTTGGATCATTCCAGTGACCACTCAAATACAGGTGGAGCCACTTTCTATTTTGGATATGGATCTCTGGGATCAGCTTGCTTCCCATTGCGAAGATATCTATACCATCCCAAGGGATATGCGCAACCGGCCGCTTCCTAACGACGGGCGTAAAAAAGCTAAGCCCCAAAAGAAAGGTTCACAGAAGGGCAAAATCGCAATGAGTCTGGCGAAACCGGAATCGTCGAGGTTATCAAACAATCAGGTCGCGTCAAAGTCGGGGGAGTTTACGCAGCATACTCCTGGTTCTGGGTCCCAGAGTGAACCTCACGCTCTTCTACCAACTGGGCAACCATCATCCTCTGTATCTGCGTCTACGCCCTCTCCACCATTACATACTGCTACAGATATCAGGGGGTTCGTTCCCCTAGATCAGCTTCCACTCTCATTGCGTTCCGCCTCCTTTGATGGGGATATTTCGGACGCGATAGAGCGGGATGCCAGTGTGCAGCCTCCATCGTCTGAACCGGATTTGGAAGCCTCTCGAGCTGTGTATAGTAGCCAACATACTGACAGATCATTCGTCTCCGGTCCTGTGTCATCCCTGTCACTGCTCTCAAAGTTACCTCCATTTATTTCGGATGTTCCAGCGCAATTCTCTCACACGCCACCATTAACGGCCAACAGTGTTCCTCCAGAGCCGATCAATCGTTCCAATCCTGATCGTCCGCCTTCCCCAAAGGTGTTCTGCGACCTTACACACGAGCAACTCCGCCTCGCTATAAAGCAACACAATGCGACTGTAGACGCCAAGTTGACCTCACAAGTTCTAGTCAACACAGACAAAAACAGGGTCGTATTTCACCCAGCCACGAATGATAATGGCACGTATGCTACTGGAAGCGATCTCTTCCGCAAGCGGAAGAAGAGGCGGCGACCCACCCCCTTTTTCCCTGAAGGCTCTTGCTCAGAGGAGCAGGAGACTAGTTCGGACGAGTATGAGCAGTGCGAGGAACCAGAGCCTCATGTCGAAGTTGATTTCGAAGATCTTGTTGATGAAGCCCATCTAGCAAAAGTTAGATGTCGTCAACGCATCTCGCGCCCCAGCATGTTACCTTCCATGGTTCCCCTCAAACCCCTGCAGTCAAAATTCCCTGGCGCTACTCAATGTATTACCAACACAGTACCGCTATCAACATTGACTTCGATCAACGAAGAACAAAACTCTCACAACGGTTCTGGAATACCATCTCACTCTGTGATTTTTGTAGGGGCTAACGGGAGCCCGGACGAGGTTTGGCAACTCCCCGTATCTGCGTATCTATTTCTTAAGTCATTGGCTGCTTCGCAGCCACAGGCTAAGAAACTTCGAGTAGAACAGGTCCCTCGCCTACAGGGACCTCCTTCCCCTCTCCTTGCGTCGCCAAATCGAAACATCCACAGTCAGACGTCCAAAAAGCGCAAATTTGACTGTATAGAAGAGATTGAATATTTAGAACGGAAGTCCAAACGTACCCACCAGGACACCACGCCCAGCTCATGTGTTATATGCTAATTGGATCAGATCGGACTGCTATTCAGTTCTCGTATATAGTTATCTCTTCAGATATTGTTGTTGATGGCATATTTCCATAGTGAAGGGACCAAACCGTGCCATGCTTAGACACATACTCGAATTCAAAGTCTTAATTGCGCGCATACTATCATGACATTGTTCGAAAGTAGGAGAGTAACATGATAAAAAGATAAGCGGCACCAAAGGTGTTTCACCGGTAACTAAAAGATGATTGTCAGTCAAGTGAGGTTCTCGCAAGTAACAAACAGACCTCTTCTGCCTGCGAGCACGGGCACCAGCACCACCGAACTTCTTCGGCTCCATCCGTCTGGGATCTGCGATCAACAACGTCCTGTCATATGCGACCAACTTTTTCTTCAGCTCCATTGCGCTGTATGCGTCAATGTATTTGGCGTAGTATGCGACAACAGCCTTGGCAATTGCTTGACGGATGGCATACACCTGCGACGTGTGTCCACCGCCCTTGGCGCGCACACGAATATCAAGGGGTGCGAATGAGTCCTCGCCAGCCACAAGTACGGGCTCGTAGATCTTGAAGCGGAGTATCTCTGGTTGGACAAGGTTGATGGGGGAGCCGTTCACGCGGATAATACCACGGCCCTCCTTTGCATGTGCGACCGCAGTAGCAGTCTAAAAAAGCTCCAGGTTAAGCAAGAGGGCATTGCACAGAAGGCGTTGCGACTCACCTTCTTCTTGCCGAATGTCTGGACAGCCTTTACTGTAGATGCCATTTTGTAACGTAGAGGAATCTACCGGTGTCGGCTGCTTGATGATTTCTGGTTGAAAAAGAGGGAGTTCAGCAACTGGAGTGTTTGGTATTTCGAGCAAAGTGAGCGTGATCCAATTCATCCAACCCCAATCCATCGAATCCAGGCCACTCCCCAACGATCTTCATGCATATTCCAAACCGTATAGACGTTTTTGCATTGTATCTCTGTGACACACAACATAAGAACATAAACTCACCCTCTGGATGTCGTTTGAGGTGTTGATCTTGGCAGTGAGCTTGTACACAGTGGAGGGACCGGAATTTGTGGCAACAAATTCTCACGCCCCATTTTAAGCAGCACTTCAATCTTCTCTCAGTCCTCTTATTTCTTTCAAACTGGTTTGCAATGCTTTCTGCTTTGCGGAAATCAGCTGCGGGGGTGAGGATGGGTCTACTATATTTATTTTCGTATCCTAACAAAATCAGCAGTCGTCACAAGCAATATGTCGCAGGCGGATGGCTACTGTGGTGCCCACCTTGGGTCAATCAAAGCAGTCGGTTGCGCCTCCCTCTTCACAACATGAAGTAATAACTCGCAAAGGTGGGTATATTTATATTATAAATACGTCGAATGCTCATTGGAACATAGCTGTTTATCCCATCAAACCGGTATATTTGACAATGTCAAATCTTGCGGGCAAGTCAAAAGCTGGCAAAAAAGCCGTCGCTCTAGATCCAACTGTGTTTGACCACCCTGTGCGGCGAGATATTCTGCATCTTTGTGTTGTTCACTACTTGGACTCTCTTCGCCAAGGAACTGCCTCCACGAAAACGCGCGGCGAGGTTGCGGGTTCCCGCCGTAAAATTCGACCGCAGAAAGGATCCGGCCGAGCTCGTCTAGGCGACCGGCAGAGTCCAATGTTGAGGGGTGGAGGAGTGGCTTTCGGTCCCAAGCCGCGAGATTTCAGCACGAAGCTTAACCGTAAAGTTATCCAGATGGGAATGCGCGTGGCTTTGACGATGAAGCTCCGGGAACAGCGGTTGGGTGTCTTGCGTCGGATTAACTGGTGGTCACACAAGACAGCTACCCTTAGCTCAAGGTTAGAGGGACTTGGATGGAGAACTGGCACCTTGTTCGTTACTGGAGAATCCGAGGTACCAGCAAGAATAAGGTTGGCGTCGAAGAATCTCCGTGGAATAGAGTGCAAAACAGTGGCCGAACTGGTTGTGTACGATATTGTGAAGTGGAGAAGGGTTGTACTTGACCTCTCCGCCATCGACGTACTGGAACGAACTCTCGGAAAGGGCTTAGTAGAAATTACGGATTCTGGAAGGGTTGTTTCGTCTGTGGAGGGTATTGGAGAGGTCGAGACATCTACTTAGACACTTGATTTAATTCATTACATTTGTCACGTCTGTGTCATAATGTCAAGGGTTACCAAGTGGTTTCGTACTGGTCAGGCGTGGTTACGCGACCACGTGATGTAACGCGTCCTCATTGCAGCACCTCTTCCGACTTCTCGCTAATACAGTCTCCCTTACCACCAACCTCCAACAGCAAGCAAATACTATGTCGCAAGCCACTCAAGACGAAGAAGCACAGGAGGGCTTCTCCATGTCTGGTCCTCTCCTTGTTGGAAAACTAGAAGAAGCTGGAATTCATGCCAATGACATCAAGAAGCTCTCTGATGCAGGACTCAACACTATCGAGGCTGTTGCATTTACCCCCAAGAAGAATCTGATAGCAATAAAAGGCATTTCAGACGCGAAGGCGGACAAGATCCTAGCAGAGGGTGGAGTGTCCAGATGATTATGCAATAAGCTCTCCCTAATGAGTCACTCTGTTCAGCCCAGAGAATCGTCCCTCTTGGATTCCAGAGCGCCACTGAAGTCCATGCGCGTCGTTCAGAACTTGTCCATATTACCACAGGCTCCAAGCAGCTCGATGCTCTACTCGGAGGTGATAAGTTACGTTTGAGATGATATCTCAGTTTTCTCAATTACTTCACAGGCGGCATCGAGACTGGTGCCATTACTGAGCTCTTTGGAGAATTCAGGACAGGAAAGTCACAGCTGTGTCACACGTTGGCAGTAACATGCCAGCTGCCTGTGAGCATGGGTGGTGGAGAGGGTAAATGCCTGTACATCGATACCGAGGGCACCTTCCGCCCGGCTCGTCTCCTTGCTGTTGCAGAACGTTATGGCCTGAGTGGGGAAGAAGTCCTCGACAATGTTGCATATGCAAGAGCATATAACGCCGACCATCAGAATTCCTTTCTTACTAGCGCTAGTGCGTTGATGGCAGAATCAAGGTTTGACCTGATTATATGCGCATTTCTTTATTGTGTTCATCACTGTGCTGCTAGATTTTGTCTTCTCATCGTGGATTCATGTACTGCCCTCTATCGTACTGACTTTAGCGGACGTGGTGAGCTATCGGCGCGTCAGAACCACCTTGGTAAATTCTTGCGAACCCTTCAGCGCCTTGCGGATGAGGTAAGGAGATAAACCACATATCTCCGTAAAGTAATCATTCCTGCGAAATAGTTTGGCATCGCTGTCGTTGTCACGAATCAAGTCATGTCCAATCCAGACGCATCAGCAGGACCATACGCTGGCAATGAGAAGAAACCCATTGGGGGTAACATCATGGCACATGCTTCCACCACCCGGTAAGCACTCATGTCGTTTTCATTTACTTGCTGAATGAGCTGTTTTTTCAGCCTACAACTCAAGAAGGCCCGCGGGAACACTCGGACTTGCAAAATATATGATTCACCCTGCCTTCCTGAGATGGAGACTCACTTTGCAATCTTATCCAGCGGTATTGGGGACCCAGAAGAGGAAACCTGATAATACTTTTGACAACACTCGCCACGCAGCATATCCTATCGGGGAAGCTTTCTGTAATTAATAATGATCCTAATAAAACATTCTGGGTTGTATGGATTTATTCTACTCTCGACGTGCCGTGGATTACCAGTTGAGTGGAACCTCTAGACCATTTTGTGAGTGTAATCGTCCTTATCGAGCCAATGATGCTTCTATATATATATGCATACACTAAGCCAGCAAGCGTGTCAGGATGTTTGCGCTCGTGTGACTGATCATCTCCCGAAGCTTGTTCACATCCTGAGGGCTGACGTCTGCAATGTCGGCCAGCAGGTATGCAACATCGCCCTTCGAATCCGAGTACTGCTTCTCGACGTTGTATGGCGACAGGACCTCATTGACCTGCTTAAGCACTCCAGGCTGATTGCTGTGAACATAGCATACACGGACGTGGTTGCCCTGCTCCGCGGTGATTGCACGGAGATCGACCTCGGGGAAATTGACTGCCCCAATCGTGGAACCGTAGTTCAGGTAGCGAGTAAGAGCCAGAGATACTTCGTCCCCAATCATGCGCTGCGCTTCCTCAGTTGATCCACCGATATGAGGCGTGAGTATGACGTTTGGCAAGTTGCGCAGTGTGCTCGACCATGAATTAACCTGGTCGTCAAACGGAGCACCATTGGATCCTGGCTCCTGTGGGTATACATCTATGGCTGCACCAGCTAAATGCTTTGACTGCAGAGCCGTGATCAAGGCTGGGATATCGACAACGCGCCCGCGGGCATTGTTGAGGAGGTAGGACCCCACTTTCATCTGTGCAAGTTCGCCTGCGCCGATCATGTTGATGGTCTCAGGAAGTTCTGGGACGTGAAGTGTAACGAAATCGGCTTCTGACAACAGAGCAGACAAAGTTTCAACTTGTCGTGCTGAACCAAGAGGCATGATATTGATGACATCGTAGAAGATGACGCGCATGCCAAGGGCTTCTGCAAGCACTGAGAGCTGCGACCCGATGTGGCCATAGCCGACAATGCCTAATGTTTTCCCCCGAACCTCCCAGCAGCCCTTTGACTGCTTGTTCCAAATGCCCTGGCGCATCTCGTGCGAACGCTCTACGAGCTGTCGGGAAAGTGCGATCAACTCGGATACGACGAGTTCTGCAACGGAGCGGGAGTTGGAAAATGGGGAATTGAAAACGGGAATGCCAGCTTTGCCAGCGGTAACCAGATCGACCTGATTTGTTCCAATACAGAAACAGCCGATTACGAGAAGCTGCTAATACTTTAGAGGAGTTGTGATTCTTGGGAGTCAGACGGACGTACCTTGGATGCAGCTTTGATGACTCGTTCGGTGATCTTGGTCTTGCTACGTATGCCTATGGCATGATACTGGGGAATCTTCTCTATGAGTTCATCTTCGGAGAGAGCCTTTGAGTAGTGGTCGACATGGAAGCCCTGCGCTCGGAAGGCTCGAACTGCATCTTGACTGATATTTTCTAGCAGTAACAACTTCAGGCCTTCGTTTTCCACTGGGTGAAGAACCTTGGGTTGTCTGATGGCTGAGAGGGAGTCTCTCTCGCGCAGCCTGTCATGGAGTGTTTGGGAGGCGTGCGGTGGAGAGATGGATGCAGCGACTGCTCTGGGGGATGTTGAGGGGATCATAACTGGGACAGTCATACTGATGGACTGGAAGTAAGGATGGTCCATTGTCAGTCTGAACAACGCGGCTATTATAAGGGATTCGTATTCACTGCACTGGATCACGAAAATTATCATCCCGATATGGTAACTCGCAGATCTAGTCATGGACTATGTTTCCAGCCATATTACTGACTCGGACTGCTTCATCAAGTCATGGCTCTTTTTCTCCTGGACCATGGTGCAGGTAACGTCCAGAGCCTGGCAAATTCGATTAGCAAACTCGGCTATGAGTTCTCCTGGATATCCACTCCAGCCGATTTTTACAAAGCATCCGTATGTAATATCATTACTACTGACCTGCGCTGATCGTGATTCGTATCCCCCCGCAGATGCTCATCTTTCCTGGGCAAGGTGCTTTTCACACTGCAATAGACTCTTTAACAGAGCGCGGTCTGCTTAAGCCCCTCTATGACTACATCCAGTCTGGAAAGCCGTACTTCGGCATCTGTATTGGGATGCAGGTCCTCTTTGCATCATCTGCGGAATCCCCCTCAACTGCCGGTTTAGGTTTTATACCCTGCCAGATAGAACGTTTCGACGATACCACAAAACCAGTCCCTCACATGGGCTGGAACACTGCCGTACCCATAGATTCTGACTCATCGTCCTCAGAAGGCGTCTCTCCTTCTAGTCATTATTACTTC
>Ga0153978_1000235_pt1 | contig 13895 bp, 17 predicted proteins | sample TSGA062MetaG_FD_104749 | JGI IMG/M metagenome (GOLD analysis project Ga0153978, IMG submission 104749) | Attine ant fungus gardens microbial communities from Georgia, USA - TSGA062 MetaG | ecosystem: Host-associated > Fungi > Mycelium > Unclassified | place: USA: Georgia, Yuchi Wildlife...
GGAGCAGTTACGCCTCCTTGAGATTGAGGGGCAGGAACTTGAAGGGAGTTTGATGTTGATTGAGCCGGCGCAGAATCATGGTTGGGCTGGGATGGAGGTGCCATTGCAATTTAAGCGTCAATGTGGAGACCTAGAGTCGATAATCTACGAGGGGAAGGCGGTGCCAAATAATGTATTGGAATATCGGTGATATTGGCGGCAGCGATGTTGACAGGCGGGTTCAAGTCAGTATCTGACGAGGCGGTTTCGAGCTAAACAATATCAGAAGGAAGGCTATAAGCCTCGGGATATGATACTGTGATTTTTCTTACAAAGACCTAACGTTTTCAAGAAAAATATTGTATTTGCACAATGTGCGCTTGTTGTGAAGTGAGGAGGGGAGGGGGATATGGGGCGTGAAAGTCACGACCAGACGTGATCACAAACCCTGTGACCTGGAAAGTCATACCTTTATCACGCTTTTGAAGTTCTCACGCCACAGAGATCACATGGTCAGGTGCATTTGGATATCATATGCTATCATTCTCCCACGTCTTTACACCTGTTGAGTTACCATAGTATATAACCCAAATCATGCAACACCAAACCCAGCCTTGAGCTCTTTTACGAGATCAGCCAGCTCTCGGTCATCATTATCCTTTGACTTTTGGGCTTCTTTAACGCAGCGTGGACATATACATTTCCCGAAACCCCATCCTTGTAATTCATTTTGTCTCATTCGATATGGGATTTGCGGATTGACATAAGTCACCAGCAGTTCCTCACCCACCCGGATATCACAATTTGCAATTACAGTGATACGTGCGAGGGCTGTGCGCTGGTCTAGGTGACGAACTGACACGTTGGGCTCACAAGAATGGTTCATATGGGAGTGCAATGCATACAATCCTCCGTGAGCTTCGAGGTCTAGATAACGGTAGGTCATTATGACATACGTCAATCTTGGGCACTTACTGAGATTCATGCAACCCAGTCCATGCAAGAAGCCAGTGTCATAGTCAAAGATATCATTTTGAAGGCCTTCCGTTATCGGTTTCTTCAGTATTTTCGCCAATTTCTTTGCTTCTTGCTGGCTCTTGGGTTCCTTGAATGCCTGAAGAAACAGCTGGTGCGCCTTTTTCCAAGATTTTCTATCTGGTTCCCATTCAGATCTAGTCAAATGTAAGGAGAAGTCAAACAGGAGCAGTAATACTTACAGTCTGAAGCTATACTTAAAGCGCTCTTTCATACCTAACTCAGCCAGTGATTTGACAAATTCCCAGTCCTCAGTGAATGCTTTCTCGTTCATCTGATCTGCGAGGAGAAGCCTACTCATACACTGGGCAAGCGCATGCAATGTCATCCACTCAGTTTCCCGGACAAAATTGAGAAGAGGGACACAAGCTGGGTTTCTCGCAGAGCAAAGTAAAGGGTGAACCTGCGCAGACCGCACCAAACATAGACGATTGCAAAATCTCGCAGCACACGGAGAAGTCGCATTGGAGGCGGAGCATGCTAATGCCAATGGCGAGTCTCCTAGTGGTGTTGTACAGAACGCACAGGCAAGCGATTGTTTTTGTAAATCGAAGATATCCCTAAATCCTCCATGTAACATCCATGAGCCCCACATCATCATTGAAACAGTGACGAGAACTCACCACTCAGGTGCAATGATGAATGGATCTTCCTTCCAGATCACTTCACCCTTTATGATTTCTTGAGTAGCAACTAGGCCTTTGCCTTTCTTCTTACCAAACCATCTCACTCCAACCTTTGAAGTCCATTTTGGAACATGAAGGCCAGCTACCAGCCTAGATGACGGATAAATGTTAACTTCGTGCATATTTCTGGGTGTTGAGATGATAAGCCCCTGATTTTGGATGATTTTTCTTGTCCTCTGTTCGCTAACAGTCCAGTCTGGATATTTACCGGTTAGTCGAGCATGGACTTTAGCGATTCCAAGTTCTGGATTGTCTTTTTTGAGCTGCACGATTGCCATTGTTAGCTCATCTTCGGATGGTATTGCAGGCATTTTGACGTTGGAATAGTTTGATGGATAGAAGATCAGAAAATTAGGAGTCTGGATGTGCCGGACCGGATCAAACGCCGAAATAGCAAATGGCTGTCTTTGACCTGCTTGCTCTCGGCCTTGCGCATACCTGCGCGAGGTGTCTACTCTTGTGACAGAACTCAAGACCATAGATTCAAAGGACCTGAAAGCTCTCCTCCTTCTTGCTCACTGACGTGTTCTGTTCCGGTAGGATCTGCTGCTATTCTCTTGATGCTTTGTGCTTGTCTGCCTTTCAAACGACTCGGCTTGTGCTGACCCCAACATAGATCCTGCACAATGCACCGGTACAGGTATTTTTTCTCATTATTTCGTCCTCTATGGTGCTTGATCCCCAAAATGTGAGCAGAGGCCATCGTCAACAATCCTACATAGCATCAGACATTAATGAGCTCGTTGAAATTCGAGCCCGACAGCGCACATTTCATGGGGCTTATAGCCGTACCGCGCTTGGCTCCCTCGGCTATGCATTGACGATACTGCGACTTTTCGATACTCGGTTTCGGAAAAGTGAGTTTGAATCTGTTTTCCAAATGTTCCTCCTATCTTTCGTCCGAGCTTATGCACGGTTCTAGTCGGCCTATTGTTCGCATCTCTTGGAGCCCTCCTCCTCTTTATTTCGTTCACCCGAGCTCGTCATTCGACACATGACTTTGCAGACTGTCATCAAGAAGCAGATACTCCACACCAGGGACTGTCGACTGTCGGCCAAGAAGGAGGCCGCAACTATGGGCGGCCATTCGTCACAGCAGGTTGGATTGTCATCCAAGTGACGGTTGTTGTAGCTGCGGTGGAACTTGGGATGTTAATCCTGATTCTTACTCCGGGAGAACTGTAGATATGCTGTCGACTAAATGTGAGCTCAATAATTGTTTGACTTTAAAGAATGTTGAAATTTCCTTATTCGTAGCACTATTCAGACGTCTCATACCATGTGTATGTATCTGCATCTGCTTCCACATAATCATAATGCCGTCCGGAGTTTCTGTTTGAGATCAATTGAAAATTCGAAGGTTTGTTTTTCTCGTCAATACAGACAGGTAATTCATGGAAGCTTGGGATCCACTTTCTTGCGTTTGAAACACAATATTGAATCCAAGAAAGCTTCCTTCTGTTGGCTCATATTATGTCAGATCAGGACTGAGTTTGATTTCGAAAACGTTCTAACTGCTTCTCTTCGGTTTGCAGTTGATGCTGCTGACAGTTTTCGTAAGGGGAGAGAACTGGATGATATCTCCACGACAACGCGCTGCGGCATATCCCGTACTACAAGTAGCGACTGACATCAATGTCCGAGGACGCGCTTCTCGGCAACTTTTAGAAAGGTAAATTCGGTCAGAAATCTATTCGATTTAATGTACCGATTTCACGTTGAGAGGTAAACAGAGTTTTCCATTTTTTTCATTAGATCTGATCAATTTGCAGTATTCTATTCCCCGGAACACAAAATGAGTGTGGAAGTCTAAATTAAAAAGGAGCCAATATACTCGAGGGTTCGTTGATGTTTTCTGTGAAATGTTGCCCAAGATGCGTCACTACTACTTTGGATGTATGTATCTCTCCCTCTTTCAGTGTTACTCGCTATATGTATGGACGCCGATCGGTTCGTGTTTTCTAGTCCCTAGGATTCCCTTCATACTGTCCATCGGGGGGCTTAATTTATTTCATTTCTGTTCCTCAATTTAGGTCACTCCTATGATGTGATATGGGCGCGAACCTCTTCATTTGTGCTACCGATTTTATCGAGGTAGGCTACGTATGCTGCATTTCGTCAAATGTGATGTGTGATGATGTTCATTTATTTATTGCGATACAATTTTGATGTCCTTGTTTTAAAGGAAAGTCCATGCATCCCCGGTCTTCACGTTTACTGTCATTGGTCTAGAGCAGTCTAGAATCTGTCATGGTTACTTTCGACCTATTCTCTTGTCGTCATAATCCAAGCATGTGGTTCGTTCCATCAAGTCATATCATTCTATAAACTGACTATTGAACGTCCGTTTCGCTTTCCAGTGTTGTAATTTTTTGTCAACAATTTATTACGCAGTGTACGTACACAGTCCGCGGTCTTTCCAGTGTTGCAATTCCTCGATATTTATGCATTCCATTTTTCTCTCTGTCATTGACATTTACGATCTCCAACGCTTCCTCGGTTTTTATTCAAAAAGCATCAAGTCACAAGTCTCCTTTGCTTAGTCGGTTATGCGATCTTGCCAGCTCATTGTATTCGAGAAACTTTCGGCTTGACGCGGCGCAAAGATATACAATTTCTCTTCATAGAAGGAATTAGTATCGGTCATTGAGATAGCTCGCTGTGTAAAAGCATGCACGCTAATAATACTACCATAGAAAGGACATGAAACACCCAGTGCATCGCTAGAGCAGAGAGACGTGCTACTGAAAATTCCATGCGCATAACGAGAGAATATTAGTTATATGAACAGTGATTCCAACTCCATAAAAGAAAGGTTAGGGTACCTCAGAGGTGGGAAAAGATTGTTTCTTCTTGCTATCCAATTTATCAAAGCCGCATATGTTGATTCACCTCAAAACAATACCCGCCGTAAATTTCGTTCCGGAATTGCGCTCATAGATTCATGACTGCCCATTGGAAACTTGCGCAAAAATTTCGGTTTATAGTCTTATCCCCGGACACGGCCCATTCGGTGGGATAGAGTCTGGGCACCCATCGGCTCTAGACCGACGAAGTATCGCCGATTCATGATCACGGCTAGGGAAAGTTTTTTCTCAGTAATCTCTACGTCATCTCGTAGCACGACAAGAAGTGACACCTTCAGCGTCAAATCCATCAATCATCGCGCTTCGTATTGCAAATACACAAGGCCCTCTACAGATGAAGTCTCCAATTAACACAGAGTCATCTATTTTGAGGTCCATAGTTAATTGATATCACATGACGTCATATCAGATATTCGATAAATCCGAACTGGTTTATGTCGACGCACTCAAAAAGAACCGCTCGGAACGTGTGAGGTCGGCCTCATTGACTGGATACTACTTACGCGTGGATGCGCCTTGTCTAGACTCTTCAGGGTTCTTTGAGACACCGGAAGATGCGGGCAAGAAATCAGCGCGGGCGACAAAAAAGCTTTTCCGTTGCCTTCTCTGATCGAAATGAATCTAAAGGGAAAAAATGGAGACGGAAGCCGTCCTACTTGATAGTGCTCATGAAGGAAAAACACCCCTACCTCCACGCGTACAGTCTGTGGATCCCGGCTTTCATGGATTCCCGTGTTTATGATATGAGAACGCGACATCTTGGGAGGGCCTACTCTGCCGGTCTCGAGCCAACCAGGATAGTATAATCAACGTCTTATCCCGATCCGAGGTCCCCGGGTACCGGTAATCGTCCAAAAATATTTTCTGTCTGTATCTCAATTCGCTTTCTGTTCTCAAGTCTCTTGAGTCCGGTAGCAAATTTTGTCAAGGTCCGATTATACCAGGTTTCAAAGGATCGAACAGCCGATATTAAACGTACAAACCAGTACGCCGTAACATTATAGTTGAAAACCAATCATTCCCGATGGTAAAGTTCCAGAATCATAGAGACACTTGATGTTTTGTAAAAAACCTCGTGGATGCCTTCCTTTATGTGGTACAAATCCCGAGTCTATGACAGGCCTAGCTGCGCCTCAAGCCAATGAACCTCGGTCCTGCCTTGGCTTCCAGGTCTATTGTCATCTAAGCAGGGTGTCAGACGTGAAAGACGAGTTTCAGATGGATGGGTGGATATAAATAAATTAATAAGACAGCTCAAACCATGTAGAGAAAACATCCTTGAGGAACAAGAAAACGATAGCGGCCTACTCAATTAGCTTCTCGAAGCGGCAATGAACGGAAATTCCACTCACAACCTTTCATCCAATTCGCAGCCTACCAGATACTATAAGAGGGTCACTATAGATGATAAAAATTCGGTCAGAAGCTTGTCTTTGATCAATTCAGCGCGAGAACGGTCTCTATCGATGGTCTATTATCAGTGATTCCAAAACCCTGGTAATCGAAGACCCTGACAAACCCGCTATTATCAAGCTCATAGAATTGAGTGCTCTCAAACAGGGTGATGGGTTAGAGCCTTTCAGAGACATAGGTTCCTGTGCTGTGGTGCATCCACAGAGATCACGGAGGTGTAGAGAATAATCTGCAACCCACGTCAGTAGTTAAAGTTAATTAAGGGCTTCCACCAATTTTTGCGATCGTTTCGTTATTCATCTCTCTGGCAACGATGCCCACGACCTCAACAACAGCATACTGGAAAGAGGACCGATTGGATGGAAGATAACGGATTCTGTGATAAGAGCTCGCATCCGATCAACCTCTTTGAGCTGCCACACACACCCACTGGTAAATGATATCAGTCAGTCAATTGATAAAACGGTCGTCAGCTCAGATTGGAGATTTGAACTAGTTCAAGCAGTCAGGCAAGATATTTTTAAGTACAATGTAGTATACAGGTTCTCAATTTTGCCTCTCTCGCCGAATGGTCTTCGCGAAGACCATTCGGCGAGAGATTCTATTGTTATTTAATCCTTTCCAGATATCAAAAATGCGATTCACGTCCACCAGGAAGTCAACCAACATAAACAATTCTATACTTCAACGTTTGAGGTCTTGGACTTATTGCCGGCGAACCAAAGCGAAGCATCCCTCATAACCCGGTACATCGGGCGGGCTAAGTGTGTCTCTCCAGCGGCCAACCAAACTTCCGTGGGTGTTACCAACAAGGTACCCTCTGTAAAGCCATTGCCCTCTGTCGCCGTCAACCTGCAAAGTGTTGTGAGCTACAATAGATTAGCCAGGATCAGCATGGTCTGCATACGTATTCCTTCGACAGGCTCATGAATCCATCATAAGGTCTCACTCGACCAACCAAGTTGAACTGCCCCCAAGATGAGTAACCCTGGACAGAAAGATAATCAGATTGGCGATTCGAGAATTAGCGGAAACCATACTTCTCCCATTAGAATGACATCTGCCATCTTCTCCGCTTCCTTGCGCTTGGAAGTATGAACACTTGGGCGAGAAGCCCTTTGATATCGAAGGTTTCCGCTCCGTTGGGGTGTACGTACAGTTAACCCTTCGCGGTCTTCTTTGATGTGTGTCCCGATGGGAAAAAATGATCTAAGAGGATCGCCCGCGGGGAGGGGGATAAGACTTGAGTCCAGGTCTAAACCAAGACCGGTATCCGGATCTGAGAGGTCCCATGTTGTGAGGTGATATTCGCGAAGTTTCCAGGTTTGGTGATGACGTGCCACAACAGACTTTTGCAGGGCATGAGGTGAGGCACCACCGAGGATGGCTGCATATGCAGTAAATTCGGTGTACTAGAAGCTGCATGTGAATCAACCAAATTCGGAGGATCGTGATGATATCAGGGTTTACATACCGTAAATTGACCTTCCCAAAATCCTTCTGCACTATATCGATCAACTGTTACCGAATGACGAAAGGAGAAGGCCTGGTCCATACCTACCTACCGGGTTTGAATGCTTCAGTAAAATGGGCGTTGTGTTCTTTCTGGGCCATCGACTGGCATCTGGCCCATTCACTGTCCCATTCCGAACTCGACTTTACGCGGACGACCGATCTGGGCGGATGTAGTAAGGGTCCGGGATAAGAATGTGGACTGACAAGGGTCAGGAAAGAGAGTATAGCAGGAATCGCGACAGGTAGGAAAGTCAACTCAATTTCCTGATCGAAGTGTGTAATGTGATTTGAAGGATGGGAAATTGAGGATGGAAGGAAATCCGTCCACGGGATCACAGAAATGTTATACTGGAATGATGAGATAGATAAAAACTGAGAAAGAAAAAGCACTGTGCCTACTCTGTGTGCTGCAAGCGCAAAAGCTCCAAGGACATCAAGAGTCTTATCATTAGGCTTGTGGCCATCTAATCGACTCTCGGATAAGCTATGTATACCAACTCCAATGTCCAATGACTGACCTGGTTCCACAAGTAACCAATATAACCACATTGCTAACGTTGTATTCTGATCTCCGAGGGGCCACTCATTATGTTGGATCATGTGCATCGCCCTTGAAGCGCCATCATGACTGAACAAGAAGTCGTTTAACCAACAGTCGAGCTTGCCGTACTCCCTGAGCTGCCTCTCATTTTTCCCATCACTCTCCAACAACCAGATACATGAACGCAAAAGAAGCAGGTGCAACGTGCCCGGTGGCTCCTCCCCTTTCGGCTGATAAGCGTCCGCCCGTGCTCGCAGGCACTTCAGGTAAATGAATCTTCGCCTCAATTCCGCCGATATTGTGACTGGGGAAAGAGACTCCTTCCCCAGACGCCTCATGGCGGGTTTGAGATCAAACTTGTGTGTGAAGACGCGGGCATAGAGGTGAGGGTTTGAAGTAATCGAGAGTTGAGAGTAGATTCGGCGGCTGGAAGCGAGTAACGGGACAAGATCAGACGGAGGACCCAAGGAAGTGCTAGTGGCAGCGAAAAAAGCAATATGTTCGAGCACCTCCTGCGGAATGATGTCAAGGGGAGACATAGTAATGGTAGTAGAGCAAGTGGAAGGTCATGCGCCGGTTTCATATGTAGTAGCCGGTGCCCGTTGTAGGATTAACCATTCCAACTCTGGCTCTAGGATCTGGATCTCCCATTTCTTATTGCACACGTTCACAGCCATGGCGCAGTACTGCTCCATTTTCATTGTGAGTAGCGTGTACAGTAGCCAGAATTCATATACCTCAGCCAATCAGATCAATCATTGATCGCATTACTGATATTACTGATCGATTATCTTCGATTTCAAAAATTTTGAGATCATTTTCATCTTGTCTCACAAAATGTCCGTGGATTTAACCAAGCTTAACGAACACCTCGCCAAAAGGTCATATGTGGAGGGGTCCGTCGTTCACCTCAGACCATTCCTAATTCCTACTGATTTCTCCTCGCAGATATGTCCCATCCCAGGCCGATGTCCTCGTTTACAAGGCCATTTCTTCGCCCCCAGACGCCAAAGAAGCTCCTCATGTAGATCGCTGGTATAGACACATCGATTCTTACGCCTCTGAGCATGCCTCACTCCCGGGATCGAGTTCTGCCGGCGAGGCTTTCCTTGGCAGCGCTGAGGCTTCTGCAGCAAAGGCAGAAAATGACGACGAAGACATTGATCTCTTCGGATCGGATGAAGACGACGACGAGGAGGCAGAGAGGGTTAAGGCTCAGCGCGTCGCCGAATATAATCAGAAGAAAGCCAACAAACCCAAGACTGTTGCCAAGGTGTGCTCATAGGTTCCTTGATTGTGCCTGGACTCACACCATTTGAAGTCTGTCGTTACATTCGAAGTTAAACCCTGGGATGACGAGACTGACATGGTCATGCTCGAGCAAAAAGTCCGTGAAATCGAGATGGATGGTCTTGTATGGGGAGCGAGTAAGCTTGTCCCCATAGGCTATGGTATCAGAAAGCTGCAAATTACCCTTGTTGTTGGTGCGTGTTTCTTGACAATACCCCTGGTCCAAGATAATTGTTTAATACCTTTCATAGAGGACGAAAAAGTCTCCATGGACGAATTACAAGAGAAGGTTGCAGAACTGGACGATTACGTACAGAGCTCCGATATTGCTGCTATGCAGAGTATGTACTCGTTCTCTATCAGTGTGATGTCAATTTATACTTGCTCTAGAACTATGAGTGTGTGGGAACCTATAGAGTGGTGTATTACGTTTCAAAATTGTTAAATCTGTCGGTTGAGTACGAAATAAATTGACTGTCGTCATAAATCTTCCTTCAGAATGGAAATGGAGGACCGAATAAACCGATGGTCGCCAGCGGTAATCAGGGACACTTTTCACCATCGACACGCGAATTTAATCTCGGGTAGGGCACTATAATCATCGGCATACTCGCTGAAACTTGATCTAGAATGGAAGATCGGAAATGACAATTGGGAGAAAAAGGACGCCGTTTCTTCCATCCCTGGAAGACAATGAAAGTTGTGATCAAGAATGTCGATTGGAAAGCCTCTTCTCGACTCGCAGTTCGTTATATAATGTCGTGAGCTCGTCGACGAACACGCTGCTCTATTTCTCCTGAAATAAACTACATTCGTGGAGCAAACCTTGAGCCAAACCCGTTTCTTACAATTTCCGATTCTGACAAGGCAGCCCTGCCAGATCCTCCTCCTCTGATTGTTTAGTCCATCACCGCATGTTCGCGACTATTCATTAGATGGTGTAAGGCCTTTTTGTTCCTCATTCTTCAGCTTTCCCTATCAGATCTCAGCGCAAGTCACAGGGTCTTCTGGTTGGCCGTGGTAGCGCTGCAGAACCGGCTTGCATCTGAAGATTCCAACCCACAAACCCAAGTTCATCTTGAGATCGGATCAAACCTCATAAGTGTCAGTAAGCCACTCAAGACCACAAAAGGAAAAAATACTTCGATCTCACAAACTGGACTCAGTCAGCTTGTTTGGGAGAATTTTCACAAGAAGAAATACGCCGCCATGAAATTTGGACCGGGCGCTATCGTTATCATGGCAAGTATAAGAATGGGTCAAACCAGCGACTGTTTTTCTATATCTTAGACATGGTTAGTTCACTGGATAGTCTTCCTTCAGACATTCTTCAACACATTGCGCTCCAGGCGACAACCTATTCGTATCCTGCATCAGGTACAGGTGCCATTGTGTCTCTGCTCTTGACGTGCTCCACGCTCTACCATGCTCTTTGCGTCCAGTCCTGTCCACATCTATACGCGGACATATTCCGAACAATTTTCGATACTCGTGCTATCACAAGGACGTTCAAGTTTCAAGTCACCGACTCGCAATTAGCAAGTGAACTGGTTGTCCGATTCCAGATGTTGCAGCGCATGCGAGAACGAACCTTCTCCATGTCCGAACTTCATAAAGACCTTTGGACGGCTCTGTGGATGATCTACGAGAGCGATGGTCGTAACGAATCACATTTACAGAACGTATACATTTCCGAGTACCTACTCGATATAATCAAATACTGGGATATCAAGGAAGAGGGGCCTGGTCATCAACTTCGCTCTTTGGTTATTTGGATACTCAGCCTTACTCTCACACAACGTAAGCTATTCGGGATACTCGTTTCTAGTTTGCCGCGTTTATTCTCTCATGGAACGGACATAGAACGTATCTTGTCCCTAACGGCTAACACGAAAGCATCTCTTCAACAATTTTTACTTCCCCACTCTGGGAATGTTCATGAGGTACGAAAATATTTTCTTCACAGTTATCAGATCCCTCTCAGCTTAACTATTTTGGATTTGTTCTTCTATGTTTGTGCTCTGAGTTGATCCAGGCGGCGGCCAATAGCATTTCAGCCCACTTATCGCACAATCCTTCACGTGGACAAAGGGAAGTTGGGACCAATGATGTCCATAGCGAGTTCTTCCCATCCACAAACAATGAATATCCGATTCAAACTCAGTGGAATTACAAACATGGGGCAAACTACATAATCAAGTATGGGCGCGAATGGCATCTTACCTGTCCAGATCCTGCTCCCGCCGCGATCAGTCTACTCTTCTGCTTGAAGGAAATTGGTCCTATTTCTATCCCGGACCACCTTCCAGAAACTCGTTCGATTGCTCTTGCCAGTCAAAGATTTGGCCCCACTAAAGAAGACTTACGAATAATCCGAGGGTACAAAACAAAGTTGTTCGCTGACGCAGTTGCCTCAGATTGCCATCGTATAGATGCTGACCAAAGGAAATATGGAAACCGACGCGAAGGTCAGGAATCCGATTTTCGAAGGATATTGTCAGGACAAGAGGGCACTGTAACGGTCGAGGCACCCTCAACAATGCTTGGAAAGATGACAGGTACTTGGGAAGGTTTCTACATGGTCAGTTCCCACTGGGCAGAGTTCATCCTGACAATACGTGAATTCACACGGGGTAGCAGTTAGCGCCAAGTACAGAAGCTGTTGTACTAACCTCCGGCTCTATCGGTCAGAAACGACGGCACCACGCTCCCGCAGACTTCGTGTGCCGAAAGCCAATGCAATTGGTGCTCGTCGAGTACGCTTGCTTCGCGGAAGCCAACTCTGATTTCCCTGTCGTGAACGATGAATCAGACTTGAAGAAGCTTTCTCGGCTCTGTTCAGAGCCAGATGTGCGGCGCTATTACTCTTTTCTTCTCGTCAGGTAACATCACTCAAATTTGATATTTTAAATGATAGGCTGGATTCGAGCTTGACGGTCGTAAATACGAGAGGCTCATGGTTGATCCTGACCCACACCAGGGAGCTTGCGAAGGAAAAGCAACGCGGGAACCCGTGGACATCGTACTACTGGGTAAAGTATGTAGTCGATGTTTGTTCAGATAGCTATGCTGATCGGAGAACCAGACCATGGAAGACCACGAGCAGGCTTGGGGTGGTTTTAGGTTTTTTGGGAGGATCCGCAAGGGTGGGTCGATCTTCCTGAAACGAAAAGCTGTAAGTATCAATCTGTCTCTCGGGGAAGGGGGAGAGACTTCTGACTATGATGCTGTGAAATTGAGCAGAAAGAGAACGGAGATGGCACGTCTGCTGGAACATGGATCCTTGAGGGCAAATTATGTTTCGGAACGGTTTTTGTTGGGATATGTTCTCCAAGCATGACCGCGACGAATCAATCTAGCCCCATACGTGGTGTTTTCAGCATGCAGAAACGCGCTAAGGACTTCACCTCGTGGTGATGTCGTGTATGATCTTAAGCCCGGCACGCTTGTTGATCCCGTAGTCATTTCATTTTCTCTAAAATGTTTTGAATATATGGTAAAAACATCATCAAAAAAAGTTGAGTGTGAATCCTTCATAACATGACACAGGTATTTGTAATCGCCGAAAAATCCAGGGTATCCAGGGTTCACTAAAATCCGGGGCTGGAGGTCTCGAATCGAAGTCGTCGTACTCAATTTCCGTCATCGTGGTTGATTCTCACTCTAGAAAGAAAGGAACTTGTTTTCTGGTCCGATCATGATCACGATACTCCGATTGGGACAAGAGCCTAGAGCGGCAGTCACGCGCATCAGAGAAGACCTGGCATTGCCGATCAAGGACGAGTCAATTTGAAGTTGAGCATGAGAGAGGCACGGCGAGTGACTCCCAATTATGGACGGCGTTCGCTCAGGTTCTCAGCGTTTGGTGTGACGAGATAGGGAGCAAGTTGTAATTTCCCTGGAAAACTAAATTTAGGTCGCCTGACCGACCGAAGAGATGCTACTGCAGATCCAGGGGTAGGTAGAACGCTGATTTACCCAGGAAAATTACTCATCTAGAATTGATAAACTACTATTGCTACTATACAGGATGCTGAGAAGGTGATTAGACATGCGCCGCTTGGGCCATGAAGGAGTGAGATGCCATGTGTTCAGCCACCTTGTTCGGAGAAAATCGGTGAGGAATTGTCGCTGGTTCGGTGGATCGAGAAAATACTTCAACCGGCAGAATAGAAAAATTCCGTAGTCAACAGAGTCAGGAGCGCTGAAATCAGGTGTTTACAAACAATACCATTGGTTGTTGTTTTAGGGCTTCATTTAGAAAGAGGCGCGAGAAACACCGAACTTGGTCAGAAAAACTAGTATGGACCTGGTTTCTAATTGGCCTTGTTTTGGCAGCTGACAAATGCTGGTCAAATAATGGGTGTTCTTTCTTGCTTCCCTCTATCATCGTCGTTAAACCCTTCGTTGTGACCTTTGTCGTCGTCGTCGACAGTAAACACGTCCATTCCTTTTTGCAAAGATATGAAGACTTGGGTCACTCTCTCCTTTTTTGCCTCTTCTGTCCTGGCACAGTCGTCGGTAAGTAATTTCGTTTATTTTGTTTCTAGCGTTTACGCCTCGTGGTCA
>Ga0153978_1000236_pt1 | contig 13871 bp, 13 predicted proteins | sample TSGA062MetaG_FD_104749 | JGI IMG/M metagenome (GOLD analysis project Ga0153978, IMG submission 104749) | Attine ant fungus gardens microbial communities from Georgia, USA - TSGA062 MetaG | ecosystem: Host-associated > Fungi > Mycelium > Unclassified | place: USA: Georgia, Yuchi Wildlife...
GAGAATAAACCTCAGACTTAACAACATCTTTTGCTGCTTGTCTAACTTTGCTTTTTTGAACACTTTGATTATCAAATCAAGCAATCACAAATCAGTAAGTGGCCATTTGTGATAGTTTGTTAATGCAGCCCGCCTATATATTAGAATGAAGATGATAAAAGAGATAGCAACAATCTAGGTAGCCTGGGTGTTGTCATATGTATAGGAAGGAATAACAGAGGCATGGAAGAATAACTTGCTAGATGAGCTGGCCAAGGGAAAGTTAGAAGTGGAACCAGTAGAGCTGCTATTCACAAAAATAAAGAACGACTTTGGGGAGACATTGGAGGAAGAAAGAAAAATAGAACAGCTGAGAACAATTGAGCAAGGGGGGAGGACCTGCAATGAGTACATGCAAGAATTCAAAAAGGTTACCAGGAGGAGCAGCTATGAGGGGAAACCCCTTATCAAAGAATTTAAAAGAGAATTGAATGGGAGTATTAGGAGGAAGTTGGCAGAAGCAAAAGAGCTGCCAACTACCATTGGAGAGTGGCAAGAGAGAGTGGTAAGGTTGGATAGAAATTAGAAATAAAGCAGAATAAAAAAGAGGATGTTAGGAAGAAATGTGGCACACCCAAGAGGAAATGCACAGCCTAGAAAAGGCTATAGAGGAGGATCATATGGGGGAAGAAAGAGACAAATAACATAGAGAATGGAAAGAGGGTACAGAAGAGGAGAAAATACATCCAATAGAGGAGAAACTCAAGTAGGTCCAAGGAGAGACCCAAATGCAATGGAGATAGACAAAGGAAGAGGAGGGGACAGGATATGCTACATGTATGGAAAGTGGGGCTATATGGCCAAAAATTGTTGGAAAAAGCATAAAAGAAGGATAGTGGAAATGCCATAGGAGTCGGCAAAAGAAAATGGAGGACAGTAAGCTCTTGGCTGGCCTCTAATAATCTATACAGTGTATTGTGCCCAGAAAAACTAGGAAATAAATTAAACTGCACCAACACAACTGAGAGAGTAAAAGATATATGGCATACTCTATAGCTACTAAGAGAAGTCTAGATGAAAGTGGGGCTAGAAAAGCTGAAAAGCCATAAGGGAGTAGTAGTAAAGGCACTGCTAGATAGTGGGGCAACAGGTCTATTTATGGATATGACCTTTGCCTGAGAAAAGGAGTTTAAAATGGAGAAGCTAAAGAAATCTCTATTAGTTAAAAATGTGGATGGAACAGTAAATGCAGAGGGAGCCATAATGTACCAGGTAGAGTACAATATGTTCTTCAAAGAACATGTGAAGAGGGCAAGAATGGATGTATATAATTTAGGGAAAACAAAGGTGATACTGGGAATGCCATAGCTAGCAGCCCACAACCCAGAAATAGATTGGGAAAAAGAGGAGGTAAAAATGACATGTTGTCTACCTATATGTGGAAGAAGAAAGCAAGAAGAGAAGGAGAAGGAAGTAAAGAAGGTAGAAAAGAATGAGGACAAAGAAATATTGAGAAGACTGGTATCCAAAAGGTTCTGGAAGTGGAAAAAGGTGTTTGGAAAAAAGGAGTCAGAGAGAATGCCAGTGCAAAAAACCTGGGACCATATTATAGAACTGAAAGAGAGATTCATACCAAAAAAGAAAAAGGTATACTCATTGTTGAGGGAGAAAAGAGAAAAAGTACAGACATTCGTAGAGAATCAGTTGAGGAAAGGATATATCCAACCTTCCAAGTTATCTCAAATGTTACCAGTATACTTTGTGGCAAAAAAGGATAGCACACAAAGAATGGTGCAGGACTATTGACACATAAATCAGTAAACAATAAAGAATAGATATCCTTTATCCCTCATTGCAAATATACTGGATAGAGTAGAAAAGAGGAAAGTGTTTATGAAGTTGGACCTAAGGTAGGGATACAATAACATCAGGATCAAAGAGAGAGATGAATGGAAAGTATTATTTACAACACATATTAGAGCTTATGAGCCCACAGTTATGTATTTTGGGTTAACAAACTCCCTTGCTACCTTCCAAACAATAATAAATGACCTGTTTAGAGATCTCATAAACCAAGGAGATACGATACAGCGACATTCATCGATGATATTCTGGTAGTCACAAATACCAAAGAAGGATATGATGAATTAGTGGAAGAGGTACTAAAAAGGTTAGAAGAGAATGATCTATTTGTAAAACCAGAAAAGTATAAATAGAAAGTAAGAGAGGTAGAATTTCTGAGAGTAGTAATTGGTCCAAGGGGAGTGGAAATGCAAAAGGAAAAGGTAGAAGGAGTATTAAACTGGCCAGCATCTAGAAATGTCAAAGAAGTGCAAAAGTTTTTAGGCCTTGCCAACTATTACAAAAGATTTATAAAAGACTTTGCCAGAATAGCAGTACCACTACATGCACTAGTCAGGAAGGAGCAGAAATAGAAATAGAAAAAGGAACAGAAGGAGGTATTTGAAAGACTTAAGGTGGTATTCACCACAGAGCCTGTTTTAGCTATTCCAGATATTGATAGGGAGATGAGAGTGGAAGCAGATGCCTTAGACTATGCAACAAGGGGAGTGCTATTGACAAAGTGTGAGGACAGGAAGTAGAGGCCAGTGGCCTTTATCTCTAAATCATTGAATGCTACAGAGCAAAATTACAAAATTCATGATAAGAAGATGCTGGCAGTTATTAGGTGTCTAGAAGTATGGAAGTACTATTTGGAGGGAGCGAAACTCGAATTTGAAATCTGGACAGACTATAAGAACCTCCAGTATTTCATGACAAGCCAAAAATTAAACTAAAGACAAGCAAGATGGGCTCTATATCTATCACGATTTAATTTTGTATTAAAACATGTTCCAGAAAGGAGTATAGAGAAGGCAGATGGATTAAGCAAAAGACTAGACTGGCAGGAGGGAGTGAAAAAGGACAACAAGAACCAGAAGTTGATAAAGCTAGAATAGATTAGAGGAGCAGAAACAATAATAGAGGAAAAAAACCTAAAAGAAAGAATCAAAAAGGTACAGGAAGAGGACAAAAAGGTAGTAAAGACAGTAGAAGAGTTGAAGAGGGCAGAAATAAAGACGTTGAAGGATAAAGAATGGGAAATAGAAAATAGGGTAGTAATGAAGGAAGAAAGGATATATGTACTAGAAGGAGAACTCAGGGGAGAGATAATACGATTGCACCATAATACCCTAGTAGAAGGGTACAGAGGAAAATGGAAGACGACAGAGTTGGTCACCAGGAATAACAAAAGAGGTGGGAAGATATATAGATAGATGCAATATGTACTAAAGATACAAGAATCAAAGCAAAGCACTAGCAGAAAAGCTAATGTCTAATGCAATCCCAGAAAAACTATAGAGCCATATCTTGGCAGACTTCATTACTAAACTGCCATTAGCCTAAGGATATAACACTATCTTAGTAGTATGCAACTGCTTTAGTAAAATGGTGCATTTTATAGCAACAACAGAGAAAACATTAGCAGAGGGACTTGCAAAGTTGTTTTGAGATCATATATGGAAGTTGCACAGACTCCTAGAAAGCATCATATCAGATAGAGGAGTGTAGTTTGCAGTAGGAATAATAAGGAAATTGAATAACTTGTTGGGAATCCAGACAAAACTCTCAACAGCCTATTACCCTCAAACAGATAGGCAGATAGAAAGGATAAACCAGGAGTTAGAGCAATATCTGAGGGTCTTTATTGACCATAGACAAGAGCAGTGGCCAGATTAGTTAGGAATGACAGAGTTCGCATACAATAACAAAATTCATACAGCAATAAAAATATTGCCATTCAAAGCAAACTATGGTCAAGATTCAAGGATGGGGTTTGAGGGAAGAAGAAAGAGGAAGTACAAAGTAGTAGGAGAATTTGTAGAAAAAATTAAAAAAAATCCAGGAAAAAGCAAAAGCAGTGCTAGAAAAAGCATAGGAGGAAATAAAGAAGTTTGCAAACAGAAAGAGAAGGGAAAAAGAGGAATACATAGTAGGGAACTTAGTACTGCTAAGTATGAAGGACTTGAAATAGTAGATGAAAAGGAGAAGATCAAAGAAGCTAACAGAACATTTTGTGGGCTCCTACAAAGTCAAGAGAATCATCTCTAGTAACGCAATAGAGTTAGAACTACCTAAGTCTATTAAAATACACCCTGTAGTTAACATAAGTAGAGTACAACTCTATAGACCACAGGTAGAGGGACAGAAGAAGATACTGCCAAAACAGGTCATTATTAAAGGGGAGGAGGAATTTGAGGTAGAAAAATCTTAAATAAAAGATTAGTTAGGGGAAAAAAAAAGTTTCTGGTGAGGTGAAAAAAGTATACAGCAGAAGAAAACACTTGAGAGAATAGAGAAAACTTGGAAAATGCAAAAGAGTTAGTAGAAGAGTTTGAGAGAATATACAGAGAAGAGGTTAAGGAACTAAGACAACAGGAACTGGAAGAAGAGAAGAAGAAATTTAGTTAGGAATTACCTAGAGAGTTCATGGCAAAATTGTTATACAGTTAGGGAAAAAGATAGAACAAAAGAGAAAGAGAAAAAAGGTGGAACAAGAACTGGAGTTGATGGAAAAATTCCTCCTGATGAGGAAACTTGAAGGGGGAGCCATGTTATGAGAGCCCCAAAAAGAAAATAAGTTTCCAAGCATTTAAACACTTGATCCAAAACCTCAAGACATACAATGGAGTTGAGATATAAATAGTATGGGAATCAAGGTCACATGACAAGGTCAGGTGATCACAGAACATTCTGGAAGAATATATGATCGTAGACTAGTAGTATAGCCACTATAAAAATAGTATAAGTAGGGATCCAATCCAATGAAGAACTCCATTGAGTTCTTCTTGAACATCTATCTAAGGTGATTACTAAGAGCATTCACTGCCTATCAATAACTCACTTCTTGAGTTCTGAATTTTCTTGCTCAATTTCTTCTTCCTCCTCCTTTATTATTTCTATTATTCTTTATTCCTTAACTCTTTTTTCTTTTCATCATCTTTAATTTTTTTCCAGTCTTTTCCAATATTCTTTATCATACTGTTTATTTGATCATCTGAATAACTTTTTTGCTGTAAATCATTCTGGCAGCTCTTTTCTTCTAAATATTTCTTCTTCCTTCTCTTGCTGTCTTATATCTTCTATATCTTGTTGATATTCCTTTTCATATTCTTTTATTGCTTCTTTTGCATTCTCTAGATTTTTCTTTCCTTTCTAAGTATCTGATTCTGCTGTAAATCCCTTTTATTGTACCAAGTACTTGTCTTTTTCTCATATCTGCTGCTTATTCAGGATCCTCTCCACTTCCTACTTTTCTTCTTCCTTAATTATAACTGGAGCTGGTTGCTCCTTTCTCTACCTCTTTACTTGCTCTATGTATCTTCATATTCTACTAACATTAACTACTAAATATATTTTTACTATATTAGATAGTTCTAATTCTACTGTGTTTGATAATACAATTTTCTTTATCTTGTAAGGTCCTATGAACCTCTCTGTCAACTTTTCTGTTCTCCTTCCAATTATCTGATATTTTGGATTCTTAGTACTTAGCATCACTAAATCTCCTACTTTATACTCACCAACTTCTGCCCTCTTTCTATCTATATACTTTTTCATTTCTTCTTGTACTTTCCCTAGTACTGCTTTTGCTTCTTTCTAAATTTCCCTCATCTTTGTCAAAAATTTCTCTGTTCTCTTATATTTTCTCTTTTTTCTCATCTCAAACCCCATTCTGGGATCTTGTTTATAATTTGTCTTAAAAGATGATGTTTTAGTACTTGCATGCACTTTATTGTTGTAGGCAAACTCTACTATCTCTAACTAATCTAGCTACTATTCCTGCCTATAGTCAATAAACATCCTTAAGTACTGCTCTAGTTCTTAATTAACTCTCTCTATTTGTTCATCTATTTGTAGATAGAATGCTGTTGATAATTTACTTTCAATCCCCAACATCCTATTTAACTTCTACATTATTTCTACCATGAACTGAGGTCCTCTGCCTAAGATAATACTCTTAGATAATCCATATAGCTTCCATACATTATATCCTTGTACTAGCAGCAACTTAGTGATGAAATCTGCTGAAATATGAGCCTAAGGTTTTTCTGGAATTGAATTTGGTATTAATTTTCCTACTAGCTGTTCTGTACAGTTTTTGTTACACTAGTAAGTATCATATTCCTTTATATATTGTTTTACTTCTTTTATAACTCCTGGCCACCAAAAGTTCCTAGTGATCAATTCCACTATTTTCCATTGTTTTCCATGTCCTTTTACTGGCATATTGTGATACAACTGAATAATCTCTGCTCTCAGTTTCTCATCTCTTGATATATATACCTTTCTTTTTTTATACATAATGCTATTAACTTCTTTTCATTTCTTATCTTTTAGCATCTTTACTCCTACTTGTTTCATCTCTTCTACTGCTTTGATTACCTTGTTATTTTTTACCTTTGACTGTTTTACTTTTTCTAGTAAATCTACTCTCTCTACTATTACTTCTACTTTCTCTGTCTTTCTGATTTCTAGCCATTTTGGCTTTACTAACATTTCATCTTCATTATTCTTTTCTACTTCTACCTCCCAATCTGGTCTTCTGCTCAAACTGTCTGTTTTCCCTATTTTACTCTCTGGGATATACTTTAGCATAAAGTCAAACCTAGACAAATACAAGATCTATCTAGCTTGTCTCCTATTTAACTTCTGTACTTTCATAAAATATTTAAGATTCTTGTGATTTGTTCAAACCTCAAACTTTGTCATAGTCCTTTCTAGGAAGTGTCTCTACACCTCCAAATACCTGACTACAGCTAATATTGCTTAGAGATTTTGAGATAAAAGCTACTAGTTTCTACAAGTTATCTGAGTACTTCATTGAGAGCACTCCTCCAGTCATATAATTTAAAGTATCTACTTCTACCCTAAATTCTTTGTCTAAGTCTGGGACTACCAATACTGTTCTTATTATAAAGATCTTTTTGAGCTTATCAAATGCTTGTTGTTATTTGCTTTCCTATTGCCACTTTACATTCTTTTTTGTTAGCCTATTCATTAGTCTTGCTACTCAAGCAAAGTTCTTAATAAATTTTCTGTAGTAATTTGTAAGGCCTAAAAACTTCCTGATATCTTTTACATTCTTTGGCTCTGGCCAACTCAGTACTCTATCCACTTTCTCCATCTCCATCTCTATTCTATTAAGTTCTATGACAACTCCAAGGAATCCAATCTTTTTTACTTCCCATATATACTTTTCTGGCTTTACATATAGATTGTTCTTTTCTAGTCTTTTCAGTACTTCTTCTATAATTTCATTATGTCTCTTCTTGGTTTCAGTCCCTACCAATACATTATCTATAAATGCAGCCACCTTGCCCTTGTTTACCAGATTTCTCAGGATTTTATTCATTATTGCCTAAAATGTGGCTGGCAAATTTGTCATTCCAAAAAACATTACAGTTGGTTCAAACAACCCCATATGTATTGTAAACACTCTCTTTTACTCATCTCTTTTCTTAATCTTTATATTGTTAAAGCTCTACCATAGATTTATTTTTGTAAATACTTTCTTACTCCCTATATTGTCAATCAAGTCTGTTATCAATGGTAATAGGTAGTTATTCTTTATGGTTTGTTCATTTAGACCATAGTAGTCTATAACCATTTTCTTACTTTTATCCTTTTTGCTCACAAAGAATACTGGTGATATTTGAGAGAATTTTGATGATCGCCTCAAATTTATTTTGGAGAATTGGTTTTTCCTTTGTTTACTTCTTATTCCTGTAGTTATAGACCAGGTGCCCAAACCTCTTACAATATTAATATATTCTTTTTCTTCTTCCTTCTAGTTTTGCTCTTAGTTTAGCAAGAACATGCTTTTGGTTGAGTAAGTTGCTCATAAGGGAATTATATTAGGATTAAAACATTGTATTGATGCTTCAATGGTATGGAGTGAATAGTTGATCTCACTAACTATACTATATCTGCTAGGGCACAAGATCTTCATCCAGCCAGAGTTCTACTGCTCTATTAACTACTGCCTTAATACTAGGATTAAACTATTATCCAATAGATAGAATTCCTAATCTAAACAGCCTCCTAAAGAGTAACCATCAATCCTTTGTATGTATAAGTCACAATGGACTCCAGTACAAGGTTAATACTAAGAACAGTACAAGTAACTACTAAAACACCACTTGATTGTAAAATTAGGTCTTAGTATCAATACCTAAGCCTAGTACTGTACTTCTACCATCAATCCCTAACTGATTGACAAGTTCCTTTAAGCCAAGGGCCCGGCTATATATCAAGGTGACTAGTGATTGTGATGACCACTGGTCAAGGGTTGAAAAGATTATAAGAGCTAAGATAAACAGGGTCCAAGATAGATAGTGCTCTGAATGTGGAATTGAGTTCTGGTATAGTAACTTAGTCTGAGATAACTTAATTACACTCCAAGTCTGAGTTGATAAAGAGAACTTGATAGAGTCTCTATTAGATTTTGTACACTACTTATACAACTACTACATAGTCTGTATACTACTTTCCCACACTTATCATGTGACATCATCATATGACATAACACTATAATATTCTTGATATATGACCATGATATATGATATTTGTCATATAATATTTTCCCACACTTTTTCTTTATGTAGTAAGTCCAAATAAAAAGAGAAAAGAAATATAAATAATAACTTAGCTGTTTTATCAAGTCATGACATAGAAGGCTAGCTAAGGGCAGAGAAGAGCATCTAGTGAAAGACTGTCTACTATATTTTTCTGTTACAAACTTTATTCAGACTATAACTCTGGGAATACTTGACTAATTTCAATGATATAGATAGCTACCAAAAGCCCTTAAGAAGACCTTTTAAACTGTACCAAAAACGTCTCAAAGTAATTAGTATTCACTGAGTTATCAGCAGATCAATCTGTGATTACCAAGTTACCAGACACTAAATTGCTAATATCTCAGGAACTGCTTAATATAATTATTTGCTTCAATATTGTAAAGCTTTTTTCAATATTCTTCTTTAGGCTATAAATAGATCCCAAGGCAATAAGATTCCATAGAGATACAAGATCCTCAATGTTTGTATATAACATTGATTTTTATCCATAGATTATCATCTGTCCTTAAATAGAACAAAGGACTGCCCTAAGATAGTTAGGTTATCTCTATTTCAAGAACAATAGCACTCCTATATGTAAAACAATAGGTAGTGATCATATGGTAGACTGTTCTGGTATATAGACTACTACAATCATATATTTAAAGACTATATATCTAAGGATAAACCTCAGACTTAACAACATCCTTTACTACTGTCTAAACTTCGCTTTTTTGAGCCTTTTGATTATCAAATCATCAACTCACAAATTAGTAAGTAGCTATTTGTGATATTTTCCAAGGCTCTGTTTAGGAGATTCTAAACTACTATAAAAGTGACTGGAGTGAAGTAAACTCTAGGAGAATCCTTAGTGATATTAGACTCCTAAGTTATATTACAACTCACCTCCAGGAGAATCCTTAGAGTTTAGGATAAGACTTCTAGAGCTGTACTCTATACTATATATATTACTACAGTTTGTTCATCTCTAATCCTACAGTTCTATCAGTCAGGATCAGGAGTTGCTAAGTTGAGCTAAAGACAATTAAATATTACATAGTAATATTTAATTAGATACAGGATCACTCTAGGAGGTCAGTCTAGTATTCTAGAGGTAACATTGGTAAAATTCCCTTATAGACACTGAGATCAAATTTGACCATAAGTCTAGAGTATATTCTTGAGCGTAATTATTTGTTTTGATCCATTTACAGTTGTTTTGAATTTGATATCTCCCCTTCTAACAATAATAAAGATTGAATTCTTTTCTGCAGTAAGTTCTTTCATTGATTGGTATATTGGTATATAAGAAATGAAAAGTACTTGATTAGAGAAACAATAATTACTTGCCCCTGAATCCAGCAGAGTAAGTATATTTATTACACTTTTTGGTTCTGTTTCATATATGGTTGGTTTACTAGTACTACTTACTTATACCCTTGCTTTGATATTCCCTTGCTCAACAATCAGTTAATAACTATAAGTTGAGTTTTTGTTAGGAAACTTGCTTGTATTTGGGAGCAGAGTGGTAAGTACCTTGAGCTTGTTGTTGATTATAGTCATTAATGCAAAAGTAGCTTCTTCAGCTTCTTCTTCAGTAGTGGTACTGTTGATAGTTGTTTCTGATTTAAAGTCTTCTTGTTATATATTTGTTGCTGTACTTCTAGTGCCATCTCTTTTTTAAAAGCCTGGGGAAAACTATTCTTCCTTTTCTTCTTCTTACCAATAATATGTTTCAATAGTATATACAGTTAGGGTTTGAGTATACAAGTTGGAACCTGATTCTTTGCCTTTGTACTGATGCTTGAAGAGCTATGTTACTTTGATCTATATTGGCAGAATGTCCTTTATTGATCCTTGTATTCCAGATCTGTAAATGAGATATGGCTTCTAAAGATGATATTGAGGTATCATAAAGAGCAACTATAGTAGGATTCTATAAGCTTAGGAATGAGTTAATAACAATATTCTTGAAATTCTTGTCTGAAATATTAGCTTCTAAGGCTTTTACACTTGATTATCTATTGTATATGATAATTATATAGACATTGAAATCAGTATTGTTAGAGTAAGTCATATTGCGCAAATTTTGTTCAGCATTGAGTTAAGCTATATCTAAAGTCTTTTTGTAGTTGTCTATATATGACATCTGAACCTATATTGTAAAGCCATCAATATTAATTTCTTAACCTACAGAGTTCTTGATGTTGAATATGAGTAATCCTAAGGTCTAGGCATTGCAAATGATCTATTCTTTGAGAGACAATAAATTAGAGTTCTATAGTATTTCAGCTAGAGATTTAGTCATTACTAAAGGTAATAAAGGTTGTTTGATAGATCTATTAAGATATCCATATACTTCTCTTGAAATAGCAACTACTCTAATCATTTGTTTCCAGGATGACTAGTTAGTACCATCAAATTTATCATCTTTTACAAAGGTAGGTATTGGTTTAGCTGGATGTGATATTGTATTGATTGTATTATGTTGCAAAGTATTATTGAGTTTTGTTTTTAGTATTTGGGGCTGGAGTCCATAATCTTTTAGAAATAAAGTAAGGTCTTAGATGTCAAACTCTTAGGTTGATGACTAATATATTAATATATCTTTTAGAAATAAAGTAAGGTCTTAGATGTCAAACTCTTAGGTTGATGACTAATATATTAATATATCTTTTAGAAATAAAATAAAGTCTAAGGTAAATTATAATAAATGATGTTTTGTATAGTATAAAAGTTATATCTTATCTTAGATGCCAAACTCTTAGGTTGATGACTAAGGTGTCCCAAAGCCTTTCATCTCCTTTTATAATCAAGTCTCACTCTCTCTTTGGCTAACTATTCATCAAAGTAGGTAGTTTGTGGAGTGGCAGGTGTGATTGATAGTAGTCTAGTAGGTTGGTTGTTGTATTGGAGTAGTAGAAATCTATATCAGGGTAGCTGTAGTTATCTATTATATGAGTTTTTCTGTTGTGATTGAGTAGTCCTCTGAGAGATTAGTTCAGTCATCTCAAAAGGCAGTAGAGTTATCTCAATCTGTAGTGTTGGTCCAAGGGGATACTTCTATTATATGTTCCTTATCATCTAGTATACTGATCTATAATCTAAAGGTGGCCATTTCTAAAGTAGGAACATACTTCAAAAGAACTATATTACTTGAAATAGCAAAAAAAATGAAGTGATAGTAAAATACAATATACTTGGTTTGTGGATAGTCACTGGGATTCCCTGCAAAAGCAATTGTACCTTGATTATTACCTAAATATAAGAGGACTTTACCAATGCCATCTCTAGTGCTATAAACTTCATTTAGACTATAACTCCAGGAATACTTGACTGATTTTGACAATCTCAATGGCTACTAAAAGCCCTTAAGCAGACCTTTCAAAAAATACCAAAAATGTCTCAAGGTGATTAGTATTTAACAGATCAGTTGGCAATTACCAAGTTACCAAACACTAAATCACTGATATCTTAGAAACTGCTTAATGTAATTTTTTGCTTCAATAACTATTGTAAAGCTCTCTTTAATGTACTTCTTTCAGCTATAAATAGACCCTGAGGTAATAAGATCCCATAGAGATACAAGATTCTCAATGTTTGTACATAATACTGATCTTTATCTATAGATTATCATCTGTCCTTGAATAGAACAAAGAACTGTTCTAAAATAGTTAGGTTATCTCTATTTCAAAAGCAATAGTACTTCTATATATAGAACAATAGGTAATAATCATGCAGTAGGCTGTTCTGGTATATGGACTACTACAATTATGTATTTAAGAACTCTATGTTTGAGAATAAACCTCAGACTTAATAACATCTTTTACTACTGTCTAAACTTCACTTTTTTGAGCCTTTTGATTATTAAATCATCAATTTATAAATCAGTAAGTGACTATTTGTGATACAAACTACAATTACTTGTTGCTTTATTTACTATCATAAATGGTCACTTACTGATTTGTGATTTGCTGATTTGGTAATCAAAGGACTCAAAAAAGCAAAGTTAGACAAGTGACAAAAGATATTGTTAAGTCTAAGGTTTATTCTCAAATATAGAATCCTTAAATATATAGTTGTAGTGGTCTATGTACCAGAATAGTCTACTATATGATCACTATCTATTGTTCTATATATAGGAGTACTATTGCTCTTGAAATAGAGATAACCTAACTATCTTAGAATAGTCCTTTGTTCTATTCAAGAACAGATAATAATCTATAGATAAAGATTAGTGTTATATACAAACATTAAGAACCTTGTATTTCCATGAAATGTTATTGTCTTGGGGTCTATTTATGGCCAAAAGAAGTATATTAAAGAGAGCTTCATAATGGTTATTGAAGCAAATGATTATGTCAAGCAGTTTCTAAAATATCAGTAATTTAGTATTTGGTAACTTGATAAATGCTGATTGATCTACTGATAAATTAGTGAATACTGATTGCTTTGAGACATTTTTGATATTGTTTGAAAGGTCTTTTTAAGGCCTTTTGGTAGCTATTGAGGTTGTCGAAATTAGTTGAGTATTCCTAGAATTATGGTCTGAATAAAGTTTATAATACCTACTTCTAAAGAACTTTCTAGTATAAAAGATCTTATAGTATAGATCATTGAAGTTATAGCTTGGCAAAATGGCTAAGTCATTATTTATATTTCTTTTCTTTTCTTATTTGGACTTATTATATAAGAAAGAAGTGTAGAAAAGTATTATATAATAATATCATATATCATAATCATATGTTAAGGATATTATATGCTAAGTGTGGGAAAGCAGTACATAAACTATATAGTAGTTGTATAAGTAGTGTATAGAATTTAATAAAAACTCTATTGAGTTCTCTTTGTCAACTCAGACTTGGAATATGATTAAGTCATCTTAGACTAAGTTACTACAATTAGGTGATGGTATTCTACTAGAGTTTAAAGTTATAATACTTTTGCTACCCTTATTCTACTCTTTGTTATAAGCTGTCTTGGCTATAATAACTTTTATTTCTTTATTTCTTTTATCTTTTACTTTTTCTTTTTTATAATTAAATAATAGAGAATTACATGATCAGGATCACATATCATATTACAATTGTTACAATCTTGTTGTGAGAGGCTCGAGTAGGAGAAGACATCTCATACATTCTGAATACTCAGTCTAAAAACTTCAAGCATACAACAGAGTAAAGACGGGAGTAGAATAGGGACTTAGTAAGCCAAGTCACGTGACAAGGTCAGGTGACCATAGAACATTCTGGAAAGGACATGTGATCA